>Ga0075163_10006386_pt1 | contig 15603 bp, 12 predicted proteins | sample JI1023141ADNA_FD_71478 | JGI IMG/M metagenome (GOLD analysis project Ga0075163, IMG submission 71478) | Wastewater effluent complex algal communities from Wisconsin, to seasonally profile nutrient transformation and Carbon sequestration -... | ecosystem: Engineered > WWTP > Effluent > Algae... | reverse complement strand
ACGAAGCGGCCCGGGCTCTTGCTCATCACGTACACCGTGTCGGCCAGGAACACGCTCTCGCGCAGGTCGTGCGTGACCAGGATGACGTTGAATTTCTGCTCCGCCTGCAAGTCGCGCAGGATGCACCACAGCTCCTCGCGCGTGAAGGCGTCCAGCGCGCCGAAGGGCTCGTCCAGCAGCAGCATCTGCGGCTCGTGGATGAGGGCGCGGCAGATGCTGGCGCGCTGCTGCATGCCGCCCGACAGCTGCCAGGGGTACTTGTCCTCGTAGCCGGCCAGGCCCACCTTCCGCAGCAGCATGCGGGCGCGGGCTTCATAGTCCTGGCGCCTGGCGCGGAACTGCGAGCGGTGCGGCTCGACGATCTCCAGCGGCAGCAGCACGTTGTCCACCGTGGTGCGCCAGGGCAGCAGCGAGGGCGCCTGAAACGCCATGCCCGAGATCTTCAGCGGCCCGGTGACGCGCTCGCCGTTCACCCGGATGCGCCCGATCGACGGCATCTTCAGCCCCGTGGTCAGCTTCATGAAGGTGGACTTGCCGCAGCCCGAGGGGCCGACGATGGCGATGAACTCGCCGCGCCGCACCTCCAGGTCGATGGCCTCGACCGCGAACTGGTTGGCGCGCAGCAGTTCGTCGTTGTAGGCCAGCCAGACGTCGCGGAACTCCACGAACGGGGCGGATGGAGGCTCTGCGAGTGAATTCATGAAAGAAATGCGCTTGGGCCAGCGTGGAATATCGGCATGTAGCTATCAAAAAAGTAGTTCACTACTTCTTTTGCAGCACGTTCAGCTCGGTCGCCGCCGGCAGCAGGCTGGCGTTCCACACCGCGTCGGGGTTCACGCGCGTCTTGGTGGCGTAGGCGTCCGACACCTGCGAGGCCATCAGCGACAGGCGCGTGGGCACCACCTGGCCGAAGCCCTCGGCGCGCGCGTCCGGCGTGTTGATCACGGTGTCGATGGCCAGCTTGAGCCGGCGCGTCTCCAGCGCGGTGTTGACGATGCCGTCGCGCTCCTTCACGTAGGCGATGGCGGCGTCGGGCCTGGCGATGACTTCCTTGGCGCCCTTGGTGAAGGCCTGCAGGAAGGCTTTCACGGCGCCGGGGTTTTCCTTCAGCAGCTTGGGGCTGACGACGATGGCGTTGCCGTACAGCTTGACGCCGAAGTCGGCATACGGCAGCACCGCCACGTCGCCGGCCTTGACGCCGCGCGCCTCCAGGTTCAGCAGCGACGTGAAGGTAAAGCCCGTGATCGCGTCCACGTCGCCGCGCACCAGCATGGTCTCGCGCAGCGGCGGGTCCATGGTGGTCCACTGCACGCCGCTCACGTGGTTGGCCTTGGCGAAGATCGGAAAGCCGCGCCGGCCGGCGTCGAACACGGGCGCGCCCAGCTTCTTGCCGTTCAGGTCGGCGGGCTTGGTGATGCCGCTTTTCTTCAGCGCCATCACCGAGGCCGGCGTGTTGTTGTAGACCATCATCACCGCCACCGGCTTGTTGGGCGCGTCGGGGTTGTTGGCGTGAAACTCCATCAGCGCCGCCAGGTCGGCGAAGCCCATGTCGTAGGCGCCCGAGGCCACGCGCTGCACCACGCCGCCCGAGCCGCTGCCGGCGTCGATGGCCACGTCGAGCCCCGCGTCCTTGAAATAGCCCTTGGCGGCGGGCAGCAGGAAGAACGCGGCTGGCCCTTCAAAGCGCCAGTCGAGCTGGAACTTGATGGGCGTGGCCGCATGGGCCGGGGCGAAGCCGGTGGCGGCGGCCAGGGCCAGCAGGGTGTGCAGGAAAGAGCGCTTGTGCATGGTGAATTCCTCTGAAGCAACCGGGCAAGCAAGCAATAGGCGTGCCCGATGCGCCGCCTCAGCCTGGTGCCGGCATGAACCAAAGCGCGGCAAGGCGACGTGTCCGGCGCACCGCGATGGCGCGCCCCCCGGCCGGTGCGGGGGCGCCGCCCTTGGCGCGCGACTTGCATGAACCGCCCGGACCATGAACCCTTCTTCCACACCCCCGCCGCCCGCCCGCTATGCCCTGGGCGAACTCGACAAGGAAGCCCGCATGGGCGGCCAGGGCGAGGAAACCACCGCGCGCGAGGTGCGCGTGATCGACCTGAGCGACTTCGACGCCCGCAAGGCCGAGATCGCCGAGCAGTTGTGGAGCGCGTCGGTGGACATCGGCTTCTTCCAGGTCTCGGGCCACGGCATCGCGCAGGCCGACGTGGACGCCGCCTTCGCGCGCGCCGAGCAGTTGTTCGCGCTGCCGCGCGAGGTCAAGGCGCAGTGGCCGCTGGCGCGCAACGCCGGTTGGGAGCACAAGGCACAGATCCGCCCCTCTACCCAGACGCCGGACCAGAAGGAGTCCTACCAGGTCACGCGCCCGCGCATGATCGGTCTGTGGCCCACCGAGGACCAGTTGCCGCGCTTCAAGGCGCAAACGCTCGCCTTCGAGCGCCAGTGCTGGGAAGTGGGCATGCGCCTGCTGTCGTGCTTCGCGCACAAGCTGGGCTTCGACGACGACTTTTTCACCCGCGCCCACGACCCCGACGTGCCGGCCTACCAGAGCACGCTGCGCATGCTGCACTACTTCGCGATGGATCCGGCGCTGCGGGACGAGCTGGGCTTGTGGCGCGCTGGCGCGCATACCGACTTCGACTGCCTCACGCTGCTGTTCCAGCGCGCCGGCCAGGGCGGGCTGCAGGTGCTGCCGGGCAAGGAGATGGCGTCGCGGCAATGGACCAGCGTGGCGCCCATCGAAGGCGTCATCACCTGCAACATCGGCGACATGCTCACGCGCTGGAGCGACGACCAGCTGCCCAGCAACTTCCACCGCGTGCGCAACCCGCTGCCGCACGAATACCAGGGCGCGCGCTACAGCCTGGCCTTCTTCTGCCAGGCCAACGAGGACGCGGTGATCGAGGGGCCGGGCAAGAAATACCCACCCATCACCGGCGCCGAGTACCTGAAGCAGCGCATCAGCGCCAACTTCTCCAACCGTTACTGAACTTGCGGCAGCAAAGAGGCTGCCAGACGACGGGCAGGCTCGTCGAAGCCGTGCCGCCAGGGACTGGGATCACCCCGGGACGCGGCTGCCTGGCGACCCTCAGTTCGACACAGGCGGCACCACCAGCGCCACGCCGTTCGCACCTCGAGGGTCGGTGACAGGCACGGGGGTGTCTCCCACGACTTGGATGGCTTCGATGTTGAGCCCGCCACCCACGCGGTTCTGCAGAATCCAGCCGCGCTGGGCGAGGTCCGCAAGGATGGCATCGGAGAACTTGCCGGCTTCGTACTCGATGACGTTGTCGGGCAGCAACTGGTGGTGAAAGCGCGGCTGGGCCTGGGCTTCGGCGATGGGCAACTGGTAGTCCAGCACGTTCACGAGCACCTGGTAGACGCTGGTGAAGATGCGCGAGCCGCCGGGCGTGCCCAGAACCAAGGCCACCTTGCCGTCCTTGGTGGCAATCGTCGGGCTCATGGACGACAGCGGGCGCTTGTTCGGCTGAACCGAGTTGGCATCGGAGCCCACGACGCCAAACTGGTTCGGCACCCCGGGCTTGGCGGCGAAATCGTCCATCTCGTTGTTCAGCAGGAAACCCGCGCCCTCGACCACGATGCCGCTGCCATAGCCGCCGTTCAGCGTATAGGTGTTGGACACCGCATTGCCCCACTTGTCGACGATGGAGAAGTGCGTGGTCTGCGGCTTTTCGTCCGCCGACGCGGCCGCCGGGAAGTCCGTGCCCAGTCCTGGCTGGATCTGGGCCAGCGGCGTGGGCACCAGCGGGTTGACCTCGGTCGCACGGCCGCGCAGGTAGTCGTCGGCCAGCAGTTCGGCCATCGGGACGGTGAAGAAGTCCGCATCGCCCAGGTACTGCGCCCGGTCGGCGAACACGCGCTTTTCCATCTCGGCCGTCAGGTGCATGTACTGCGCGGAGTTCAGCGGCGCGCTGGCGAACTCAGGCGCCAGGAAGCTCTTCATCTTGAGGAGCTGCCCGATGCCGAAGCCGCCCGAGCTGGGTGGCGGCGCCGTGTAGACCATGTGCCCGTTCCAGTTGATGGCGACGGGGTCGCGCCACACGGCCTGGTAGTTCGCCAGGTCGGCCTTGGAGATCAGGCCGTTGGTGCGACCCATCTGCGCCACCAGGAGGTCGGCGGTCTTGCCCTTGTAGAACTCGTCGGCGCCGTTGTCGCTGATGCGCTGCAGGGTGTCGGCCAGCTCGGGCTGCTTGAACAGCTGGCCGCTCACCATCTTGCCTCCGAAGTAATCGTTGAAGTTCACGCGGCTGGCCGTTGACGTGGGGTTCGCGGTGGCATAGGCCACGAAGCCGTTGCGCGCGTAGCCGATGGCCGGCGCCAGCACCTGGCTCCACTTGAGCCGGCCGAGCTTCTGGTGCGCGGCCTGCATGCCGGCCACGGTGCCGGGCACGCCGGCGGCCAGCGAGCCGTCCAGGCTCAGGCGCGGGATCACGTCGCCATTGGCGTCCAGGTACATGGTGGGCGTGGCGGCGCCGGGGGCCTTTTCACGGTAGTCGACGAAGTAGGGCTTGCCGTCCATGTAGATGGTCATGAAGCCGCCGCCGCCAATGTTCCCCGCGGACGGCAGGGTCACCGCCAGCGCAAAGGCCACCGCCACGCCGGCGTCCACCGCGTTGCCGCCCTGGTCGAGGATCTGCTTGGCGGCCTGCGCGCCGAACTGGTCGGGCGAGGACACCGCCGCAGCGGTCAGCTTCGGTGGATCTTCGTCGCTGCCGCCGCAGCCGACGAGGCTGGCCAGCAGGGCCGACGCGATGAGGCCGCGCCGGCTGATGTCTCCGAAATGAAATGTCGTCATCTTGCTTCCTTGTGGTGTTTTTCGTGGGCGAGTCCGTGCGGGATGTGCGTTGATCGTGTACCTCCTGTGGTCGCGTGGGTCCTTCGGGAAACGCCTTCCATTCTGGGCGCACCCGTGGCGTTGTTGGAGAGACGGTGACAAATTGCTGCAATCCTGTGCCTGCGGGGATGCAGGGTCGGGCGGCCGGCGTCCCACCCGGTTGCTATGCTGCCCGCATGACCCCGGACAACCCCGCCATCGAGCTGCGCGCCTGGCGCCAGTTCGTGGCCGTGGCCGAGGAGCTGCACTTCGGCCGCGCCGCCCAGCGCCTGCACCTGACGCAGCCGCCGGTGACACAGGCCATCGCCCAGCTGGAGAAGGCGCTCGGCGTGCGCCTGTTCGACCGCACGCGGCGCCGCGTGGCGCTGACGCCCGCGGGCGAGGCGCTGCTGCCCGAGGCGCGCGAACTGCTGGCGCGCGCGCAGGCCCTGCCGCGCCGCGCGCGCGCCGCCGCCGCGGGCGAGGTGGGCCGGGTGCGGCTGGCCTTTGTGTCCACCATCGGCTTCGAGCAGTTGCCGCTGTGGGTGCGCGACTTCCGGGCCCAGTGCCCCGACGTGGTGCTGGAGCTGGCCGAGGCCACGGGCGACGTGCAACTGCAGGCCCTGGCGCGCGGCGACATCGACGCCGGGCTGCTGCTGCATTCGCCCGGCGCCGCGCCGCCCGGCCTGGCGCGCCTGGCGGTGGCGCGCGAGCCGCTGGTGCTGGCACTGCCCGAGGCCCACCCGTTGGCCCAGGCCCGGCCGCTGCCGCTGGCGCGCGTGCTGGCCGAGCCGCTGGTGATCTTCCCGCGCCGGCTGGTGCCCTCGCTGCACGACGCCATCCTGGGCTTGTACCAGGCCGCCGGCGTGCAGCCCCAGGTGGCGCAGGAGGCGATCCAGATGCAGACCATCGTCAACCTGGTGTGGGGCGGCCTGGGGCTGGCCTGGGTGCCGGCCAGCGTGACGCAGTTCCGCCGCGCGGGCGTGCGGTACCGCGGCGCGGACGAGCTGGCCGCGGGCCGCACCCGGCGCGCCGCCGGGCCGCCGCTGCCGGTGTGCGAAACCAGCCTCGTGTGGCCGCCGGCGGCCGACAACCCGGCGCTGGCGCGGTTCGTGCACTTCCTGCGGGACCGCGTGGCGGGCTGACAAGCCCGAGCCGGCACCGCCGGCGCGGCACAATGCGCGCATGCTGGTTCACCCCCAATTCGACCCCATCGCCGTCCGCCTCGGACCGCTGGCCATCCACTGGTACGGCATCTCCTACCTGGTCGCGTTCGCGCTGTTCTTCTTCCTGGCCACGCGGCGGCTGCGGCACCCGCCGTTCGCGTCTATCACCCAGCCGGCGCCGTGGACGCGGCGCGACATCGAGGACATGCTGTTCTGGGGCGTGCTGGGCGTGATCGCGGGCGGACGGCTGGGCTACTGCCTGTTCTACAAGCCGGCCTACTACCTGGCGCACCCGCTGGAGATCCTCGCGGTGTGGCAGGGCGGCATGAGCTTTCACGGCGGCATGCTGGGCGTGATCCTGGCCATGATGCTGTGGGCGCGCACGCGCGGGCGGCCCTGGCTGCAGGTGACCGACCTGATCGCCCCCTGCGTGCCGCTGGGCCTGGCCTCGGGCCGCGTGGGCAACTTCATCAACGGCGAGCTGTGGGGGCGCTTCGCCCCGCCCGACCTGCCGTGGGGCATGGTGTTTCCGCAAAGCGGCTCGATGCTGGCGCGGCATCCGTCGCAGGTCTACCAGTTCCTGCTGGAAGGCGTGCTGCTGTTCGTGCTGCTGTGGCTGTACGCGCGCGGCCCGCGCAGGACGGGGCAGGTGAGCGGGGCCTTTCTGCTGGGCTACGGCGTGTTCCGCTTCATCGCCGAATACTTCCGCGAGCCGGACGCGCACCTGGGCCTGCTGGCGCTGGGCATGAGCATGGGACAGTGGCTGTGCGTGCCCATGATGCTGGCCGGCGCCGCGCTGTGGTGGTGGGCCGGACGGCAAGCCGGAGCGGGGGCCGGGCGGACCTGAATTTCAAGTTATTTTGGCCTTGAGCCCGCTCTGATACTGCGCTGACAGCTATGGAAAACGAAGCAAACGACGATCCCGTCACACCCGCCGCGCGCCACGCCCCCAGCGTGCGCGAGCGCCTGGGCGCCATGCTGGAGCGCGGCGTCGACGCGTTCGCGCCCTGGGGCGCGCGCCGCACGCTGCGCGAGCTGCAGCACGTGCTGGATCCGGCGGTGAGCGAGGTCGAGGGCGGCCGCCGCGCGGCGGGCGTGGCCGGCTGGTACGCGCGCGCCACGCCCGAGCAGCGGCGCGACTGCTGGCTGTTGATGAGCGAGCAGTTCACGCCCGACGCGTCGGCCATCGAGGCCGCGCGCGACGCCTACGAAGCCGCGCGCGGCACCGACGAGGAGTCGCGCGCCGAGGTGCGCTTGCGCCGCGCCTTCACCGCGCCGCGCACGCGGCTGCTGCAGCGCTTCTCGGCGTTTCCCGAGGGCGTGCGCTTCCTGGTCGACCTGCGCGCCGAGCTGCTGCCGCACCTGAAGGGCGACAAGCGCCTGCTGGCGCTGGACGCCGAATTGGAGGAGCTGTTCTCCACCTGGTTCGACGTCGGCTTCCTGGACCTGCGGCGCATCAGCTGGGATTCGCCCGCCTCGCTGATCGAGAAATTGATCAGGTACGAGGCGGTGCACGACATCCGAAGCTGGGCCGATGCCAAGAACCGGCTCGACGAGGACCGGCGCTGCTACGGCTTCTTTCACCCGCGCATGGCCGGCGAGCCGCTGATCTTCGTCGAGGTGGCGCTGCTGCGCGACATGGCCGCCGGCATCGAGCCGCTGCTGGACGAGGAGGCCGCGCCGGCCGATCTGGACAAGGCCACGGCGGCGATCTTCTATTCCATCAGCAGCACGCAGCCGGGCCTCAAGGGCGTGAGCTTCGGCGACGCGCTCATCAAGCGCGTGGTCGAGACGCTGCGCGGGGAGTTCCCGCGGCTCAAGCTGTTCGCCACGCTCTCGCCCATTCCCGGCCTGCGCGCCTGGCTGGGCAAGAACGCCGCCGCCCTGCTGGAGGCCACGCCCGCGCGCGCCCGGCAAGCGCTGGCGCGCGAGATGGCGCTGCCCGCCGTGACCGCGCCCGAGCTGCTGGCCGCGCTGGACGGCGCGGCCGGGCTGCCCGAGAAATCCCTTTGCGCCCACTGGCTGCTGGGCGCGGCGGCGCAATACCTGGGCCGCGAGCTGGCCGGCGACGGCCGCCCGCGCGACGCCGTGGCGCGCTTCCACCTGGGCAACGGCGCGCGCGTCGAGCGCCTGAACTGGCTGGCCGACCCCTCGCCCAAGGGCCTGAAGCAGTCCTACGGGCTGATGGTCAACTACCTCTACGACCTCAAGCGCCTGGACAGGCACCGCGCCCAGTTGGCCCGGGGCGAGATTCCGGTGTCGGGCGCGGTCGAGGGCTTGCTGGCGTCCTGAACCGCGAGGCACGGGGAAAGCCACGCCGCTGGCTGGCGAGAGGGCGCTTCCTACAATCCCCGCATGCTTCCACCCACCGATGCGCCGGCCACGGCCGACTTGCCCCTCCTGGCCGGCCTCAACCCCGAGCAACGCGCCGCCGTCACCCTGCCGCCCGAGCATGCGCTGATCCTGGCCGGCGCCGGCTCGGGCAAGACACGCGTGCTGACCACGCGCATCGCCTGGCTGCTGCAGACCGGCCAGGTTTCGCCCGGCGGGGTGCTGGCCGTCACCTTCACCAACAAGGCGGCCAAGGAGATGCTCACCCGCCTGACCGCCATGCTGCCGCTGAACGTGCGCGGCATGTGGATAGGCACCTTCCACGGCCTGTGCAACCGCTTCCTGCGCGCGCACTACAGGCTGGCGGGGCTGCCGCAGGCGTTCCAGATCCTGGACCAGCAGGACCAGCTCTCGGCCATCAAGCGGCTCTACAAGCAGTTCGGCATCGACGAAGAACGCTTTCCGCCCCGGCAGACGCAATGGTTCATCGCCGGCTGCAAGGAGGACGGCGAGCGTCCGCGCGACGTGTCGGCGCGCGACGAGGAAACCCGCCGCAAGGTGGAGATCTACCAGCTCTACGAGGACCAGTGCCAGCGCGAGGGCGTGGTGGACTTCGGCGAGCTGATGCTGCGCAGCTACGAGCTGCTGCGCGATCACGACCCAGTGCGCGAACACTACCGGCGGCGCTTCCGCCACCTGCTGATCGACGAGTTCCAGGACACCAACCGGCTGCAGTACGCCTGGATCAAGATGATCGCCGGCCTGCCCGAGGAAGGCGGCGGCGGCGCCATCCTGGCCGTGGGCGACGACGACCAGAGCATCTACGCCTTTCGCGGCGCGCGCGTGGGCAACATGGCCGACTTCGTGCGCGAGTTCGGCGTGGCGCACCAGATCAAGCTGGAGCAGAACTACCGCAGCCACAGCCACATCCTCGATTCGGCCAACGCGCTCATCAGCCACAACACGCGGCGCCTGGGCAAGAACCTGCGCACCGACCAGGGCGCGGGCGAGCCGGTGCGCGTGGTCGAGGCGCCGAGCGACTTCGCCGAGGCCGAATGGGCGGTGGATGAACTGCGCCAGTTGCACAAGGGCGAGGGGATGCCGCGCGCCGAGATCGCCATCCTCTACCGCAGCAACGCGCAGAGCCGGGTGATCGAGACGCAGCTGTTCAACGCCGGCGTGCCCTACCGCGTGTACGGCGGCCTGCGCTTCTTCGAGCGCGCCGAGATCAAGCACGCGCTGGCCTACCTGCGCCTGCTGGAGAACCCGCGCGACGACACCAGCTTCCAGCGCGTGGTCAACTTCCCGCCGCGCGGCATCGGCGCGCGCAGCATCGAGCAGTTGCAGGATGTGGCGCGCGCCGCCGGCACCGCGCTGCACGACGCCGTGACCGGCGTGCCGGGCAAGGCCGGCGCCAACCTCGCGGGCTTCGTTGCCCGCATCGACGTGATGCGCGAGCAGACCGCCGGCCGCACGCTGCGCGAGATCATCGAGCTGGTGCTGGACGCCAGCGGCCTGCTGGAGCACTACCGCGGCGAGAAGGAGGGCCAGGACCGCATCGAGAACCTGGAGGAGCTGGTCAACGCCGCCGAGAGCTTCGTCACGCAGGAAGGCTTCGGCCGCGACGCCGTGGCCCTGCCGGTGGACGAGTTGGGCCAGCCCCTGACGCAAAGCCCCGCCAGCCAGGGGCTCGATCCCGACGCGCCGGTGCTGGACACGCCGCTGTCGCCCGACGCCGAGACGGGCGAGACGCTGTCGCCGCTGGCTGCCTTCCTGACCCACGCCGCGCTGGAGGCGGGCGACAACCAGGCCCAGGCCGGGCAGGACGCGGTGCAACTGATGACGGTGCACGCCAGCAAGGGGCTGGAGTTCGACGCCGTGTTCATCACCGGCCTGGAGGAGGGGCTGTTTCCGCACGAGAACTCGCTCTCCACCCACGACGGACTGGAAGAGGAGCGCCGGCTGATGTACGTGGCCATCACGCGCGCCCGCAGGCGGCTGTACCTCAGCCACGCGCAGACGCGCCTGCTGCACGGGCAGACGCGCTACAACGTCAGCAGCCGCTTCCTGGAAGAGCTGCCCGAGGACGCGCTGAAGTGGGTCACGCCCCGGCGCGGCGGCTTCGCCAGCCTGGCGCCGCAGAGCGACCGTCCGCGCCCCGCGTGGGGCAGGAGCGGCATCCACGCCGATGGCGCCCCTGGGGCGCCGGCTCCCGCGCCGCCGCGCAAGGTGCCGCCCGCGCACGGCATCACGGCGGGCCGGAAGGTGTTCCACACCAAGTTCGGCGAAGGCCGGGTGCTGGCGGTGGAGGGCGCGGGCGATGACGCCAAGGCGCAGGTCAACTTTCCTCGCCACGGCGTGAAGTGGCTGGCGCTGGCGGTGGCCAAGCTGACGGTCGTGGAGTAGTCGGGGAGGACGGTCTCGGGCAGGCTGTTCTATGGTGTTTTTGGTCGATAGTCCGCGTGGATATTTGGTCGGAAGCTCTTGTTTTCGTAGCGTCCGACTAATACACGTCCCGCCGATACCGCCCCTCGCGCGCCAGCGCGGCCAGCCCGTCGTTGCCCAGGATGCGCCGCAGCGCGGCGTCCACGCCCTGGGCCATGCCGTTCAGGCTGCCGCACACGTAGATGGCGCCGCCGCGCCGGCGCACCCAGTCGCGCACCTCGCCAGCGGCTTCGTCCAGGCGGTGCTGCACGTAGATGCGCTCAGGCTGGTCGCGCGAGAAGGCGGTGTCCAGCCGCTGCAGGGCGCCGCTGGCCAACCAGGCGCGCAGCTCGCCTTCGCACAGGAAGTCGTGCGCCGCCTGGCGCTCGCCGAAGACGAGCCAGCTCGGCCCCGTGCGGGCCACTGCGCGCGCGCGCAGGTGGCCGCGCAGGCCGGCCAGGCCGGTGCCATTGCCGATGAAGAGGATGGGCCGGGTGGCGTTGTCGCCCAGGCGGAAGGCGGAGTGCGCGCGCAGGCGCAGCGCCACGCTGGCGCCCACGGCGAGTTCCTCGGCCAGCCAGCGCGAGGCCAGGCCGGGGCTGCCGTCGGGCCGCCGGGCGACGCGCACCAGCAGCTCCAGCCGACCGTCCTGCATCACCGAGGCGATGGAGTAGCTGCGTGGGTGCCGGGGATCGGCGGGAATGCGCAGCTCGGCCAGGTCGCCCGGCTCCCAGGCCGTCATCCCGGACGCCTGCAGGCTCAGGTGCACGATGGGTGCGCCCACGCTGTCCGGGTTGATCACCCGCCGGTCCACCAGCGTCCAGGGCATGAAGGGGGCGTCGCCGGTCCAGGCGGTGCCCGGGCCGGTCTGGGCGATCAGGGACAAGCCCTGCTGCCAGGCCCGCAGCGCCGCCGCGTCGCCGTTGTCCATGTCGATGCGCTCGAACAGGGGGGTGGCGCCGGCCGCGCGCAGCCAGTGGTCGAGCGCTTGGCCGAAGCCGCAGAACCGGGCGTACTCGCGGTCGCCCAGCGCCAGCACGCCGTAGTGGAGGTGCGCCAGCGCGGCGCCGCCGGCCCGCTGGCAACGCTGCCAGAAGTCGGCGGCGTTGTCGGGCGCGTCGCCCTCGCCATAGGTGCTGGCCACGAACAGGGCGCAGCGGGCGCGGGCCAGTTGCGCGTGGTCGAGCGTGTTCAGGGGCAGCAGGCGGACGGCGCTGCCGGCGGCGTGGAGCACGCGCGCCGTCTCCCGGGCCAGGCTTTCGGCGTGGCCGGTCTGGCTGGCGTGCGCGACGATGATGGGCGCCTCGCCGGAGCGCACGGCCGACAGGGCGTCGGCCTCGTCCGCCGCCGTGCGGTGGCGCCTTCGCTCGCGCAGCCAGATGGCCAGGCACAGGGCGGCATAGAGCGCGAGGGCCAGCGCCGCCAGCGCGAGCCGCGAGGCGTGGGGGGTCATGACAGCGCGCGGTAGGCCGCCGAGGCCGCCAGGCGGGGGCCGGCCGGCGTGCGCAGGCTGAACAGCGCCGCCACGTCGCGCGCCTCGGCGAAGGCCATGCCCTCGTCCGGCCCCAGCACCGTCAGGACCGTGGTCAGCGCGTCGGCGTGCATGCATTCCGGATGCACCGCGGTGACGGCCGTCAGCGCGTACGCCACCGGCTGGCCGGTGCGCGGATCGATGGTGTGCGCACAGCGGCGGCCGCCGTGCTCCCAGGCGTGCCAATGGTCGCCCGAGGTGGCGACGGCCTGTTCGCGCAGGACCAGCGGGGCCGGCGCCGGCGCGGCGCCGTCGGCGCTGGCCGCGACGGCCACCCGCCAGGGCTGTCCATCCGGCCGCTGCCCGGTGGCGCGCAGCTCGCCGCCGACTTCCACCAGGCCGTCGTGCCAGCCGGCCTGGCGCAGGCTCTCCAGCACCAGATCGACGGCGAAGCCCTTGGCGATGCCGGAAAAGTCCAGCTGCGCGCCGCCGGGCTGCCAGGCCTCGCGCGTGCCGGGGCGCAGGGCCAGGCGCGCGTGGCCGACCCGGGGCAGGGTGGCGGCGATGGCTGGCGCGGACGGGGGCTGGTGCGGGCCGGCGGCGTGCGGGCCGAAGCCCCACAGCGCCACCAGCGGCGCCACCGTGGGGTCGAGCGCGCCGCCGCTGTCCCGGGCCCACGACAGCGCGGCCTGGAGCACGCGAAAGAACTCGGGCGCCAGCACGTGCCACGTCCCGGCGGGCGCGCGGCCGAACCGGGCCAGGTCGGAATCGGGCTCCCAGTGGCTCATCTGGCGCACGACGCGCGCGAGGCACTCTTCCACGACCTGGCGCGCCTCGTCCAGGGGCCGCATCCCGGGGTTGCCGAGGCGCACGCGCCAGGCCGTGCCCATGGACCGGCCGGCCAGGGTGTGCAGCGTGTGCGGGTCCGGCCGCCGCGGCACCGCCCCCGGCGCATAGGCCGGGTACGCCGCTGCGTATCCGGCGGCGGGCAGCGTCAGGCGGGCCTGGTAGCGAAGCATGCGCGGGCGTGGGAGCGGGGACGAGGCGTCAGGGCAGCACCTCGACGGTGGCGACGTAGGACAGGCGGCGCTCCTTGGCCGGTGCGGCCGAGGTCTTGCCGTCCTTGGCGGACGCCTCGATCCAGTACAGGCCCGCCGCCGGCCAGGTGACGCTGAACCGGCCCTGGGCGTCCGTGGTGGCCTTGACCGGGTCGATCTGGTTGCGGTAGCGCGTGCCGTCGGCGATCACCTCGACTTCGATCCCCGGCGCCGGCTTGCCGTCGACGTGCAGGACGAACGTCGCTTTCTCGCCCTGAACCAGGTCGGCGGGGGAGGTGACCGGCACCAGTTCCAGCCCGTGGTTGATGGGCTGGAGCGCGCTGGGCTTGCCGACCGTGACGAAGGTCTCGATGCGGCTCACCGACTCGGTCACGGCCAGATCGACGGCGTCGGCGGGGACCTCGGCGGCCAGCTTGTCGAGCGTGCCGCGCCAGCGCTTGGTCTGGCCGGTGGCCCTGTCCTTGTAGCTGGCGTTCAGGCTGGCGTTGGCGACCGCCAGGCGGTAGGTGCCGGGCTGGGTCAGGTTGAGGTCGAACACCGTGCGCAGCTTGCCGCGCGACACGTTCTCGGGCTGCACCGTGCCGCCGTCCGGCGCGGTGACCGCCAGCTTCTCGATGTTGAGGGGGAAGTGGTTGAAGAAGAACAGGTCGTTGGAGACCGCCGCATCGACGGTGATCCACTCGGCCTTCGACAGGACGGTGCTCGACGGCTTGAGCCACACGTTGTGGGCCTGGGCGTGGGACAGAAGGCCGCACAAGGCGGCCGCGCAGAAGGTGAGGCGATAAGCGATTCGCATGGCTGGGATTCCTTGGTGATGGATCAGGGTTTGAGGTCGAGGGTGATGGCGCCGAGTTCGCTCTTGCCCTGGTCCTTCAGGGACACGGGGGCCTTGGCGGGCCAATCGAACGGGACGGTCACGACTTCGCGGCCGCCCGATTCGCGCGAGGCCTCCACCACCAGCTTGTAGCTGCCCGCCGGCAGCTTGGGCAGAGGGCCGGTTCCTTCGCTGAAGGCCAGATCGTGCCGGCCGGCGGGGCGGGTGGGGCCGGTGATGCCGTCGATCGGGACGCTCAGTTCGCGCCCCGTGCGCCGCCACCATTGGCGCATGTCCTTGAGCCACTTGACGCCCTCGTTGTCGCGCTTCTTGACCTCGTACCACACGGCCAGCGTGCCGGCGACGGCGTTGTCCGCCCGCTCCAGCCACGCGGCCACGTAGGGGCGGTGGTATTCGGCGACGTCCATGCGGGGAATTTCGACGCCGATGTTCAGCCCGGCCGCGAACACGGCGGGCACGACGCCCAGGCCGGTGCCCAGCGCCAGGCTGTAGCGGGTCGATGCGATGGCGGATGCCATGGGTATTTCTCCTTCGGTTGGGTGGGGGTGAAATCGTCAGGAATGGATGAACAGCAGGGCCAGCAGCAGCGGCACCAGCAGCCCGAGGCCCACCATGGGCCAAGTGAAGGGCCGGCGTGCGGCATGCATCTTCAGGATGAACAGCCCCGTGACGCTGAAGACCAGGCAGGCCACGGCAAGGATGTCGATGAACCAGCGCCAGACGGCGCCGGTGTTGCGGCCCTTGTGCAGGTCGTTCAGGTAGGAGATCCAGCCGCGCTCGGTCAGCTCGTACTCGGCCTGCCCATCGGCCAGTCCGATCCGCAGCCAGGCGTCGCCTCCGGGGCGCGGCAGGGGCACGTAGATCTCGTCCTGCGACCATTCGGCCTCATGGTCGCCGATGTCCACGCGCCACTGCTGCCGGGCCCATTGCCGCAAGGCGTCGGGTACCGGGCCCTGCTGGCCGGCGCCCCGGGCCTGCGCGGCCAGCGCGTCGCGCAGCGCAACGGGCACCGTGGCCCCGAGATGGGTGACGCGGGGCCTGGCCTCGATGTCGGCCGCGTGGTTGAGCGTGAAGCCGGTGACGGCGAACAGCAGCATGCCTACGAGGCAGATGGCCGAGCTGACCCAATGCCATTCGTGCAGTGTCTTGAGCCAGTAGGCCCGGCGTTGGGAAGTGTCGTGCTGCTTGGCGTGCATCGATTCGCGTTACGGAAAACCAGCCGCGACCATCGACCGGAAAAGGTTGTCATTCGGGGTTGGCACTCACGCGAACTGACGCCGTGGTGATTGGCTGAATTTAGTAGAGAATGATAATCATTTTTATTCTCATGCGAGCCAGTATTGACGTTCAGGCCGAGATCCGCAGCCCTTCCGATGCGCTTTGGCAACGATTTGGAGGCGAGCGCCGCGCGGTGGTGTGCTTGAGTTCCGGGCGCGCCAAGGCGTCCGCGGAAGGGGCCGGTGTCGCGGCAGCCGGCCGGCAGGCCCTAG
>Ga0075163_10006384_pt1 | contig 15605 bp, 13 predicted proteins | sample JI1023141ADNA_FD_71478 | JGI IMG/M metagenome (GOLD analysis project Ga0075163, IMG submission 71478) | Wastewater effluent complex algal communities from Wisconsin, to seasonally profile nutrient transformation and Carbon sequestration -... | ecosystem: Engineered > WWTP > Effluent > Algae... | reverse complement strand
TGGCTGACCCCATTCACCGTCGTACCGAGCCCCTTGGCGAGACCTTGCTGCATCTGCTCGATACGCTTGTGGCGGATGCCGACGATCTGGGCTGCCGGCGCCAACTGGAAGGTCTGCGCACACTCGCGCACAGTCAGCATGGTGACGCAGTCTGGCTGCGGGAAACGGCGACGGCTGCAGGCAACCTCCACGACCTGACCCGGGCAGCGGTAGAGCGCTTTGCAAAACCCTCCTGTTATCGACCTCACGCATAGGGTGCCTCCGTGCAAGCCCATCCCGTATTGTTTGCTGCATTGCTTGCTTCGACGCCGGTTCTCGCCACCGGGCTCTGTACGCTTTCCACCGCAGCGCCACCCGCGGCATCGACTGGCGGGCCGGTGCGAGCCGACAACTGGCTGAGTCCGGGCAACCTGCGGTTCGGCCTGGGGCAAGCGTCCCGCTTCATGCCGGGCGTGAGCATTGCCCCGACGAGCACTCCACCGGCCCGACCCGCTGCGGCCCAGCGTCTTGACCTGGAGCGCCTGCTCGTCACCGACCCGGCCGACGGCGTGCGCCGATCACTCCGCTTTCTGCTTGAAAACCGGATCGACGCCGACGGCGTTCTGATTCTTCGTCGTGGCAAGCTGGCCCTCGATTACCGGCGATCCGGCTTCGATCCCGCCCAGCCCCGGCTCCTTCTCGAAGCCACCCGCCCAATCCTGGTGACTCAACTGGCCAGGGCCGCCGCCGAGGGACGGGTTGCCCGGGAAAAGGCAATTACCCGGGTTCTTCCCGAACTCTCCGGCGTCCGTGAGCTGGGCAAGCTGTCCTTGCAACGCCTGCTTGCCGGGCGTACCGGCCTGCAGTGGTCGGAAACCGAAATCGCGCGCTGGCAACAGGAGGCGGGCTGGGTGCCAGGCAGCAGGACGGGTGTGCGCGCGTGGCTGGATGCCCGCACGTCCTGGCCTCGCGCATCCGACGACACGGGCGTGGATCTGGCCGGCCCGGAGGGCGAACTCCTAGTATGGGCGGCAGAGAAAGCCTGGAAGAAATCTGCCCCCGAATTGCTGTGTGACCTGCAGGGAATCATCCGGGCACGAAACCCCGCCTTCTGGGCGACGGATACAACCGGGACACCGCTCGCCGATGGCCTGGCGCTGAGCCTGGGTGATTTTGCCAGTCTGGGGCAGGCATTTCTTGATGCGCGCAATCGCCCCGGCCGCCGGACCCTGGCGCCCGCATGGTTTGTCGACACGGTTGCCAATCCTTCGGACGCAAGCAGCGCAAAGCCTGCCAGTGTCCTCGGACTGGGGCCGGATACGGGCTGGCAGTACCGCTTTGCACACCCGGGGCATCGCGGTCACCGGACGGCGATCATCGGCGCCTATGGCACCAGTTTGTACGTGGATTTCGATTACGGCATGGTGGTCGCCGTTTTCGCCTCCCATGCCGAGCGACACTCGCCGCTCCTGATGGCGAGTCTGCGCAATCTCTGGGACGAGGTGGCCCGGCCGGGAGGGACTGATAGTGAGCAACGGTAGCGGGAATGCCTTCTCGCAAGCTCCGGGAAAACTGACTTCAAGCCTGAACAGTGCCCAGATTCATGAACGGAAAAGGAAAGCGGTGAGGATTGTCCGGGTCATGTGCAGAACATTCCCTTTGGTGATCTCCAGCCTGCTTGCCCTTTGCCTGGTGTTGCTTCTCGGCGGCTTTTCCAGTCTCCAGCCCGCTGATGGCGAAAACAAGCCAGAGCCGGCAACTTCAAGGGTTCGAGCGTGGCAGGAACTTGCGGAAGGGATCGTCAAACGAGCGAGTGAAGTCCGGATCATGGCCGAGTTGGGTGATGGTGAGCCCTCGGCAAGACTGGCCATAGAGACCCAGACTGCTTTCGAGAACAACATGGATCGCCTGAAACCGGACTACGCACGATTTTTGGCGGACATCACTCTGATCCTTCAGGTCAAGCCCGATGTGCACGTGACCATTACCGGTTTCGGCAACAATCCGGCGACAAACTACAACCCGGTTTTGCTGGGCAAGCGAGTACGCGCCCTCCAGGTCTTCTTTGCCGAAAACGGCATCTCGATCACCCAGACTAAAGCCGGAGTGAAGGAGGCGGACGCGTACGAAGGCCCCAATGTACTCCTTGGCAAGGCTGCCTCAGGTCAGGTCATCACGGTTCATTTTGCGCAGACATGACTGGTCTGGAGTGACATGGGTCCAGTGATCTGCTCCCCCGCGCAAAGGCAGCCGCGGACCTTGTAATGAACCGGCTTCCTCGCGACAACCAATCAGTGTTTTCGGACAATAGTTACTTGAAACTTATTTAAATCAAATAATTACTGATTGATTTCAAGGGGGCAGTGCTTTAACTCGCGATCTACTTCAGGGCCACTTTTTCTCAAGTAATTGTATTAATTGATTTTCAAACAACTATTGTTATCTGACGGATGTCCTCACCCGCCCGCCGACTCAGCCCCGGAGTCGGATCGGGGAGTTGCTGCCGCATCGGTGGGGGCGCACTGACGCAGCTTCGCTCTGAAGCACACCGTTAAGAGGGGTTTGCCGGGTGCTTGCCGGGCTTCTCCTTCGTCGACATGGCCAAAGCGCTTGTTGACGACGATCTGTGGGCCCTGATTTAACCGTTGCTTCCCCCCCGCCAAGCCCCGTCGGAACAAGTATCCGGGGCGCAATCCGCTCAATGATCGAGCGGTTCTGACCGGCATCCTGTTTGTCCTGCAAAGCGGCATCCCTTGGGAGATGCTGCCTCAGGAAATGGGCTGCGGCTCGGGTATGAGTTGCTGGCGACGCCTGCGGGCCTGGCAGGAGGCGGGCGTCTGGAACGCGCTGCCTGAGGTGCTGCTCGCCCGCTTGCGCACGGCCGACCGGATTGATTGGTCTCGCTGCATCGTCGACTCCTCCTCCATTCGCGCTGTGGGTGCGGGTCAAAAACAGGACCCAATCCTACCGACCGCGCACGCCCCGGCTCCAAGCACCACCTGATCACCGAAGCTCAGGGCATTCCCCTGGCCGTCATCCTGACCGGCGCCAATCGTAACGACGTAACCCAACTTCTGCCTCTCGTCGAAGCGATTCCACCTAGTCGTGGTAAGCGCGGGCGCCCGCTCTTCAAGCCCCGCGTCATTCAGGCCGACCGTGGTTGCGATCACGGCAAGTATCGTCGGCCCCTTCACGCTCAAGGCATCAAGACCGAGATCGCCGGGCGCAACACCCCGCATGACAGCAGCTTGGGCAAAACGCGCTGGGTGGTCGAGCGGACCATCGGATGGCTCCACAATTACCGACGTCTGCGTGTTCGATTCGAGCGATTGGCCGTCATTCACGAAGCCTTCATCAAAATTGCCGGCAGCCTCATTTGCTGGCGAAAGCTGAAATACACGGAGGGCTCATTTTGTTAGAGCTTCTTAAAGGCTTATCGCACTGCGGCATGCTCCACGTGTGGACTGCGGCCCGACTCAGCTAGGTGCGGCCAGGGGTAGCACGCTCCATCTTCCTTCGAGCCCCCTTTAGTTCTCTTTCAATCTGTGAGACAATTTTGCTAGTCCAGTATAAAAAATATATTTATATATATAAATCAATTATTTAAAGAAATGTTGGGCGAAATGAAAGAAGAGCAGTCAGATTTAGCCCAGGTGGTTCGCTTGGCTCTTGCTGAGCAGACGGAAGATGTACGCTTGTTCGCAGCTCGATTGGTTCGTAAGTATCGTGGTACGGTGCCCGATCTCGCCGAGCAGCTTGAGCTGTACCTGAAGTCGAAGCCTGCACGCAGCGTTTCTCCATTGCGCAAGCTGTCACCTCCGCGGCAGGCGGCCCAAACCCTGCCGGTCGACGACGAATCCCGCCTCTCGCTCCTGAAGGTGTTCAAAGACGAGCTGACGAAAGACGCGCCGCTGCTGTCTTGCGATGTCGAGAATGTCTTGGGGCAACTCATTGCGGAGCGCCGGCAGAGCGACCGACTGCAGGCCATGGGTTTGACGCCCACCCGCTCGGCTATCTTTGTGGGCCCCCCAGGGGTCGGCAAGACTCTCACGGCCCGCTGGCTCGCTGCGCAGTTGAAGGTGCCGCTGTACGTGCTTGATCTGACCGCCGTGATGAGCAGTCTGTTGGGCAAGAGTGGCACTAACCTGCGGGCGGCCATCGACTTCGCCAAGCGTGAGCCTTGCGTATTGCTGCTGGACGAGATTGATGCCATCGCCAAACGGCGCAGCGATGACACCGATGTGGGCGAACTTAAGCGTCTGGTCACGGTGATCCTGCAGGAAGTTGATGAATGGCCTGCTAGCAGTGTGCTGCTGGCTGCCACAAATCATCCGGAGTTGATTGATCCGGCGTTGTGGCGCCGCTTCGACCTGGTGGTTCAGTTCAAGACACCCGGCGAGCAGGCCGTCAAGGAAGCCATCAAACGCTTCTTGGGGCCAGACTACGCGCTGTTCGCGCGCTGGATCGATATCCTGACTTTCGCTTTTGCTGGGCACTCGTTCAGCGATATCGAACGCGATATCCAGCGCTTCCGGCGCGCAGTGGCCCTGGGTACGACGACCGATGCCGATCTGGTCGAGGACTTCATGAAGGCACGCGCCTTGGCCCTCGATAGACAAGGACGGATCGACCTGGCCGTGATGTTGGCCAAGCAGACCCGGCTGTCCCAGCATGCTGTCTCCGACATCACGGGCGTGAGTCGGGACACGATCCGCAAGTACACCAACGATACGCCTGCGGCACGAAAGATTGCGCTCCAGAGAAAGGCTGACGCATGAGCCAAACCAATTTCTTGATCGGCCGAGGTGAACTGCTGACGCACGACATCGTCGGTCCAAGGCGCAAACCCGGTAAGGCTGAGGTTTACACCTTTGCGCAAGCGCGAGAGCTATTGGTTCCTCAGTTTCGCAGTGCTGCCCAAGCGCTGGATGAGCTGCCCGCCGACGCCTGTCCGGGCGATTTTGCGGTGGCCCGTCTGATGATGAATCCCAGCTTCATTGCTCGCTCCTACTTCCCCACGGGCCTGTTGCGCAGCACGGGCCTAGAATCCATCGGCAGCCGCACTGTCAAGGTCAAGCCAAAGGCGTGGGCCCGCAAGGGCGAACCGCAGGAGACAACGACTACCGAGCTGTTCGTTGCTGGCAAGCGCCAAGCGTTTCGCAACCTCTCGCATTGGACGGAGACTATCGACGCGCAGTCCGATGAGGGCGATGACTTGGCTCACATCGAGAAGTTCGCTGCCTTTGGGCCGGCGGAGCGTATCGTGAGCCTGGGCAGTCCGAAAGAGCGCTTTTTTGAGGTGGGCCTGCATCTGTTACCAGGTGAAGACCCGGGTCTGATCCAGAAGGCCTTCATGAAATTCGCTAAGCAGGAGGACGTCAAGGTCCACAGCGAAGTCGATTTCATCGCTGGCAACTTGTGGTTTGTACCGGTCGAAGGCAAGCCGCACAATGTTGAGAAGCTAGCTACCTTCGCCTTCGTCCGGGTGGTCCGACCAGTGCCCAAGCTGCGCGGCATCCGCCCTTTGCAACGCAGCGGCGGACCGTCGGTGGGATGCAACCTTCCCGCCGACCAGGCGCTGTCGTCCGAGCCTCGAGTTGCCATCCTGGACGGTGGCCTGCCCAAGCACCATCCAATTGGCCCTTGGCTGCGCTCGTATCGTAAGCTCGACGAAGATGCCGAGGATGACCCGGATGGCCCGGAACACGGCCTGGGCGTAACATCGGCCGTCCTCTTCGGCCCGATCCAGCCCAACGGAGCGGCCGGTAGGCCTTTTGCCCCGGTTGACCATCTTCGCGTGCTCGACCAGGATGCGGGCGGTGAAGACCCGTTGGAGCTTTATCGCACGCTCGGCCTCATTGAACAGGTCCTGCTGTCGCGCTCCTACGAATTCATCAATCTAAGTTTAGGGCCGGACCTCGAAGTGCTGGATCAAGAGGTGCACTCTTGGACTTCCGTGATCGACGACTTGCTGAGTGACGGCGACACACTCATGACCGTAGCCGTTGGTAACAACGGAGAACGTGACCGCGAACTCGGCTACAACAGAGTGCAGGTTCCGTCAGACTGCGTGAACGCGCTGTCAGTGGGGGCCGCCGATGACACCGGCGTCGACTGGGCCCGTGCACCTTACAGCGCAATCGGTCCGGGCCGCAGCCCCGGCGTCATCAAACCAGACCTGATGGCGTTCGGTGGCAATCCGGCGGCCAAGTACTTCCACGTTCTGGCGCCAAATGCGAAGCCGGTGCTGACGCCGCAACTGGGTACCAGTTTCGCGGCGCCGTATCTGCTGCGCAGTGCGGTCGGCATCCGCGCGATACTGGGCAGCGATCTGACGCCGCTCGCCATCAAAGCCTTGCTCGTTCATGCGGCGGTGCCCGGCGAACACGACCCGATCGAAGTGGGCTGGGGCAAGATTCCCGAGGACATACTCGACATCATCACGTGCCCGACCGGCGTCGCCCGCGTGGTCTATCAGGGCGAACTCAAGCCCAGCAAGTACCTACGCGCCACACTGCCGCTGCCGAAGGAAGCGTTGACGGGCAACGTCCGTCTAAAGGCCACATTCTGCTATGCGTCGCCCACTGACCCGCAAGATGCTGCGACCTACACCAAGGCAGGCCTCGAAGTTGTCTTCCGTCCAAACGACGAGAAGGTCAAGGACGGCAAGAGCAATGCGGACACCAAAGGCTTCTTCGATTTGAAGAAGTTCGCCACAGAACAGGAACGCCGATCCGACCAGGGTAAGTGGGAAACTGTACTGCACGGGGCCAAGACCTTTCGCGGTTCCAGCCTCAAGAACCCCGTGTTCGACATTCACTACAACGCCCGCGATGGCGGTGGCCGGGCTGCCGGTGCCGAGAAGATACGCTACGCGTTGATCCTGTCAGTCGAGGCTCCGAAGCATACCGATCTCTACAACGACATCCTGCGCGCCTATGCCAAGACTCTAGTGCCGATCCAGCCACAAGTGTCTTTGCCGATCCGCGTTCGGTGAGGGATAGCGAGGCGAATTTGTGGTTAAAGCACGGACTGACGGGCAAGGAGGAGATCGATGCCGGAGCCGTTGAAGAGCAAAGACAGACACGGGGTACCGTTCACGCGGCCGCCGGAGATCGAGGCCTGCTTAACAAGGCTGGAGTCGGTCGGTGTCGCAGCACGCCTGCAGGCCTTCGCCATCGCGTCGAGGAGGCGCGACGGCTATGTGCCGTCGGAAGCGTTGATGTATTTCCTGCGTCGTGCCCGGGCTGCTGGTGCACAGGACGAGTTCAGGCAGATCTTCCGGCTACTCATGAAGCGAGTCGGGCAATCCCTGCTTACAACGGTTTCAGACGCACGCATGGCAGGGGCGCAAGACATCCGGGAAGAGATCATGGGCCGATTTGCCGAGCGAATCGCCAAGGACGGCAACGGCCGATTCGGCATGCTGGATTTCTTCGAGGTGCGATTCGACCTAGCATTCGCCCGGTTCCGCAGGACCGTGCTGAGGCAGATCGGTCCCGCCTCAGTGCACACCGTGCCGCTGTCCACGGACGGCGATGAAGGGCAGGACATTTCTCGGGAGGTCGAAGAAGCGGCGGCTGACTTCTTGGGAGGTGACCCTCAAAAAATTGACGACCCGGCTTTCCGGTTGGAACTGGACGCTGCGATTAATGCATTGCCAGACGATCAGAGACGGGTCGTGGGCCTCTTGCGGCAAGGCTTCCAGATCGACTCGAAGGACCCGAACATCATGACTATCGCCAAGATGCTCCAGTGCGATGAGAGAACCGTGCGCAATCGTCGCGACCGTGCATACAAGACCCTCAGAGCTGCTCTGCAGGAGGACGCATGAGTACGCCAGAGCCTTTTGCCTCAGACGAGGAGTCCGTGCTGATGGCGTTCTCTATGGAGACCAGCCATGGCAGAGAAACGCTCGAACGCTACATCAGGGAGTACCCGCAGCATGCGACCGCACTGATCGATTGTTCGATCGATCTGCTTCATGAGCCGCCGGCAGCCGATGTTTCTGCGACTGAGGTGCCGGATAGCGCGGTGGACAAGGCTTGGCAGCGGTTCGAGCGGGCTGTACAACAGCCCGACACGGAGATCGCGAATCCGTTCGCCAAGCTCAATACAAGCAGCTTCAAGTCGCTCGCACGTAGCCTGGACGTCAGCAATCTCTTTTTGATGCGTGTGCGCGATCGGGCCATCCTTGCTGCCACGATTCCTGCCCGATTCGTCGAAAAGCTTGCATCGGAGTTGGGTGCCACCGTTCAAGCTGTGGGCACATATCTACAGGGGCCACCGCGCATGGCTTCCGGACAGGCTTTTCGGTCAAGTGTGAAGCCGAGTGTGGGCGAACAAATTACGTTCGTCCAGGCGGTCACGACCTCACAGCTCACGCCGGAGCAGCAGGCGACGCTAAAAGCATTATCGGACTGACCAATGGACGTCACCGAGGCCGCTCGCCAGGAAGCAGAACGTTTGCACCGTGCGAATGTCTCGGCCGGCGGCGATCCGACCCGACCTTTGGCGTTTGCGCTTCAGGAGGCTACAAGCCGCGGCTTGGATGTATACGCGCTGCAAGAAGGCGATTCACAGCTCAAGGGAGGCAAAGCTACGTTCGACAGTCAGGCTGGAGGCATCCTCTATGAGGATCGCGGATCGGACTTCGAGCGCGCCTTCTTGATCGCACATGAACTCGGCCATGTCGTGCTGGAAGGTGGCATGCTGGACGTCGTGACGGTGGACGTTGAGCCTGACCGATCAATGGAGGACGCGCCGGTCGGCGTTGATCGCGTTCTTGACTACGGGGCGCGCGAGCGACGTGAGGTAAAAATGGACCTCTTCGCGCGCGAGTTCCTGCTACCGCGCCCTGTGTTGCGCGAGTTGCATGTCAACGAAGGGCTAACCTCCGACGCGATCGCGATGCGTTTCGGCGCGCCGCTCGCTGCAGTGCAGCAACAGTTGCTGGATGCGCTGCTGTTGCCACCGGCCGAAGAGTCGCACCCCGTGGGCGCCGGTGCGGTGGCAGCTCCGCTCACCCCAGATCTCACGCAGGCTCAGGCGGCCGCACATCGTGGCTTGGCGTTCCAACTGCAGGCAGGGCCAGGTACCGGCAAGACGCGGACGCTTGTTCGTCGCATCGAAGGGTTGCTGGCGGACGGCGTCGATCCCACCAAGATCCTGGTCCTCACCTTCTCCAACAAGGCGGCCAATGAATTGTGCGAGAGGATTGCCGCCAGCAATCCTCTCGCGGCGGCAGCGATGTGGATCGGTACATTCCACGCATTCGGCCTGGACATTATTCGCCGTTTTCACGATCACGATCGACTGGTGCTGCCGCCGGCCCCACGGTTGATTGACCGGACGGAGGCCATTGAACTCCTGGAGGACGAGTTTCCGCGGCTTGACCTGAAGCACTATCGCAATCTCTGGGACCCGGCTCTGGATTTGAGCGACATACTGAGCGCGATCTCACGCGCCAAGGATGAGGTTGTCGATGCTGCGGGCTATCGCGCGCTTGCGCAGTCCATGGCGGTGCGGGCGGGTGGCGACCAGGACGCCGCGGTTCGCGCCCAGAAGTGCCTGGAGGTGGCGACGCTCTTCGAGGCGTACGAGCGGCTGCTGACCGAACGCCAGCTGCTTGACTTCGGCGACCTGGTCGCACTGCCGGTCCGGCTTCTCGAGGGTAGCGCCGAGGTCAGGGACGCCTTGCGCGCTCGCCATGATCATGTGCTGGTAGATGAGTACCAAGATGTCAACCGCGCCTCGGTTCGGCTCCTGAAGGCCATCGCCGGCGACGGCCGCAATCTGTGGGTCGTCGGCGATGCGCGCCAGTCCATCTACCGCTTCCGTGGCGCTTCTGCAACGAACATCGCGCGCTTTGCGATCGACTTCCCCGGCGCGCAGGCCGCACAGTTGGGCGTCAACTATCGCTCCGACGAACGGATCGTCGATGTATTCACCGAGTTCGCGCGCGGCATGCAAGCATCCGCCGGTGCCTTACCGCTGAACCTGCAGGCCGACCGCGGCGCCAAAGGGGAACGGGTTGAGCTTCGCGTTGCCGGGTCGGCTGACGATGAAATCTCCGCGCTTGCTGCGTCAATCACGGCCCTGCACGAGCAGGGCGTTGCCTATGGTGGCCAGGCGGTCCTGTGCGCGTCCAACGCGCGCCTGAACGCCATTGCCGAAGGTCTTGAGGCCCGTGGCATTCCCGCGCTGCACTTGGGGAGCTTGTTCGAGCGGCCCGAAATCAAGGATCTGCTGGCCTTGCTCTCGCTGGTGACAGACCCGCGGGCGGCCGCAATGTTGCGCGTGGTAACCATGACTCGGTACCAGATGCCCTTGCAGGATGTCATGCGGGTCATCGAGCACCTGCGAGCAGCGAATCCAGCGTCGCTGGCTTGGTCGGCGATGCACGCCGAGGTGGACGGCCTGGCAGACGGAAGTCGAGAAGCTCTTGCTAGCCTGTCCGCACTCTTTGCAGGCGTGAGCGCATCGACGAATCCCTGGTCGTTGCTGACTGGATGGACGATCGATAGTCTCGGACTTGCAAAGACGCTTTATCAGACTGGCGATGCACGAAGCCGCATGCAAGGTCTGGCGATCTGGCAGTTTCTGAACTTCTGTCGCCGCCAGCCAAGAGGGCAAGGCGTACCAGTGTTGCGGCTGCTCGATCGCATCCGGCGCCTCATGCTGCTCGCAGAGGATCGTGGACTGAGCCAGCTGCCGCGTTGCGCCGAGAACATCGACGCAGTGCGCCTGATGACCATCCACGGAAGCAAGGGGCTTGAGTTCGATGTCGTTCATTTGCCTGGCATGGTGACGTCAGGCCTGCCGCGCAACAACGTGCCGCCGCGTTGTCTTCCGCCGGATGGTCTGATCCATGGTTCGGAGGGACTGGCCGGCATCGAGGCGGTGAAGGCCGGCCACGATGAGGAGGAAGAATGTCTGTTCTTCGTGGCGCTTTCGCGAGCACGCGACAGGCTGCAGCTGTATGCCTATGCCAGGCAGGCCGATGGACGTGCGCGTAGTCCCTCTAAGTTCGTCGGCCCGATCGACCGACTCCTTGTTCGTCCAGTCACGGTGCCGTTGCAAGCCGGCCCGACATCGACAGGCGTGCCGCTCGCCATCACATGGCAAGGGCGTCCGCAATGGACCGACATTCAGGTAAACCTTTTCGAGCGTTGCCCGCGCCGCTTCTTGTACACGCACGTGCTGAGGCTCGGCGGTCGACGAACCGAAACCGCGTTCATGAAGATGCACAACGTTGTGAGCGAGGTGTTTGAGTGGCTGAAACGGGAGCACGAGACGACAAATCCGACGGTCGACAAGCTAGCAGCGCGCTTCGAGGAGGCGTGGCGTTCCAAGGGTGCGACAGAACATGGATATGCGGAAGACTACCGCCGCATCGGCAAGCGGCTCGTCGACTTTCTCATCGTTAGCCGCAGTCGTGGGGTGGCCGCGCCGGCACCCCCGATCTCGTTGGGGTGTGCCGAAGGCGAAATCCTTGTCAGCCCGGATGGCGTAGCCCACGGAGCCGGTGGCCGCATCACGGTGCGTCGCGTAAAGACGGGCAAGCAGCCCTCGAACGCCTTCGATGGCATCGAGTACACAGTTCTCCAACTCGCTGCTGTCCAAGCCTACGGTCCGCATGCGCAGGTCGAGGTGACCTACCTGGCCAGCGAAACCATCCAGCCGATGGAAATCACGTCGCGCAAGCTGGAGTCTAGGCGCGAAAAGCTGAAATCCTTCCTTCAGGCGATGAAGGCCGGGCAATTCCCCGCCAAGCCCGAGGCGCGCAGCTGTCCGCGCTGCCCGAGCTTTTTCCTCTGCGGTGACTTGCCCGAAGGAGCCTGGGTGCAAGAAAAACTTTGACCGGCCTTTCCGGTCTGGCGCTGGGGTGCGATTGACTGAGTAAGGGAACCAGAAAGCCTGCAATCCCGCAGGTGGTGACTCCCTAAGAAAGGCAACCAAATGCAAACCCAAACCCAAACCCAAACCCAAACCCACAGCGGTGATGACCGCACGGATGTCGAAGATATCGCTGCGGCGATCCGCGAAGGCCGCAGCCTGCGCCCGGCGGCGCTCTACCGGATCGTTGTCCTGGACGAACAGCTCCACGAGCGTCACATCGATCTCGCCGATCCGGTGCCGACCGCGCGCCAGATCCTCCAGGCAGCCGGCGCCCGCCCGGTCGATGAGCACAGTGTCTATGCGATCCTGACCTCCGGCGAGTTCGAGGATCTGCGCCTGGACGAAACCTATGATCTGCGCGGCCGCGGCGCAGAGCGCTTCGTCATCTTCCAGACCGATCGCGCGTTCAAGTTCACGATCGACGACCGGCAGCTGGAGTGGGGCAAGCCCAGCATCAGCGGCCGCGTGCTCAAGGCGCTGGCCGGCGTCCCGCCGGAGACCTATGACGTCTACCTTGAAGTGCGCGGTGGTGGTCAGGACGTCCTGATTCGCGACGGCGACCTGATCGATCTGGGCAAACCGGGCATCGAGCGCTTCATCACGCTGATCCGCGACACCACGGAGGGCCTGCTCGCGCTGCCCGACGCGGACGAGCGCTATCTGAGCAGCCACGGCATGGTCTTCGAGATGGTGAGCGACGGTGCTCACACTGGCGTCATCTTCAAGCAGCTGCCGCTGCCCGCCGGAAAGTTCAACCACGCCGCCGCCGATGTGCTCGTTCTCCTGCCGCCCGGCTATCCCGATGTCGCGCCGGACATGTTCTATTGCGACCCCTGGCTGACACTGCAGAGCGTGGGGCGCTACCCGACCTGCGCCGATCAGGCCCACGCGTTCCAGGGCCGCAGCTGGCAGCGCTGGTCACGCCACAACACGGCGTGGCGCCCGGGCATCGACGGCCTCCACACCATGCTCAAGCGCATCGAGCACGCCCTGGCGGAGGCGAAGTGATGTCGCCGGCCGCTCTGGACATCGTCCTGCTGGAGCCGCACGAGGCGACCCTGCGCTCGCTGCTGCGACGGGAGAATGGGGCCGAGGCGTCAGCCTATGTGTTGTTCGGCAAGGCCGCCATCTCGGCAGACCCTTGGTCGGGCCTGCCTCGCACCAGGCTGATCTCGCACGAGGTCATCCCCGTTGCGGCCGATGAGATGGTCTCGGCGTCGCCCGTCCATGTCACATGGTCCACCCGCGGCTTCATGCGCGTCCTCGGCATCGCGAAGGAGCGCGGCTTGGTTGCGGGCTTGGTGCACACACATCCGAGGGCAGCAGCGTTCTTCTCCGACCAGGATGACCGAAACGAGGCGGAGCTGGCCCGGACGACGTTCAACAAGGGCGTTTCCGGCCTGGCCAGCATGGTGTTCGGCCGTGATGAAGCCATGGCGGGCAGGCTCTGGATCGCGCCCGGCAAGACGATTACGGCGGCCTCGATCTCGCTGGTAGGCAGCCAGATCAAGATCGTGCGCGCGGAAACTGCGGCTGACGATGATCAGTTCCTGGTTCGGCAGGCCGCGCTCTTCGGCCGAGGGTTCAATCCGCTCGTGCGCGGGCTGCGGGTCGGCGTAGTAGGGGGCGGCGGCACGGGCAGTGCTGTCGCAATGCTGTTGGCGCGACTGGGCGTCGGCTTTCTGGGGCTGATGGACAAAGACACTATCGATGTCACCAACCTCAACCGCGTGCATGGCTCGCGTGCCGCAGATGTGGCCGCCGGCCTGGCCAAGGTGGACATCCTCGCGCGCGAAATTCGTGCGGCGGGTCTCGGCACCCAGGTCGTCACCAAGAAGGAGTGGGTCGGCCACCCTGATCTGCGCGATCTGCTTCGTTCTTGCGATGTGCTGTTCGGTTGCACCGACGACCATCAGGGTCGGCTGACGCTCAACCGTCTGGCGCACTACTACGGCATCCCGCTGATTGATGCCGGCCTGCGCATGCGCGCGGCACGCAGTGGCGCGGACTACGAGATGACAGGCCGCGTGTCGACGATTCGCCCTGGTAACCCCTGTCTTATGTGTCTGGGGGTCGCCGATCCGCGCCGGGCTGCGGCCGAAGGGCTCCGGCGCGGCGACCGTGCCGAGTTCGAGCGGCGTAAGGCGGAAGCCTATGTGGATGGCGGCGGCGACCCCGCGCCCGCCGTGGTCACGTTCACCACGGCCATCGCTTGCGCGGCCGTCGATGAGTTCATTCAGGGCGTGACAAGTTTTCGTGGTCCCCAGGGCATGATGCACAACAGGATCCGTCGCTTCGACCGCATGGAGGATCGCGCCATGACCTGCCGGCCTGTCGCATCTTGCCCGGTTTGTTCCAGCCAGGCGAGCTGGGGGCGCGGTGACGTCAACCCATTTCTCGGCGTGATCGGGTGACCATGAAGCGACATGTCGCGCGTGCGCTACGCCGATTTGGGTGGCTGCGGTATGACCTGCTCGTTCTTCCGGTCGCGCAGCACCCGGGCAAGAGAGCCGTGCCGCCTGGCGAGTTGTGGCTTGTCATCGATAACGGCGTTAAGAAGTGGGCTTGCATGAGCTGTCCGGGTGGCTGCGGGGTACAGATTTCCCTTTCGCTCAACCCGGATCGACGGCCGCGCTGGTCGGTAAAAACGGACTTCTGGGGAAGGCCAACGGTCTTTCCCTCGGTTCACCAGCACCGAGCCTGCTCCTGCCACTTCTGGGTGAAGAACGGCTTGATCGAGTGGTGCAGGTAGTCTTGGCTGCTTGACTGACGGCAGCAATCGCTGCGGATCGGTCAATCAGGTCGATGGAGGGCGCTACTCAATGAATTCATGGGCCTGGACGCGGGGGAGGCAACCTGCCCGGGAGTCGGCGGACTCACCGCAGTTTTCTGCCACGACCGCCGCAGGCCCCGCGGTTGATGGGCATCGCGAGCGCGAGCTAACGCGGATCTGTCTCTGACGCACCGCGGACCGTGCCGTGGGCCGTGACGTTCAGATGTGTCTTGAAGGAGTGGCGGCGGCGCACCGTCACGGACCATCTGCCGCCCGAGGCCCGCACCTTCTTCGCCCACGACCGCGCCTGGTGTTTGCAGCAGGCCGCCGGTGTCGGGCCGGCCTGCGCCGGGCCCATCCAGCGGCTGCTCTCGGACCGCATCTCCGAGCGGCTGCGCGCCGCGCAGGGCGTCCTTCACCTCAAGGCCAAGTACGGTGCCGGGCGGCTCGAAGCCGCCTGTGAGCGGGCGCTCGCCCACGACAGCCCGCACTACCGCACCGTCAAGACCATCCTCGTCGGCGGCCACGACCTCACGCCCACCGCTGGGGCGATCAGCCCCGAGCCCTACGCCGGCCGGGCCCGCTTCGCCCGCGGCACCGCCAGCCTCTTTGCCGACGAACCCCCTTCGATTCACTGACCCGAGATGCCGTCCCGGCGTCTTTCCACCCCAAGGAGTTTCACCATGAATCCCGCCACCGAACTGGCCCCCCAACTGAAGCAGCTGCGCCTCTCGGGCATTCTCGATTCCCTCGAGGCGCGCAACCGCTAGGCCATCGACGCCAAGCTCGCCTACACCGAGTTCCTCGCCCTCCTGATCCAGGACGAGGTGGCCCGGCGCGAACAGAAGAAATTCTCAACCCGGCTGCGCCGCGCGGCTTTCCGGGCTACCAAGACCCTCGAAGGCTTTGAGTTCGACCGACTGCCCTCGACCAATCGGGCGCTGGTCCATGA
>Ga0075163_10006382_pt1 | contig 15606 bp, 12 predicted proteins | sample JI1023141ADNA_FD_71478 | JGI IMG/M metagenome (GOLD analysis project Ga0075163, IMG submission 71478) | Wastewater effluent complex algal communities from Wisconsin, to seasonally profile nutrient transformation and Carbon sequestration -... | ecosystem: Engineered > WWTP > Effluent > Algae... | reverse complement strand
GGCAGGGCGCGGGGCACCCAGTCGGTGTAGAGCCGGGCCCAGGTGCCATCGGCGATCACCGCGTCCAGTCCGGCGTTGAGCGCGTCGATCAGCGGCGTGTTCTGTTTGGCGACCGCGTAGGCCACGAAATTGTCCAGGCTGAAGGTGTTTTCGATGATGGTGGCCGAATCACCGGGCTGCACGGTGCCGACGGCCTGCTGGGACGGGGCCACCCAGGCGTCGATCTGGCGGGTCTTGAGGCTGCCGTAGACGGTGTTGTAGTCCGGGAACTTCACCGGATCCAGGCCCAGGGTGTCGACGACGTAGGCCTCCTGCACGGTGCCCTGGACGACGCCGATGCGCTGGCCCGCGGTCAGCTGGGAGAAGCTGGTGATCGGCGAGCCCGCCGGCACCACCAGGGAGAAGTAGCCGAAGTCGTAACCGTTGGTGAAACCGACGGTTTGGCGGCGGGCGTCGGTGGTGGTGATCGAGGACGAGCCGACGTCGAACCGTCCCGAGGCCACCTGCGCCAGCAGCCCGGAGAAGTCGGTGCCCACGAAGTTGATCCGCAGCCCCAGCTTCTCGGCGATGGCCCGCAGCACCTCGTTGTCGAAGCCGGTGAACTGGCCTGCCGCGTTGATACAGATGCTCGGCGGCGCATCGGACAGGGTGCCGACGGTCAGCACGCCGGGGGTGCCCAGGCCCAGCGCGGCGGTGTCGACGGAGTCCAGCGGTTGCACCCCGGCGGTGGTGTACTTGTCGGCACCGGGACCTTGGGCCGCCGCGGCCAGATTGGTGGGCAGCGCGCTGGCACTGTCGATGCCGGGAGGGGCGCACTGGTCGGCCGACGCCGGTGCGGCCAGCCCGATACCGCAGGCCAGCAGGGTGAACAGCAGCGCCAGCACCGGGCGCAGCAACGAGGTCATCCCTGAAAAGCTAGTCGCTGCGGCGCAGCGGCCGAAGCCTTCAGCTCATTTCGAATGCAACGGGTCCCTCCAGCACGCCGCGGCGCACCAGCTCGCTGCACATGATGCGCCCCATCAGGTCGGCCGCCGTGGCGCAGGCCGCGCGCGCCGCCTCCGGGTCCCGACCGGTGATCGCGGCGGTCTCGGCTTGGTACTGGCCGAGCAGTGCGGCCGGCGCGTCGAGATGGGCCGCCCAGAAGGACCTCGGAATGAAGGTCTGGGCCGCGTGGATCGCGGCCTGCAGCCGGGGACCGGCGTGGGCGTCGGTGACCGCTTGCCGGTATTGCCAGGCGGTCTCGTGGAAGCCGCGGGAGTCGCGGGTGTTGCGCAGTCCCGTGGTCAGTGCCCGCAGCGTGGTGTGCAGCTCGGCGTTGCCGTCGGCGGCGGCTCGGGCCGCCGCGATGCCGTTGAGCACACCGTAGAGCTCGTAGTGTTCGCGCAGCACGCCGTCGTCGAAACGGTGCAGGAAGGCGCCGCGGTGGTATCGGGTCGAGACGATCCCGTCGTGCTCGAGCTGGACCACCGCTTCCTGGACGGGCACCCGGCTGATACCGAGGTCCTCGGCGATCTCGTTGCGGTCCAGCCGATCCCCGGACCGGAGCTTGCCGGTCAGGATCAGGTTCGCCACATAGGTGACCACGAGGTCTTTCTCTTTGACCCCATACTTCTTGGGCATAGCGGGTGAAGTGTCTCACGCGCACTGCCGCCGCGGCGGCGCTCGGTCAGCCGGCGGCCCGTTCGTCGCGCCACCTGACCAGCGCTTCGGCGATGTTGAGGTCGTAGTCGGGACCGTTCACTCCGACGGTCAGCAGCGTGACACCGAGGCCGACGAGCGACTCGGCGCCGGCGAGCGCGGCCGCCACGCTCTTCTCCGGCACCCCGGAGGAGCGCTCGATCGCGGACGGGTCGCGGCCCACCTCGGCGCAGTGCCCGTCGAGCACCTCGGCCAGCGCGGGGTAGGTGTCCGCGTCGGTGAAGCCGTGCCAGATGTGTGCGTGCTCGGCGACCAGGCGCAGCGTCTTGCGCTTGCCCTGGCCACCGATCAGGATCGGGATCTCGCGCAGCGCAGCAGGATTCAGCTTCGCCAGCCGCGATTCGATGCGCGGCAGCGCGGCGGCCAGGTCGTCGAGACGCCCGCCCGCGGTGCCGAACTCGTAGCCGTACTCGTCGTAGTCCTTCTCCTTCCAGCCCGACCCGATGCCCAGGATCAGCCGGCCGCCGGAGATGTTGTCGACGGTGCGGGCCATATCGGCGAGCAGCTCGGGGTTGCGGTAGGAGTTGCAGGTGACCAGGGCGCCGATCTCGATGCGTGAGGTCTGCTCGGCCCACGCCGCGAGCATGGTCCAGCACTCGTAGTGCGGGCCGTCGGGATCTCCGTACAGCGGGAAGAAGTGGTCCCAGTTGAACGCGATGTCGACCCCGATGTCCTCGCAGCGGCGCACCGCGTCGCGCACCTGACCGTATTCGGTCATGTGCTGGGGCTGGAGTTGGACACCGATGCGGACGGGCCGGGCAGAGGAGGTCATGTAACCACCAATACCCGGTCCGCAGCCACAATCACAGCCCGATTCACATGCCGATGTTGCCGTTGTCCCGCCACACCGCGACCACCGACGGCTTGGCGGTGCCGTTGCCGCCCTCGGGCCAGCGCGACAGCGGGTCATCGATGCTGTTGTCGTCGTTCTCGCCCGGATGCTGCACGCACACCGTGACGAGGTCATCGGTGACCACCGGTCCGCAGGTCTCCGCACCGAGCGGCACCGTGAGGAACTGCTTGGTCAGGCCGCGGGTCGGGCCGTCCAGCGATACTGCGAACAATCCGTCGTTGGAGTCCAGTGCGTTGCCGTCGGTGGACACCCACAGGTTGCCGTGGCTGTCGAAGGCCAGGTTGTCCGGGCACGAGATCGGGCTGACCTTGGTCTTGTCGAACCCGCCGAAATAGGTGTCGGCGGCCTCGGGGTCACCGCACACCAGCAGGAGCTCCCAGGTGAAGTCGGTGCCGGTGTGGTTGTCGGTGATCTCCAGGACCTGGCCGTTCTTGTTGTCGTTGCGCGGGTTGGCGGCGTCCGGGCCGGCCTTGCCCTCGACGCCGCGCTTGGTGTTGTTGGTCAGTGCCACATAGACCTTGCCGGTCTTGGGGTTGGCCTCGAAGTCCTCGGGCCGGTCCATCTTGGTGGCGCCGGCCTTGTCGCCGGCAAACCGGGTGAACACCGCGACGTCCTGTGCGCTCATCCCGTCGACCAGCGACTCGGCCTGCCCGTTGGGCCCGGAACGCAGCAGCGGGATCCAGCTGCCGGCGCCGGCGAACTTGCCGTCGGCGGGCAGACTGCCCGAACCGTCGATCTGGTCGGCGGGGATGTCGCTGGTGAGTTTGGCGACGTACAGCGTGCCCTCGTCCAGGATGGTCATGTTGTGCGCCATGTTGCCCGGCTGAATCTTCTTGTCCGACACGAACTTGTACATGTAGTCGAAGCGCTCGTCGTCACCGGTGTAGGCGACGACGGTGCCGTCGTCGGCGACGTGGATGGTGGCGGCCTCGTGCTTGAACCGGCCCAGCGCGGTGTGCTTGATGGGCGGTGACGCCGGGTCCCACGGGTTGAGCTCCACGACGTAGCCGAACCTGTTCAACTCGTTGGGTGTCTTGGTGACGTCGAAGCGCGGGTCGAAGTTCTCCCACTTGCGTTCGCTGGGCTCCACGGCGACCCCGTACCGCTCCAGGCGCTCGGCCGCCTCGCCCTCGGGCGCCGGAGTGCCCTCCGGCGCACCGAAGTAGGAGTTGAAGTTCTCTTCCCCGGACAGAATGCTGCCCCAGGGCGTCACGCCGCCGGAACAGTTGTTGACCGTGCCCAGCACGGTGCGTCCGGTGGGGTCGGCGGGCGTCTTGAGCAATTCTGCGCCGGCGGCGGGTCCGACGACGGTGAACGGCGTGTCGGCGGTGATACGGCGGTTGTAGCGCCCCATCACCGGGCGCAGGCCGTCGGGCGTACGCTCGACCTCGACCACCGAAAGCCCGTGTGCAGCAAGGGCAATCTCGAACTGCTCGCGGGTGGGGTTGTCGGCGTCGTAACCGGGGTGCATGAACTGCTCGGTGGTGTATTCGTGATTGGTCACCAGCAGGAACCGGTTCGGGGCGCCTTCGACGGGCAACAGGCCGGCGAAGTCGTTGTTGAACCCGAACTGCTGGCGCTGCGCGGCCGCAGTCTGCCGGTTTACGTCGAACACCGGCGCGCCGGGCAGCACCGGATCACCCCAGCTGATCACCACCGCCTGCCGGTAGCCCTCGGGGATGATCACGGCGTCCTCGCTGTTGGGTGCGACCGCGGTGAAGTTCATTCCGGCCGGCGTGGGCGGGTCGGCCGGCGCCGCGCCGGTCGACGACGTCGCGACCGGATCGGACCCGTCGCTCGAGCAGGCGGCCAACGCTGAACCGGCGCCGACAGCCAGCACGGCGATGCCCGCGGTCTTGAGCGCCGACCGACGCGACACGGCCGCCAACACATCGCCGAAGTACTCGTTGTCACTGGTGTTGGGCACCGGTTTGGAGCACGCATCGCCACACTTGTAGCGGCAGGTGACGTGCTGGCGCGACGACCGACCGGTGTGTGAGACAAAGAGATTCAACGGCATGAGCGCCATGGCTGCGCGGGTCCTTCCCGTGGGGAACACCGGCGTGGGCTGCACGCCGGTTCGGCGGGAAAGCTACGGGAGCCGGGCTAGCAGCAGGCAAGCAGAAGGTTAACGGCGGTCGACGGGCTGCAATGTCCACAATGCGCAATGTTTGCCTTATCACGGAATTTGCTGCCGCCATCCCGGAGGCGGGCGTACAGTGCCGATCAATCAATTGACTAGGGGGTCAAAATGTCGGTCCGCCGTGCGGAGGGATTCGCCGTGCGCCGTTGGTTGCAACTGGGTGCGGCCTCGGCGGGAATGGGCGCCGCGTTGTGGGGCCTGTCCCTGGCCGGACCCCAGACCGGAGTCGCCGCGGCCGACACCGACGGCACGTCCTCGGCATCCTCGAGTGCGTCATCCTCCGGTGCGTCGGGGTCCGACAGCAGTCGGTCGGTGCGGTCCGTGCGGACGGTTCGGTCGGCGGACAATCCCCGACGCACACAACGCATATCGGATGCCGACGAGCGGGCCGAGATCGCCGAGAGCGGCGATGAGAGCACAGACGACGGCGGCCTGGAAACCGAACAGCCCGATCGCGACGCCACGCAGGCCCCGGCGGCGGCCGGCACCGAGGCCGTGAACACCGCTGCGGCAGAGCCCGTCTCGGCGCCGGCGGCGGCTCCGTCGCCCACCCGGTCCTGGCAGAGCCCGTATCAGCGCTGGGTGGCCCGGTCGCTGGAGGCCTGGAGCACCGACAGTCTGGCCTGGATCGAGTCGCTGCAGACCTCGCAGCAGACCAAGGATCAGCTGGAGGCGTCCTTCTACGCGATTCGCCGCACGTTCTTCAACCAGGCACCGACCATCGACCCGGTCCAGATCAGCGGCGTGCTCGACGGCCCGGTGACCGGGACCCTGGGCGGCCACGATCCCGACGGTGACAGGCTGATCTACGTCCTGACCCGTGGACCCAAATCGGGGACCGTGCAGATCAGCCGGGACGGCACCTTCACCTACACCCCCGGCGACGACTTCGACGGCGTCGATGCCTTCCGGGTCACCGCGATCGATATCGGCTTCCATACCAATCTTTTGGAACCGCTGCGGCCGGTGGGCAGCAACCCACTGCGGTCGTTGATCAATCAGGGTGCGATCAGGTTCAGCTTCGACTACACCGAGGGCGCCGAGCACTGGACACCGGAGCGTCGTGAGGCGCTGCAGAACTCGGCAGACGCCCTGATTCTCTACTTCCGGGTTCTGAACCCGGTCGTGCTCGCCTACACCGTCCGCGGTCAGGACAACCCGGACTCGACCACGTTGGCGTCCGCCGGCAGCAGCCTGATCAGCACGGATCCCGGATTCTGGGACACCGTCGTACAGCACAAGTTGGCCACCGGCATCGATGCCAACGGTGCGGCGGCCGACGGGCGGATCACGTGGAACTTCGGCAGCGAGTGGGGTCTGGGGGACAGCGTCGGTGCCGACGAATACGACTTCCAGTCGACGGCCATGCATGAGTTGCTGCACTCGTTCGGGTTTCTGTCCCTGACCGGGGAAGCCGGCAACAACGAGAATGACTACTGGTCGACCCTGGACAGCTTCCTGGTCAACGAGGATGGTGATCGCCCGATCAACCGGCGCTTCGAGTGGGACACCGACTTCGATCCCATCCTCACCGGCCAGGCCGGCAAGCTGTACTTCGGCGGCCGCCAGGCGTCGGCGGCCTACGGCGGGTATGTGCCCTTCTACAGCCCGAATCCGTGGGAAGAGGGCAGTTCGGGCAGTCACACCGATGACGCGACCTTCACCCTCGACGGCGCACTGCTGATGAATGCCCGCACCGGTACCGGGCCCGGTGTCCGGGAGCTCAGTGCGATCGAGGTCGGGATCCTGCGCGATCTCGGCTACATCGTGGTGATCCCGGTCAGCGTGGGTGAGCCGTGATGCCCCGCAGGATCTCGATCAGCTTGCCCGGCTGATCGCCCTGCACCGAATGCCCGGCCCCGTCGACGATGTGGGTCTGCCGGAAACCGGGCGCCCGGTCGGCGAACGCCGCGGCGTCCTCGTCGTTGACGAAGTAGGAGTCGGCGCCGCGCACCAGTGTGGTCGGCATGGTGATGGACACGACGTCGTCCCACAGGCCCAGGAAGGACTCCGGCATGCCCGCACTCTTGTCGGTGACGCCCCTGCGCATCGAGTCGTAACGCCAGGTCCAGCTGCCGTCGTCGAGCCGCTTGGCATTATGGAACACGCCGCGCCGCAACGAGTTCCGGTCGCGGTGCGGCGCGGCCGCGATGGTGACGTCCAGCATCGCGGCAAATGACGGGAACGTTCGCTCGCCCTGCACCAAGGCCACGGCGCCGAGCTGCGCCTTGGACATCTGCTCATGGCGTTCGGGGGCGGACGGAGTCACGTCGACGAGCACCAGTTCAGGTACCAGGGCCGGTTCGGTGGCCGCGATGCGCAACGCGGTCAGCCCGCCCAGCGACATGCCGACCACGAGGCGGGCCTCGGGAGCGTGCTCCCGCAGTACCGGTTTGACGGTCTCGGCGTTGACCTTCGGTCCGTAGTCGCCGTCCTCGCGCCAGGCCGAGCGACCGTGCCCGGGCAGGTCGATGGCCAGTGCCGGCAGCCCGAGCCCGAGGATGACGGTGTCCCAGGTGTGCGCGTTCTGCCCGCCGCCATGCAGGAAGACGACCTGCGGTGACTCCGAACCCCACTTCACCGCGCTGATATCGCCGAGGTCCATCCGCCGGGCCGGCGGAATGTCGGCGACCCCGGCCTGCTCGGCATTCTCGTGCAGCAGGGCGAACTCGTCGAGACCGAGAAGTTCATCATCGGAGACCATCAATCGACTGTATAGAACCCGGTTCGAGACGAACACCCTCACCCGAACACCGGGCCCGGCGCGGGCGGATCGGCGAATATCGCTGGCATCACGAAGGTCTGCAGGTAGCGGCGCGCCACGTCGGGGGTGTCCGATCCGGGGACGACGCCGAGCAGCAGGGTGAGCGCGGTCGTCATCAGGAAGGTGGCGATGTCGCCGGGGGCGAGCCCTGGGCGGAAGACGGCTCCGGCGTGTTCGGCGATGGCCGCCACCAGCTGTTCGATCTGTTCGGGCAGACCACTCGCATTGGCGATCAGGTGGGCGATGGTGCCGTCCTCGGTCTGCTCGGACAGCGTCATCAGCAGTGGGTCGTGGATCAGCTCTGTCGAGACGATCACCAGGCTCTCTACCAGAAGCGTTGCCAGGTCCGATGTTTCGGGTAGACGCCCGAGGATCTGCGCCTGGTGTACGCCGGTCTTGCGCCGGACCAGCGCTTCCAGCAGCTTCTGCCGGTTCGGGAAGTGTTGGTAGATGGCCGCCCGTGAGTAGCCGGCCCGTGCGGCGATGCTCTCCATCGTCGAGGCCTGGAAGCCGCGCTCCAGGATCAGTTCCTCGGCCGCGTCCATGAGCGCGGTCCTGGCCTGCTCGGCGGTGTTGCCGCCGCCGGCGGGTCGGCCGCGGGGGCGCGGAGAAGAGGCTGGCACGGTCCGTCCTGGGTCGGTGGCGTCCCAGTATGCCGTACGGGCAGGCGCGCGGTACGTATATAGACGCATGGCATAGTTTGTATATATATTGTCGAGGTCCGGCGGCCCCGCCGGCTCAGGAGGGGGAAACGCGTGCGATATCGCGGGGGAGTACTGATCGTGGCCTGCTGGCTGTCGGCGATCGTCATGGCGGGTATCGCCCTGGCGGTCGCGCCGCATGCGGCCGCGGCGCCGGATTCGACATCAGGTCAATCGAATTCGACGGCGACGGGCGCGCGGGACACCAAGCTCGCCGCGCGTGCAGGCGCCCGCGGGGCGCCCAACCTGGCACCCCGCACGAAACCCCGCAGTGCCATGGCGCCGGACCGCAGCGCGACTACGACGCGGACACGGGTGAGCGCCGCCGTCACTCCTGCCGCGGAGGCCGAGATCGATATTCGCAGCCAGCCGGTGCAAGCCACGGCGCCGGATGCCCCGAGGGCCGCCGCGCAGTCCACCCCACCCCGCAAGCGCGCACCCTCGTTGGCCGACCTCATCGGTTCGGTCGTGCTCAATGTGGTGGTGGGCGCGATCCACCTGGCCGACGGCCCACCCGTGCTACCGCCGGGATCCACCGTGACCGTGCGGACTTCGGGCTTGCAGGTGCCGGTGGGCAACGGTCGCACCGTGCAGGCCGACTGGTATTTCCCCGAGGATGCCGACGAATCGACCCGGCTCGTCTATCTGCAGCATGGGTTCCTGGCCAGCGGTCCGATGTACAGCTACACCGCGGCCCGGTTGGCCGAACGCACCAACAGCATCGTGGTCGCGCCGTCACTCTCGTCGAACTTCCTGGATCCCGGTGCGGCGTGGGTGGGCGGTGCGCCGATGCAGCGGGCGGTGGCCGACCTGTTTGTCGGGGACCGGGAAGCCCTGGTGCGCAGCGCAAGTGCGGCCGCGGGCGGCACGGTGGCGTTACCGCAGAAGTTCGTCCTGGTGGGCCACTCGGCGGGGGGCACCTTGGTCACCGCGGCGGCCGGGTACCTCGCCGACAACGGCGGGATCACCGATCTGGCCGGGATCGTCCTGCTCGACGGTGTCGAGCCATCGGGGTCCCGCGCCGTCGAGGAGGCGCTGGCCAAGCTGACCGGCCCCAACGACCGCCCCGTCTATCTGATCTCGTCGCAACGCTACTTCTGGAGCCGTGGCGGCGATATGGCCGACAAGCTGGGCGCGGCGCGCGGGGACCGTTTCAACGGTGTCAGCCTGGAAGGCGGTTGGCACAGCGACTATCTCTACGGCGGCAATCCGCTCATCCAGCGCGCACAGTATCTGATCACCGGGGTCTCCGCCAAGCGTAATGTCGCTGCAGCGCAGGATATTTCGGCCGGCTGGGTCAATGACCTGTTCGCCGGTACCCGCTCTGACGGCATCTACGGCGCCGCCGGGGAGCGGATGTCGATCGTGACCCCGGACGGAACGGCCACGGCGGTCGTGCTGCCGCTGGGTCCGGCGCGACGCACGCCCCTGCAGCGCGTGGTCGACGGATTCTTCACGGTGATCTTCGACTGGGCCGGCCGCAACGTCTTCGTCTACGAGCCACTGCACGTCTGAGGCCGCACCGACGATTGCACCCACCGCCAAGACCTCTCCGGTCCGACGGTGGGTGCAGTCGTGTGTGTCGGGGATCAGCCCTGGATGAAGGCTTCCAGCTGGGTGCGCGCGACGTCGTCGGCCAGCTGCTCCGGCGGGCTCTTCATCAGGTACGCCGAGGCGGGCAGGATCGGGCCACCCAGGCCGCGGTCCTTGGCGATCTTCGCGGCGCGCACGGCGTCGATGATGATGCCCGCCGAGTTCGGCGAGTCCCACACCTCGAGCTTGTATTCCAGGTTCAACGGGACGTCGCCGAAGGCGCGGCCCTCCAGGCGGACGTAGGCCCACTTGCGGTCATCGAGCCAGGCGACGTAGTCCGACGGGCCGATGTGCACGTTCTTGTCGTACACCTTGTCGGCCAGCGAGCCGGTCAGGTTGCTGGTGACGGCCTGGGTCTTGGAGACCTTCTTGGACTCCAGGCGCTCGCGCTCGAGCATGTTCTTGAAGTCCATGTTGCCGCCGACGTTGAGCTGGTAGGTGCGGTCCAGGGTGACACCGCGATCCTCGAACAGCTTGGCCATCACGCGGTGGGTGATGGTGGCGCCGACCTGGCTCTTGATGTCATCGCCCACGATCGGCACACCGGCGTCGGCGAACTTCTTGGCCCACACCGGATCCGAGGCGATGAACACCGGCAGCGCGTTGACGAAGGCGACCTTGGCGTCGATGGCGCACTGGGCGTAGAACTTGTCGGCCTCTTCGGACCCGACCGGCAGGTAGGACACCAGCACGTCGACCTTGGCGTCTTTGAGGACCTTGACGACGTCGACGGGGTCGGCGTCGGAGACCTCGATGGTCTCGGAGTAGTACTTGCCGATGCCGTCGAGGGTGGGGCCGCGCTGCACGATGATGTCGGTCGGCGGCACGTCGGCGATCTTGATGGTGTTGTTCTCCGACGCCCCGATAGCCTCGGACAGGTCGAAGCCGACCTTCTTGGCGTCCACATCGAACGCGGCGACGAACTTCACGTCGCGGACGTGGTACGGCCCGAACTTCACGTGCATCAGGCCGGGCACGTTGGTGTTCTCATCCGCATCGCGGTAGTACTGCACACCCTGGACCAAGGAGGACGCGCAGTTGCCGACTCCGACAATCGCGACCCTGACTTCGGTGGACTCAGGCTTCGACATGGTCATTCTCCTTTGGATCCTCGTGCTCGGTGATGTTCACGGCTGTGTTTCCGGGTTGCCCTGTGCGACGCGTTCGGCCGCGATCAGTTCGTTGAGCCATCTGACTTCGCGCTCACTGGACTCCAGGCCCAGCTGGTGCAGTTGGCGCGTGTAGCGGTCCAGCGACGTGCTGGCCCGTGCGACCGCCTCCCGCAGACCCTCCCGGCGTTCCTCCACCTGTCGGCGACGGCCTTCCAGGATGCGCATCCTGGCCTCGGCGGGCGTGCGGTTGAAGAACGCCAGGTGCACGCCGAAGCCGTCGTCGGTGTAGTTCTGCGGTCCGGTGTCGGCCACCAGTTCGGCGAAGCGTGCCTTGCCGGTGTCGCTGAGTTGATAGACGCGTCGGGCGCGGCGCATCTTGGGGGTTCCGTCCGGTGCGGCGTCCTCGACGATGAGACCGTCGGCCTGCATACGCCGCAGCGCCGGGTACAGCGAGCCGTAGGAAAAAGCGCGGAAAGCGCCCAATAACCCCGTCAGGCGCTTGCGAAGTTCGTAGCCGTGCATCGGCGACTCCAGCAGAAGTCCCAGAATGGCGAGCTCCAGCATCGAATCACCTCCCCCGTACGATCTACTGACCGCATCCGTTTGTCGGTCGCTACGACGGACCAACACCTCGGCAAAGTGTATCGCGCCGATATATATGGCGCTAGTTGGCCAGCACACCCCGACGATCGGCACGCGACGCCGGGGTGTCCGGGAGATGAACGTTTCAGGGGCTGGGGTAGTTGATGCGTTTGACGCTGGCGTCGCCGTTGAACTCGATGTAACCGCTGTTCCCGAACTGCGGCGAGACGTAGACGCTGATCTCGATGCTCTCCGGCGGTGCGGTGGTGTCGGAGTTCGGGCCGATGCTGATGTGGATCTGCTTCACCTCGGCCGGATCGATGCCGAGGGTTTCCGGGGCGCCGCGGATCAGGCCGACGAAGGTGGGCACATCGAAGGCGGCCAGGTCGACGACGCGGGCATCGCTGCTGACGCTGGTCTCCGAGGGGTCGTCCCATCCGCCGCGGTAGCTGTAGCGCAGCACCCGGCGCGGCTCGTTCGGGTCGGGCCGTTCCAGGGATGCGTAGTCGTCGAAGATCGTCAGGTCGTAACCCGAGGTGTCACCGAACTTCTGCTTCATCTGCTGGAACAGCCCGTTGAGGCCGCCCAGGGACTGCAGCTGGCGCGGCGCGGTGAGCACCGTGGCGGGAATCCCGTCATCCTTGGCGCCGGGGTCGGTCTGGAAGCTGAACGGAGATGACGTGTTCCCGTACAGGCCCCAGCCGATCGCGATCCCGAAGAGCACCAGGACCGCGGCCGTCGCGATGCGCAGACCCCACCCGGCGCGGGGGCTCATGACGGCCGCGGTGCGCTCCGGCTTGAGGTGGGGCAGCTTGACCGGGGAACTCGTGATCTGCAGATCGGAGACCAGCGACTGCAGATCACCGAGTGTCGCCGCGCGGGTCGCCGCGGCTACCCGCTGCCGATGTTCCTCCATGGACAGCTGGCCCTCACTGAGCGCGCTGTCGAGCACCTTGCAGGTGTCGTCGCGGTCGGAGTCCTTTGCGCGGGTGCTCGCCGTCTGTCGGGTGGCCACGGAACAAGATCGTAGGACGCGGGAGCTCAGCTCGGGTTTTCGACGCGTTTCACGACGCCGGCCGGGTCCAGATAGATGAACCCGTCCAGCCCGGATTTAGTGGTGACCCGGATCAGGGTCTCCAACGCGCCGGGCGTGCCGGGCTCGGCGATGTGGTCGATGTCGAGATAGCTGTCCTGCACATCGCCCGGCGCGATCTGCAGGGTGGCCGGCGCCGATTGCCACGCGGCGACTGTGGCACCGATATCGATCGCACTGAGATCGACCAGGTCGTCGGTATCGGAGCGGGGCGAGGACGACGGGTTTCCCCAGCCCCCGCGATAGGTGTAGATCAGCTTGCGGGTGTCACTGGCGGGATCGGGCAGCGACAGAAACGCCTGGTCGGGCCGAAAGGCCAGTTCATAGCCCATGGTGCTGCCGAAGCGCTTGCGGATCTCGTCGAGCACCCCGGTCATGCCCTCGACAGTGTCCATGTGCCTGGGCAGCTTCAGCACGGCCGGCGGCACGTCGTCCACGGGTGCCGGCGGGCCCTTGGTGATCGCCGCCGGGGGCTCCGGCGTTTCCGGCACCGCGACGCTCGAGGGTTCCGCGGGTGCGTCCGAGTCGGACGCGACACCCCAGCCGACGGCCGCGATCAGCGCCACCAGTCCGGCGGACACCGCAATGACGATCCCGCGGCGACGCTGTCTGGGCGGGAGCGGCTGCGGCAGGGGATCGTCGATCTGCAGGTCGTCGAGCAGTTCGTGCAGCTCGGCGAGGGTGGCGGCCCGGATGGCGGCGTCGATGCGGCGCCGGTGTTCGGCCATCTCGAGCTGGCCTTCGCTGAACGCGCGGTCCAACGCCGTGCACGTGGCGTCGCGGTCGGCGTCACGCGCCCGTGTTCGTGCTGTCTGCCGTCCTGCCACGACGAATGATGGTAGAAGTTCTGCGGTCATCCCGCTGCCGTCGCGCCTCGGTAGCTGAGGGGCCGACGTACTCTGGTGATCGTGCGACTGCAGCGACAGGTGGTGGATTACGCCCTGAGGCGTCGGTCCCTGCTGGCCGAGGTGTACTCCGGGCGGACCGGTGTCACCGAAGTCTGCGATGCCAATCCCTATCTGCTGCGCGCCGCCAAGTACCACGGGAAAACCAGCTCGGTGATGTGCCCGATCTGCCGCAAGGAACAGCTGACGCTGGTGTCCTGGGTGTTCGGCGAGCATCTCGGTGCGGTGTCGGGTTCGGCGCGCACGGCCGAGGAGTTGGTGCTGCTCGCAACCCGTTATGACGAATTCGCCGTCCATGTGGTGGAGGTATGCCGCACTTGCAGTTGGAATCATCTGGTCAAGTCGTACGTGCTCGGCACGCCGCGCCCGAAGAACGGGACGCGCACCAAGAGCACTCGAACGGCGCGTTCCGGCGCGCGTACGGCCAGTGAATAGCGAAGGGCGCCAGAGCAGGTCAGCGGACGAGGGCGGAGACGCGCGGCCCGCTGGCTTGGGTGCCTCCCGCCCGAACCCGCCCGCGCACCGCAAGCCGCCGACGGGTGGCGTTCCCGACGACCGTAAGACCGCGCTGATCCCGCCGGTGCGGCACGAGGTGGCGCCGAACCTGCGCGACCCCATCGATGTCGTCAAGGCCGCTCTCGACGGCGGGCCGCCGCGCCGGCCTCCCACACCCCCGCCGCCGGGCGGGCCCGGCGGGCCGCCCCCGCCGCCGGGGGCCGGGCCGCCCAAGGCCGGCAAGTTCCAGTGGAAGTGGGTGCGCCGGGCGCTGTATGCCGCGCTGGTGCTGTTCGTGGCGCTGCCGATGATCACCTTCGGAATGGCCTACATGATCGTCGATGTGCCCAAACCGGGTGACATCCGCACCGCGCAGGTCTCCACCATTCTGGCCAGCGACGGCAGCGAGCTCGCGAAAATCATTCCGCCCGAAGGGAACCGGGTCGACGTGAAGATCGACCAGATTCCGGTGCAGGTGCGCAACGCGGTGATGGCCGCCGAAGACCGCGACTTCTACTCCAACCCGGGTTTCTCGTTCACCGGGTTTGCGCGGGCCTTCCTGAACAACCTGTTCGGCGGCGGCGGCGGTCTGCAGGGCGGCTCGACGATCACCCAGCAGTACGTCAAGAACGCGCTCGTCGGCGACGAACGGTCCGGTATCGGCGGGCTGGTGCGCAAGGCCAAGGAACTCGTCATCTCCACCAAGATGTCGGGGGAGTGGTCCAAGGACCAGGTGCTCGAGTCCTATCTGAACATCATCTATTTCGGCCGCGGCGCGTACGGCATCTCCGCGGCGGCGCAGGCGTATTTCGGGAAGCCGGTCGAACAACTCAACGTGGCCGAGGGTGCGCTGCTGGCGGCGCTGATTCAGCGGCCGTCCACGCTGGATCCGGCCGTCGACCCGGAGGGCGCGGCCGACCGGTGGAACTGGGTGCTCGACGGCATGGTCGAGATCGGCGCGTTGTCGCCGGCCGACCGGGCTGCGCAGGTGTTCCCGCCCACCGTGGCGCCCGACTTCGCCAGTACCGCCAACCAGACCACCGGACCCAACGGGCTGATCGAGCGGCAGGTCACCAAGGAGCTGCTCGAGCTCTTCGACATCACCGAGCAGACCCTGAACACCGAGGGCCTGAAGATCACCACCACCATCGACCCGCAGGCGCAGAAGGCCGCCGAGGAGGCCGTCGCGGAGACGCTGGATGGCCAGGACCCGGACATGCGGTCGGCGGTGGTGTCCATCGATCCGCGCACCGGCGGGGTGAAGGCCTACTACGGCGGCTCCGACGCCAATGGGTTCGACTTCGCCCAGGCGGGTCTGCCGACCGGCTCCTCGTTCAAGGTGTTCGCTCTGGTGGCGGCGCTGCAGCAGGGCATCGGGCTGGGCTACAACATCGACAGTTCCCCGCTGGAACTCAACGGCGTCAAGATCACCAACGTCGAGGGCGGCGGCTGCGGCACCTGCAATATCGCCGAGGCGCTCAAGCGGTCGCTCAACACCAGCTACTACCGGCTGATGCTCAAGTTGCAGAACGGGCCGAGGGATGTGGCCGATGCCGCGCACGAGGCCGGGATCGCCGAGAGCTTCCCGGGCGTCGAGCACACCCTGAGCGAGGACGGGCAGGGCGGGCCGCCCAACAACGGCATCGTGCTCGGCCAGTACCAGAGCC
>Ga0075163_10006381_pt1 | contig 15608 bp, 8 predicted proteins | sample JI1023141ADNA_FD_71478 | JGI IMG/M metagenome (GOLD analysis project Ga0075163, IMG submission 71478) | Wastewater effluent complex algal communities from Wisconsin, to seasonally profile nutrient transformation and Carbon sequestration -... | ecosystem: Engineered > WWTP > Effluent > Algae... | reverse complement strand
GCGCCTGTTGCTGGTGTGTCAGCACTATTGGCTGAAAGATTAACTGTGTTTTGCGGCAAACAAATGGATTGATCAGGCCCAGCATTCGCTGCTGGTTGATCAACGTTGAAATAATTTAATATGATTGCGTCAGATGTGTTGCTGCATGGTCCGTTATCAACGCTCCATGTAATGGTGTAAATAGTACCTGGAGTTAAATTACTCACTGAAGTTGCTGGTGAGGTGTTGGATGCAATCACTGGACCAGCGGGAGAAATTGTCCAAAGGCCTGTTGATGGAGGATTGTATGAGCTTCCTGAAAGGTTGACTACTGCCACATCGCTGCAAACATCTTGATCTAATCCTGCATTGGCAGTGGCCTGAGACGAATCAAATACATCAATCGATACTTCATCTTCTAATATCAATGGTGTACTGCATGGGCCATTGTAAATGGTCCATCTATAAACATTATTGCCAATAGGAATGTTGTTGATTGCTGTCGCAGGTGAATTCGGACTCACTATCGTTCCGCCCCCGCTGATGATTGTCCATGTACCCGTGGCAGGGCTGATAAGATTATTTCCAATTACTGTTGTGTTCGGATTAGTTGAACACAACTCTTGATCAGCTCCTGCGTTTGCGCCTGTTTGACCTGGAGCAAAAACTCTAACCTGAACAGTGTCCGCATCAGTACCACATGGTCCGTTGTTGAGCGTCCAAACGAAATTATGAATACCTACAGGTAGGCCTGTAATGGTTGTATTGGCAAGTGTTGAGTTGGAGATGGTACCGGAGCCAAGTGCTGTCCACGCTCCTGTTGCTGGAGCAATTGGTGCGTTCGCAGTCATTGTGGCTGTTACTGGCCCACCAGTAATGCAAAATTCTTGATCTGCGCCTGCAGATGAAATCGTAGATGCCGCATCAAAAATATTTACGGTAATATCATCAGTAAGATTACCGCATGTGCCATTATTAATGGTCCATCTAAATGTATTCACTCCGATTCCAATGTTAGTGATTGTTGTAGTAGGGCTACTTGAGCTTCCGATTGATCCCGAACCTACGATTACGCTCCACGAGCCCGTGGCGGGCAATGTTGCGGCAGTCGCATTCATCACTGCGCTATTCAACGGTGAACAAAAGTTTTGATCTGGTCCAGCATTGATACTTGTTAGCAAACAATTGAATACATTAATTACCATATTGTCACATATTGCTGCGTCGCATGAACCGTTTGAGAGACACCATGTGAAAGTATAAACACCTGGCGCTGCAATAGTGACTGTTGTGTTTGCACTATTGGGATTGGTGATCACTGGACCTGTTGGTGAAACTGTCCATGCACCTGTGCCGGGCGCAAGTGGACTATTACCTGAAAGGGTTGCGATGATAGATGCGCCATTGAATGAAAAATTTTGATCTAGTCCTGCATTCGGCGATGGTTGATCTACAGGATATACGATTATTGAAACATCATCAAATGTGTTGGTGTTTGCACAATTACCATTGGCGACTGTCCATCGGAAAGTATTTGTTCCAAGACTCAAACCTGAAACTGTTGCGTTAGGATTTGTGTTGCTGGAAAATGAGCCACTTCCAGCTATCACTGTCCACGCACCAGATGCAGGAAATGTTGGTAGGGCTGCATTCAGTGTGGTTGAGTTATTTGGAAGACAAACTGTTTGATCTGGTCCTGCATTGATAGGTGAAGTAGGACTGTATACAAAAATGCAAACCTGATCAGTTGTGCTGCCGCAAGGTCCGCTCGCTATTGTATAATCAAAGCAGTAAATGCCAGGTTGTGTCAAACCGCTTATTGATGTTGAAGATGTAGTCGGGGAAGAAATTACTGGCGTTACCGGACCGCTTACGAAAGTCCATAGAGCGGTATTCGCACCAATCAATGAGTTACCGGCGAGTGTTACGGTGCTGAATGATCCAATACATCTTGTTACATCTAATGGCGCGACTGCTTGTTGAATTGAAGGATAGACACAAACAATTACTGTGTCTTTAGTCTCTCCACCTGGACAGCCTCCATTACCAATATTCCATTCGAAATAATTACATCCCGCACATAGATTGGTGACAGGAGCACTCGGGTTATTAATGTTGAATATGGTACCGCATCCACCAAAGATCGTCCACGTTCCTGTTGCTGCTGTTCCGGGATTATTTGCACATAGGTTATATGATGTACTTCCACAAACCACCACAGTTTCCGTGGCGTGGTCGGATGTGGAGGGATAACAGATGTTTGCATCGGCAACAGGCGGTGTGCCATTGTAAACATAAACGACTACAACATCTACGTTTTGGTCACAAGGATAATCTTGATGCCAGATAAAAGTGTTAGAACCTAATTGCAGATTTTGAACTGTAACTGTTGGGCCGCCCTGTACGTCAACTCCTGGAACTGCAGGTGAATCTGATCCACCAAGGAACGTTGCTGGTCCTCCTACTTTTGTCCAATATCCAGTTGAAAGCGGATCCGGACTAACGGCAGAAAGTACTGTAGAGTTTGTTGGTGAACACAATTGTTGATCGGCTCCAGCATTTAATGGTGTATTCGGATTGACAACTACAATGGTGATTTGCAACGTGGCTGATTGTCCAAGATTATTGGTAACAGTGAAAGTAATTGTATTCGAACCTGTGAAGCCGAACGGCGCGGTATATCTGAAACATCTCGGCAACGGGTTGGATGGTGGGGCAACGAGCACCGTTCCAACATTACCAGTGAATGAAGTAATCGTATGCGTTGTTCCTGCACTCGTTACATTGATACAATGATCAACACTTGCGCCTTGGCACAGAGCCGGACTTAATGTGTAAGCAGTCGTTGGCGCGCTGGTTACAGGATCCAAAAATGTGAGTTGAGACCAGCTTGCTGATGTATGGAAAAAATAAATTAAGGCAGCAAGGAGTAAGCGTAGTGAATTTCTCATATACGATCCGTTTTTACAACAGTTTTTCTTTAAGGTGCATCCAGCAGAGAGCGTTAAGCTTCTCCCCGCGGATCGTACAAAAGTCAACCTAACAGTTCATAATACTTGTGACCCTGTGGGAAGATTTCAACATCTAACCGTGAAGTTGAATAGAAAAGAGCTTGAATGCATTCAATTTTGAGCGAATGACTTGTAATAAAAATCGACAGATTTGTATTGTGTGGCTTCGATGAAATGCAAAAAAAAACGTCCCGAGTTTTCACCCGGAACGTTTTTAATTTATATCAATTAATAATTATTTCTGAATAATCAGAGAATGATGCTCAACTGAATCTTTGCCATGAATTTCCAGCATGTAATTACCTTGAGCGAGTGCAGCTATATCAAGAACATAACTGTTACCAGTGCCGATATTAAGCTGTTCGCTGCGGATCAATCTACCTGTAGTATCCAATACACGAACTTCAAAGCTATTGCCTTTGCCGTTATTGGTGATAGTAACCTGATCTCTGGCAGGATTAGGATACATTGCAAATTGACTTACTTCAACTTCATCAACAGAGATGTATGTGCATGATCCATCGTCAATTGTTGCATCAGGGTTGTAGTTTGTCGCCTCAGGGTCTGTGCATCCATAAACACCACCCGCTGAACAATTTGTTGTGATTGACTGTGATGTCATCAAACAGTTGTCAAGTGTATTTGATGTCACTTGAATGATAACAAGTATACCATTCGGGAATGGTCCCATGCTGAATGATCCTGTGCCATTCATAACCATTTGCTGATTGTTGAAGCTATTGGTAATAGTATAAGGACCCGCGTTACCGAGTGTGCTTACTTCAACATCGATGTAGAAGTTATTTAAGTCACCCTGACTGCAATGCTCTTCATAGAACATCACTGGCATCAAACATTCATAAATACATGAACCGTCATTTTGTGTTGCAATTGGATTGTAGTTGTAGGCTTCCGGATCTGTACAACCAGGAATTTGAACATAAATACATGATCCATCTTCAATAGTTGCTGTTGGGTCGTAATTGGTAGCATCAGAATCAGTACAACCGGCACAAGTAATGTATTCGCAAGAACCATTATCCACTACAGCCAAATCATTGTAGTTACAAGCATTAGGATCCATACAACCAAGTTGCAAGTCATAAATGCAAGAACCGTCATTTATGGTCGCTTGTGGGTTAAAGTTGATCGCAGTCGGATCTGTACAACCTAAAATTTCATTGAATATTACACAACCATTAAGTGGAGGAAGCTGACCTTCGCAAACATTGTATGGGTCAACATTAACCGGAGAACCGTTGATGTCGCCACAGTCATAACCCCAAGTTGCACAATTGAAATCTACATACTGACCTGCCCACTGGTAGAAACCATTGTCCGCAAAGCCATCACCTAACCATGCTGTAACGCCGATACTCAACACAGTGCCGTTACAGTCACAAATAGAGATCTCATCATTACAATCACCTGTTGAGAAGTCATACAAATATGAAGTAGCTCCATCATTTGTCGTGTAGTAAATGGTGTAGTCAGAATTGGCAACAAGATTGAAAAGGAAGCCTTCGTCACCTGAACCCCAGTTTTCAGCTGTAACATCAAGTTCAACAAAAGCAGCACCATTTACAGAGTAGAAAAGAGATTGAACAGTGCATGGTCCTGCGAAGTCAAAAACATAGCTAATGGATGGAGCCATTCCTGATCCTACACCTGTTGGTGTGCAGTTTTCTGGTGAAATTGTCATCTCAAGGTTGTCACAAACTGTTTGTGGTCCAACACAGAACTCACCAAAGAATTCATCTGTATAACCATCACCGTAAACGAAAGAGACATACGCTCCCACAGAGTAATCCCAAATACCAGCAAAGCCAATATCCGTGCACAAATCGCTATTCATGCCATCTCCAAAAGAATCGTACACAGCGAATGTGTAGCAACCAGCTGGCAAACACATTGCGAATGTGTATGCAGTATAATCTGCAATTAAGAAGTCAGTGTTATCGGCAACAAAAACAAGATCTCCAACTGAATTGAATACCGCAACTGTAACTTCCTCTGGATAACAATCTGTCAAAATATCGAAGTCAACATTGTAACAGAATTCATCTACGCAACCATTGGCTGGTGGAATGTTGCCTGAACAAACACCATATGGGTCATAGGTATAGAAGCCTGGTTCTAGTCCATCACCGCAGTCGAAGCCCCAAAGTGCGCAATTAAAGTTAACAGGTAAGTTCGGATCACCATTCCAATCAAATCCTCCTTCATCTAATGAACCATCACCCAACCAATCAAGTGCTTCTATTGGCAATTGCGTGCCCGCACAGTCGCAAATGGTTTCGCCACTTTCGCATGATGGATTCAGGAATGATACGATTGGCGATGCGCTGCCGTCATCAAGAACGTAATACACATCGTAGTCGGCATTCTGAACGTTGAATAACAATCCAATCGGATCGCCACTTGTAAGCCCATATGCTGAAAGATCAAGGTAGTTAAATGCTCCGCCATTTACGCTTGTATATACACCGGCCACGGTGCAAGCGCCATTATAGAATGCAGTAATGTCACCCGATGGAACCAAATTGGCACCTGTATCAAAACACCCTGTATCGTTGTAATCAATAAATAAATTTGAACATACAGCAACGTTATCGCAATCACTTGTGAAGTATGTATAGGTTGAGGATGTTGTTCCATCATCTAATACAAAATAGTAATCATAGGCTGTATTGTCCAACGTCAAATAAAATCCAATTGGATCTCCCGAGAAATAAGCACCAGCAAGCACATTTTCCTGCCAACCGCCAACCGCAGTATAGAACCAGATGGAATAAACAGAGCATGCTCCGCTATAATATGCATAGAAATTTACTTGCTCATCTGTGTCGAAACATTCAACAAAACTTGTTGTGCTGCCTGTGAATGCGCATGAGGCTATATCACATGTACCAGTGAAGTAAAGATAATCTGGACTAGTTGTATTGTCGTTAAGCACATAATAGTAGGTATACATTGTGTTGTCTTCTCCGAGTAGAATTCCAATTGCCTCACCTGAAGTCAATCCTTGTCCTGCTAGATCAACATAAGTCCAACCTGAAAGCGCTGTGTTGAACCACATACCTTCTATTGTGCATGGTCCTGTATAGAAAGGATAAAACGAAACATATTCTGATTCACCACTGCAACCTAGATAATCCCAGTCTGTGCTTGAGAATTGACATGTTGTAGTTGAACAAAGGCCTGAATTATAGAAATAATCGAGACTTGTAGTTCCATCGCTTAGAACAAAATAATAAGTGTATAATGTGTTATCAAGCCCAAGGTAGATTCCAATTGGTTCACCGGATGTATAGCCAAAAGCACTCAAGTCAATGAATTCCCAACCCAATGCGGTTGAATAGATAAACATTGATTCGACGGTGCAGCCACCTGTGTAATTAACATAGAATTCCGCAAGCTCTTGGTCACCATTGCAACTATCGAAGAATCCTTGTACTGATGAAATGTTACAACCACCAAAACATGACGAAGTTTGTGTCACTGTCAAGTCAGTGCAAGTTGCGTTCGTAGCGCATTGAAACTCGTCGAGAAGAACACGCACTGTACCAGTAAATGGAGCAGTCCAATACAATGTTGAAGCGCCAAAGGATCCGCATCCATCGTCATCATATGCGAGGTATTCGCCTGTACTTGCAAACAACGTGATCTGTGTATCATAACCAGCACCGCAACTTGAGAAAGTATAGCTCGCGCCTTCACATACACTGACATTCACATATTCACCACCATACATACAATCAACCGTCACAGTATTTCCTACACCTGAAGGTGTTGCATTGACATTATACAAAGTGTTGTTGTTGGTGCAAGATCCGATTGGAGCGCATTCCCCAACTTGAGAAACTGACAGAATCGCACAATCTGCAAAATCTGAACATAGATACTCATCAACAACAATATTGATTGTGCCTGTGTAATTCGATGTCCAAACGAGATAAGAAGCACCGTATATGTCACCACATCCGTCATCGTTATATGACAAATAAGTTCCGGTACTAGTGTAAAGCGTTATCTGCGAATCCCAAAGAGTTCCGCATGTGGAGAAGATATAAGTTACACCGCTGCAAACTGTAGCTGTGCAATATTCACCACCGAAAATGCAGGTAGTCTCTGCAAAATCTCCATCGAAGGTTGTTGATAGATCAATGAAGTAAGAGTTGTCATTGCTGCACTGTGCTGTCGTGTCCTGACTTAATGTCAAAATCAAAACACACATCAGAAGTACAGACTTTAATCTGAACGTAAATGTTCTCATCATAGTAATTAGTGTTTAATAATCCAAAAAAATGCAAAACCGCGCAAAAATACTGTTTTCAAGATTGAACGACCATGGAAATTTAGTATTTAACAAAAGCGCATTGTTAGGAAACAAAGTATTTTCAGACATCATGGAATCCTGAAGATTTCTTGTGTCCACGATGAGGTATGTCAAGTTTTTGCCTGTTTTTTCCGTTTTTCCTAGATTGCCTTCAAACGCTTACATGGCTAGCATTGAAATCACTTAATTTTGGCGACCCCAGTGGATGCTTTAGATAAAATACAACAGCCGATCGCCTCAGAGATGGATGCGTTTGAAGACTTCTTCAAAGCGGCCATGAAAAGCGAAAATTCGCTGCTCGACAAAATCACTCATTACATCATCAAACGCAAGGGCAAACAAATGCGCCCGATGTTCGTTTTCCTTTCAAGTCAGTTGTGCGGGAAAATTACCGACTCAACTTATACCGCAGCTTCTCTAATCGAACTACTTCACACCGCCACTCTCGTTCATGATGATGTAGTGGATGTTGCAAATACAAGAAGAGGGTTTTTTTCTATCAACGCTCTTTGGAAAAATAAAATTGCTGTGCTCGTCGGTGACTACTTGCTATCAAGAGGCTTGCTGTTAAGCGTTGAAAAAGGTGAGTTCGAACTCTTGAGAATTGTCTCGACAGCAGTGAAAGAAATGAGCGAAGGTGAACTCCTTCAGCAAGAAAAATCTAGGCTTTTGAACATTACTGAAGATGTTTATTATAGTATCATAAGGCAAAAAACGGCATCGTTGATCGCTGCTTGCTGCCAAAGCGGAGCCTCTGCCGCTGGTGCCTCTGCTGAGGATGTGCAAAAAATGTATCAGTTCGGATTGAATATTGGTTTGGCTTTTCAAATCAAAGATGATTTACTCGATTACGGATTTGGAGAAAAAATTGGGAAACCAATCGGTATCGACATCAAAGAAAGAAAAATGACGCTTCCTCTCATTCATACTTTGCAAGTATTGAATGACAATGAAAAAAGGGATTTGGTGAATATTGTAAAAAAGCACAACACTGATGCAAACAAAGTGAAAGTCTTGGTGCAAAAGGTAATTGATGCTGGTGGCATTGATTACGCCCGTATAAAAATGGATGAATTTCGAGATAAAGCCCTAAATATTCTTGCTACTTTTCCAGATAATAGCGCACGCAAATCACTTATCGAATTAGTTCACTATACGATCAATAGAAAAAAATGAGTTTGAATAAAGGCGTTTTGTTTTTTTTCTTATGCTTTCTTCTCAATGCTTGTCAAGAGGAGAAAAAATCGAGTTTGCCTCCAGGCGTAAAACCATTTGAGTTGGATGGAGCCAGCGAGCAAGTATTACTAGCGTTTGATAATGGAAGCCACAAACTCTCGGTTTTTACTGATGAGAGTTCAAAACAAAAAATCGCTGAAATAGAATTTCATCCTAATGGTCAACCAAAGATCCACAAGCGTTTTGAAAACGATTCTCTTAATGGTGAATCTTGGTGCTATTACGAAGATGGAAAGCCTTGGAGCCTGAACACCTTTAAGAATGGTATAAACGACGGACCATATCAAACATGGCACGAAAACGGCCAACTCTACATAAATGGTTCTTATAAAAATGGCAAGGAAGAGGGCGAATGGTTTATTTATTATCCTTCAGGAAATCTCAATACAAGAGGAATGTATAAGGATGGTGCAAAGGTTGGTATTTGGTCATCGTATAATCTCGAAGGCACAATGCGGCGTGAACAGGATTTTAGTAAGCCCATTGAATAATCCGCCTTCAACAAAGCTTTGTTTGAAGTAATTCTATTCTGTTTCTAAAATTTTTCTTGTAGAAAATATTTTTGTAATAGCCGCTGTTATGGCCTATTACAGATGATCCGCTATTTTTTGATAACCCTATTTTCAGTTATTTGCCTTGAAGGTTTTTCAATTGAAAAGGCTTTAACGCGCGAACAATATATTCAATCGTGGAAGGATGAAGCCATCTATCAAATGGTCATCCATAAAATTCCATCAAGTATTACGCTCGCTCAAGGAATCCTTGAAAGTGGCGATGGAAACAGCCGACTAGCTAAGGATGGAAACAATCACTTTGGAATAAAATGTCATAGTGATTGGTCCGGTGAAAGAATTTTTGAAGACGATGAAACAAAGGGTGAATGTTTCAGAAGCTACTCTAACGCCAAAGAATCTTTTGAAGATCATTCTGCTTTTCTATTAAGAAAAAGATACGAATCACTTTTTAAGTTGGATATTGATGATTACAAAGGTTGGGCTCACGGGTTGAAAAATTGTGGTTATGCCACCAATCCGAAATATCCGCAATTGCTGATAAAAATTATTGAAGAATTTAATCTTACTGCATTCGATAAAGAAGGCATCGCATATATCAAGAAAAAGAGCATTCCAGCAAGGTCGGATAACGCATCCGTTGAACCAAACATTACCGCGGAAACTGGAAAGCAAAAACGCTCTGGAGGGAAATCGAAAAACGATGCGTCCGAAGGTCGTATGACAATTTCGATCAATGGCAATCGTGAAATTGCCACGAGCGAAAACAAAATCAAATTCGTAAAAGCAAAAGGCGGTGATTCAATAGAATCAATTGCCCGTGATCTTGATCTCAATGCCTGGTTGATCAATAAGTACAATGATTTCGATAAAGACGAAGTAATTCGAGAAGGTCAGATCATTTATATTCAACCGAAGAGGAATAGATGCAGCGATGAATTTCATGTTGTAAAATCAGGCGACTCATTAAAAAGTATTTCTCAGCTATATGGCATCAAACTTAAAAAACTGATGAAATACAATCAGATCGAAAATGCTGCTGATCTGAAAGCGGGCGCAAAGCTCAAGTTGAGAAAATAAGACCTACAGAAAATGAAAAAAGTCAATCGTGTGATTGACTTTTTTGTTGCCCGACCAGGATTCGAACCTAGACAAACTGAACCAAAATCAGTTGTACTGCCATTATACTATCGGGCAAGATCGCCTTTCTTCAAAAGCGGGCGCAAATTTAATCAGTCCATTCCAGAATACAAACAAAGATTTGATTCGGATCAAAACTATTCGCAAAATTCATCAAGATTATTTTGTGAACCGTTGAAATTCAACAAGATGCGACTGTCTCATTTTTTGTGAAATAGTGGGGCCTGATCGTGTGTATCGTAAATTGCGCGCCTCAACATTCTTTCTGTGATAAAAATACTCAATTACATTGACGGTGAACTCACTGAGCCTAGGTCAGGTCTATTCATCGATAATTATGATCCTTCAAGAGGTATCATTTATTCGCTTATACCAAATAGTGATGCGGCTGATGTTGATGCCGCGGTAATTGCTGCCAAACTTGCGTTTCCTGCATGGAGCAACACTCCTGCGGCTGAAAGATCACGGGTGATGGTGAAAATCGCTGATATCATCCACAGCAGATTGAATGAACTAGCGTTAGCGGAAAGCATAGACAACGGCAAGACTATTTCACTTGCCACGCAAATGGATATACCGCGTGCAGAAGACAACATGAGGTTTTTTGGAACAGCAATACTTCATTGGAATTCTGAGGCTCATATCATGGAGAATAGAGCGCTGAATTACACCAATCGCAAACCAATTGGGGTCGTAGGATGTATTTCACCATGGAATCTGCCTTTGTACTTGTTTACATGGAAAATTGCTCCCGCGCTTGCAGCAGGAAATTGTGTTGTCGCTAAACCATCGGAAATAACCCCAATGACTGCATTTTTATTTTCTGAAATATGCATCGAAGCAGGATTGCCTAAAGGTGTGTTAAACATAGTTCACGGCCTTGGACCGAAGACAGGTGAAGCCATCATATCTCATCCGGGAATCAAAGCCATTTCATTTACCGGTGGTACTGTTACTGGCGCCCACATTGCCTCATCTGCAGCCCCGAAATTCAAAAAGTTGTCGCTTGAATTGGGAGGCAAAAATCCGAATATAATTTTTGGTGATTGTGACTTTGAAAAAATGCTCAAGACAACACTGCGATCAGCGTTTACAAACCAAGGCCAAATCTGTTTGTGTGGATCTCGCATTATCATCGAAAAATCCATCTATGAAAAGTTTAAAAATACTTTCGTAGAAAAGGTGAGTCAGATGACTGTGGGTGACCCAAGATTACCAGAGACGAAAACTGGTGCTGTAGTAAGTGAAGCTCACATGAATAAGGTGCTTTCTTATATCGAACTGGCAAAGAGCGAAGGTGGAAAAGTTCTTTGTGGTGGTCAACGCGTCGTTATGGACGGTGATCTTGCTAATGGTTATTATATACAACCAACGGTGATCGAAAGTTTGGGGCCAAATTGTAGGACGAATCGCGAAGAAATATTCGGCCCGGTTGTGACTATACAAACTTTTGAGACCGAAGAAGAGGCTCTTGCTCTGGCCAACGCAACTGAGTATGGATTGGCTGCTTCTTTATGGACCTCTGACTTGACACGTGCGCACAGCTTTGCAGCAAAACTAGATAGCGGAATTGTTTGGGTGAATACTTGGCTGCTTCGCGATCTACGAACTCCTTTTGGAGGCGTTAAGAGCTCGGGCGTTGGCCGTGAAGGTGGATGGGAAGCTTTGAGATTCTTCACTGAGGCACAAAACGTGTGCATTGAACTTTGATGGAATTGTTCTCTAACAAAAAACCGGCTTTTGGCCGGTCTTTGTAATTCGTTATGATTTTTAACTTCTCTCTTTAAATCCGTTGGTGAAAAACCAACCGATTTTTTTGTTGAACCAATTTTCGAGTGCAGTCAAATAATACATTATCATAATTTCATGGATTAGGATTTATTGGTATAACAAATATCCAAGTGAAATTGTTGTGCGAATAAGCACTCAAAACAGTTCTTTCTTGGATTTTTGATATCCCAGGGTAATAAATAGGAAAACGTTCGCATTCTTTTGACGTAAAAAAGGCATGAATGGTTCGCTATTTTCTCATAAAGTATAATATCGTGTTGAAAACCAGTTGTTTTTACTCGAAAATTTCGTAAACCTTTCCTGGTTGACTTCTGATTACACCCTTGAATTCAAGGCTCAGTAAGTGACTTGATAATTCACTGAATCCAAGACCAGTCGAAATGCTTAACTCGTCAATCATCACCTTTCCCGATTTTTTGATCTCGTTTACAATGGAAGCCTCAATTGCTGTCAAGTCTTGAAAAATTTGTAGTTGTTTTGAGTCTTGCAATGTTTGTCTATTCCAATTCATATAATCCGCTAAATCTGCCGGTGAGGTAATGATTGCTCCAAGATTTTTCTTAATCAATAAATTACAGCCACTGCTGTGATTGTCGTTGTATCTGCCAGGCAGAGCGAATACTTCCCGCCCATACGAGTTGGCAAGATGCGCTGTGATCATACTTCCACCTTTTTCATCGGTTTCAAGCACAATTGTGCAATCAGCTAGCCCAGCGATGATGCGGTTTCTCATGGGAAAAAGTTCTGGTGTCATTCTGGTCACGCTTGGAAACTCACTAACCAAACCTCCATTTTTCATCATTTCAACTGCAACACTGGCGTGTAGCGCTGGATAAATTTTGTCCAGCCCATGCGCAACACAAGCAACCGTCGTAAGGCCGTTTGTTAATGCATTTCGATGCGCACAAATGTCGATTCCATATGCAAGCCCACTCACAACTATTGGCGAATATTGCCTGATGCCATTGATTAATTCTGCACAAAATTGTTTACCATATGATGTGGCTGTTCTAGTGCCTACAATGCTGATAATACGCGGCGCATTTAAATCCATTTTGCCTTTCGTATAAAGTAAAATGGGAGTGTCTTCGCAGTCTTTTAATCGATCTGGGAAATGAATATCAGTGAAAAAAATTGGAAGAATCCCATTGTTCTCAATGAATTTTATTTCACGCTCTGCGCGATTGAATATTTCTTTATTGGTGAACAATCCGGCGGTTTGAGAGCCTATTTCCGGAATCTTGGTGAGAATGGATTTTTTTTCTCTGAAAATACTCTCAGCGCTTCCGCAATATGAGAGGAGACTTTTCGCACGAACAGGACCAATACCTGGAATAAGTGTTAGTGCAATTTGATAAAGGATAGGTGGGTGCATAAGCATGCCCTTGGCGAAAAATTAATCGACATGGGTGTGCGAAAATGCAAAATGAATAATGGAATAATATGCTACTTATTCGCTTGCATATACTGTTCTATAGCCATACTCATAGATGGAGCCTTTGGTGTAGGCGCCATTACATCTATTCGCAGTTTGGCATCTTCAACAGCTTTAGCCGTTGTTTGTCCGAACACGGCGATCTTCGTTGTGTTTTGCTTGAACAGTGGAAAATTCTTGAAAAGCGATTCAATGTCTGAAGGCGAGAAGAACACGAGCATATCGTACTTAACATCTGCTAGATCTGATAGATCACTACAAACTGTCTTATACATGATTGCTTTGGAGAAGTTGATTTTTTCTTTTTCCAAGGTCTCTGGGATACTTGGCTTCAAAATGTCTGAGCAAGGCAGAAGAAATCTTTCAGTGCGATGTTTTTTAATGGGTTCCATCAGCTCTTGAAAGGTGCTGTGACCAAAGAAAATTTTTCTTTTGCGGAATTGAATGTACTTCTGCAAATAATAAGCTATGGCCTCCGACATGCAGAAATACTTCATCGTTTCAGGAATGGTAATGCGCATTTCTTTGGCAAGTCTGAAGTAATGATCAACAGCGTTTCTGCTCGTGAATATCACAGCAGAATGCTCCAGAACATCAACTCGTTGTTGACGAAAATCAAGCGCTTCCAGACCCTCTACATGAATAAACGGACGATAGTCAATCTTGAGCTTATGCTTTTTTGCAACTTCAACATAGGGGTTCTTATCTGCCCCAGGGTCTTGCTGTGTTATTAGTATGGTCTTGACTTTTTCGGCCATTTGGTTGATCGTCGTAATGTTCTTATTTACCTTAAATATTGATTATGAGAGCAATGCGCGTGTAAAAACCAATAAGGGTAAAATTTCAAGGGTGCAAATGTAGAAAAAGATATAGAAAAGCGGTACACCCGATCCCGCTGCGTTGAACAAACCTCTGAACATGCGATAGATTATCATGATTATGAACACCACCAATGCGAATGTCACAAACGGACTTATCACGATCAGCGGGGAGTAAGCGAGGAAAAGTGTTACCGGAAATAAAAGAAGCCCAATTACTCGGTTGATGAGAAAAACATTGTATTCGTACTCAGTAAGGCCATAATCCCCATCTGCTATCATTTGCACAAATCGAATACTCAACGTTTTTATCAGATAAGCTCCAACGACTCCAGCAATCAACAATAAATAAAGCGCGAAGCCAGAGAGCCCTAACGGCGTGAGGTGGTAGTATTTGACAATAAGATAAATGACCAAAGCGGTCATCAAAAAGAATGATAAGTTGAATAGTAGATTGGCTCGTGGGGTGTTAGGCTCCTCTCTTATGGCTTGTCTTAGGATGCGAACGTTCCAGGTGCTGTTCCATAGTCGGCTGATGCGCAATGGATGATAACGCCTTGTATACGCCAAGGTAACCAAAGCGAATAAAAAGACCAGAATCATCCAATCTTCCGAAAGGGCTACCTCCGGCCTTACAATCGCTTCATTCATAACAACAAAGGAAATCGATGTGACTGCTTTGATTTAATCTGCTACAAAAACCTATTAACGAACGAATGTCATTTGTCACACCTAACGAATCATTTTGAGAAAACTCACTTCCTGCTCGGTAAGATGGCGGTAACGACCTCTGGCTAGATCTTTTTTGGTCAGACCAGCAAACATTACCCTATCTAGCTTTTTAACAGTGTAATTGAAGTTTTCGAATATTCTTCTCACAATTCGATTTTTACCGGAGTGAATTCGAATACCCACCTGACGAGGGTCTCCATTCACTAAACTTATCTCATCTGCTTTGATAAATCCGTCTTCAAGTTGCACTCCTTCTCGAATTGCATCCAAATGTTCTCCTTTCACTTTTTCTAAAGTCTCAACATGGTAAAGTTTCTGATAGCCATGTTTCGGATGTGTAAGCCTTTTGGCAAGATCTCCATCATTGGTGAACAGCAACAATCCCGTCGTTTGACGGTCGAGGCGACCAACAGGATAGATTCGTTCTTTGCATGCTTCCCTCACTAGATGCATCACTGTTTTTCTTTCCTCCGGATCATCCATGGTTGTAATGTAATCCTTTGGCTTATTGAGCAATACATAGCGCAATTTTTCAGGTTTAAGGTTCTTATCGTCGTATTTCACAACATCCTTACGAGGGTCTACTCTCAACCCCATTTCCGTAACAACTTTGCC
>Ga0075163_10006380_pt1 | contig 15608 bp, 10 predicted proteins | sample JI1023141ADNA_FD_71478 | JGI IMG/M metagenome (GOLD analysis project Ga0075163, IMG submission 71478) | Wastewater effluent complex algal communities from Wisconsin, to seasonally profile nutrient transformation and Carbon sequestration -... | ecosystem: Engineered > WWTP > Effluent > Algae... | reverse complement strand
GGGGCAGGCGCCCCTTCCGCGGTCCGCGTGCCGGGGTTGGTTGCCGCGCTCGGCGTTCGGGGGCATGCTGGTGGATACCTGACCACCTGGAGTTGCCCCTTGGAAGTCTCCGTCGAGTCCATTCCCGAGCTGTTGCGGGCGACTGGCCGGTTTTTATTGGTGGATCCGGCTGCGCTGGGCCCTCTGCTGGCGGAGGCGTCCCTGCGGGCGCTGGCGGCGGGTGAGGTCTTCCTGCGCGAGGGGGAGACGGGGGACGGCCTGTTTGTGGTGCTCGAGGGGTCGGTGCAGGTGTACCGCGAGCACCTGAGCGGGGAGGTGGTGCTGGCCCGCCTCTTCCCGGGGGAGCACCTGGGTGAGCTGGCGCTGCTGCCAGGCAGCTCGGGGCGCCGGAGCGCAAGCGCCCGGGCGGCGGAGGCCGCGGTGGTCCTGCGGCTGGAGCGCGCGGCCTTCGAGCGCTTGCTCGAGCACACCGATGGGCTGGTGGCACGGCTCCAGTCGGCGGGGCGGGAGGCGCTGCTGCGCGGGCTGGCGGCCCACGGCGAGCTGTTTCAGACCCTGGTGGCCGAGGAGGACTTTGGCCAGGCCCTCCAAGAGGTGGTGGTGCCTCCAGGGGCGTTCCTGATGCGGCAGGGCAAGCCGGCGGATGCGCTCTTTCTCATCACGCACGGGGTGGTGGGCATCTCGCGGCGGGAGGCGGGGCAGACCATCCAGATCGGGCAGGCCGGGGTGGGGGAGTGTGTGGGTGAGCTGGGGTTGGTGCAGCGCCAACCCCGGGCGGCGACGGTGATCGCGCTGACGCCGGTGCGAGCGGTGCGGGTGGATGGTGATTGGTTTGTACGTCAGTATGCCACCTCTGATCGGCTGCAGGCCTGGATGGGTACACTGCAGGGGGCGAGTCGGCTGCCAGCCCGCGGGCTGGTGACCCGGCACAGCGGCACCCTGGAAGGCCAGCCCGCACTCACCAACCTGTATCACTTCGAGCACCGCGCGCCGGTGGCCGTGACCCTCGCCGTGGGGGAGCCGGTGATCAACGCCCAGGAGGTGGGCGCGGTGCCCACGCTGGAGGTGGGCTACGAGGCGCCCGGGGTGCGCCGCGTGCTGCGCCTGCAAGGCGAGCGTTTGGTGGGGCTGAGCGGGGTGGGGGCCTGGCCCGAGCTGCCGGTGGTGATGGAGCGGCTGCTGGACGAAAAACCCTTGCTGGCGCACGAGATCCAGGGGTTTGAGTATGGCGGGGCGCTGACCGATCAGGCACCCACCTATACCGATGAGATCATCTGTGTGTGTCTCCAGCTGCCCCGCGCGGTGGTTCGGCGGGCGATCCGTGCGGGCTGTCGCGACCTGGCGAGTGTGCAGGCGCGGACGGGCTGCGCCACGGTGTGTGGGGGGTGCGCGGGGCGTGTGCATGATCTGTTGGGCGGCCAGGGCTTCACACCGGCCTCGGTTGAGGTCATTCAGGACCACCTGCCCGACGTCCACAGCTTCTTTGTCCGGCCTGCCGAGGGTCAGGTGGAGGAGGCGCACCCCGGGCAACACTTGATCGTGCGGGCCCGGGTGCACGGCGACATGGTGGAGCGGACCTACACCATCTCGGGGGTGGATCCCGAGGGCTATGAGATCACGGTCAAGCGCGAGCCCCAGGGTGTGTTCTCCCGGTGGCTTTTTGAGCACGCCCACGAGCAGACCATCTGGCACCTGCCGCCGGGTGGGCCGGTGGTGTGGACGCCGGGCAACGCACCGACTCTGGTGTTGGTGGGGGGCATCGGGGCGACACTGGCGGTGGCCATCGCGCGGCGCGCCGCGGCGGGGGATCTGACCACGGGGCGGGTGGTGATCCACCAGAGCGCCCGGGGTGGCTTTGTCTTCGACCAGGAGCTGGCCGATCTGGCGGGCGCCGGGCTGATCGATCTGGTGCGACGCCGGACCGACCAGGTGGGTCGGGTGGAGGCCAGCGAGCTCCAGGCGTTGTTGGCGAAGTGGCCCGGGGCACAGTGTTTTGTGTGCGGGCCCACGGGCTATGTGGCCCATGTGGTGGGGGCGCTGGAGGCGGGTGGGCTGACGCCCGAGCGCCTGCACGTGGAGGTCTTTGAGCATGCGGGCGGTCCGGCGCTCACGGATGCGGTGACCGCCAGCGACTTCTTCTTGGCGGCGCCGGCACCGGAGCGGCCGTGGCATGCGGCGCTCACCGGGTTCGCGCGGGGGGCGTGGGTGACCCTCAGTCGTCTCGTGCCCGGCCGCAAGGCGGTGGTGCCCGGGCTGGATCCGCGGGTGCCCGACGTGGGGCCGCCGGCGTCTCGCGAGGCCCTGGTGCACCGGCTGGAGGGTCCGCGGGCGCGGGGCATCGAAGCGACGGTCTCAGTGGTGGGTGACACGCGGCCGGTGGCCATCCACAGCGTGGCCGGGCGTGCGGCGGTGCTTGAAATCCTCAACAATTCCAAGGTTTTTGATCGCGAGGAACGCATCTTTGGCGCCGGTCGGGCGGTGCTGGGCGAGGGCCTCCTGGTGGGGCAGACGGCCGAGGTCGTGCGCCCGGCGCGGGCCGTGGCCGAGCAGACCTTCAGCCCGCTGGCCATCGAGCAGCTGGTGCCCACGCTGCAGCTCACGGTGCGGCATGCCCGGGCCGAGCTCGACGCCCAGGTGGATCACCGGCCGGTGGTGGATTTGGCGGCCTTCGGTGGTCGCCTGGCGTTCTCGTTCTTCTTCCGCACGCTGGTGCCGGATCTGGATGGGCCTGCGCTGGCGGCGCTGGCCCATGCGCTCTTCCCGGTGGTGGATGAGGTGCTGGCGCTCATGGATGGCGCCCTGCACGGCGATCCACCGGCGGCGCCCGCCGCGCTCCAGGCCGTGTTGAAGCGGCGGTTGGGGGAGTTGGCGAAGCAAATCCGCATGCGGGCCCACCGCCTGACCCCCGCGCACCGGGCCCATGGCTTTGTGCAGCGGGCGTTGGCGGCCGACTTCGACGAGGCCCGCTGGGTGGAGCTGCTGGGGCCCTTTGTGGTCGCTGGCCACGAGACCACGGGTGCGGTGCTGGGTTGGCTCTTCTGGGAGCTCGCCCGGCGGCCCGAGTTCGAGGCGGCTTTGCTGAGTGAAATCGAGGCCTTCCGCGCTGATGGGCCGCGCACGCTGCGCCCAGCGGACTATGTGGAGCGCCCGCTGACGCTGGCGGCGTTCTACGAGACCGTGCGGCTCCACCCGCCGCTCGACCGCCTCGTGCGCACCGCTCAGCAGGCGGCGACGCTGCCGGCGGATCCCGAGACCGGGGCGGGCGCTTTCAGTTGCCCGGCGGGGGCGGTGCTGGTGGCCGAGATCAATGCGCTGCACCACAACCCGCACCGCTACCCCGAGCCGGAAGCGTGGCGGCCGGAGCGATTCTTGGTGGGCGTCAACCCCAAGGCGCCGCGCAGCGAGCAGGGGCGCCAGGTCTGGGAGACCGCACGGCAGGCTCAGGTGCGGGGTGAGTTTCTGCCCTTTGGCACCGGCCCCGGCCGCTGTGCGGGTCGGCACCTGGCGCTGATGGAGGTGGTGTGCGCCCTCGATGGGCTGCTGCCGCACTACCGCTTTGAGCTGGTGGATCCCGATCGAGAGGTGGAGAGCCGCCGCGGGTTCTTGAACCGGCCGCCGGTGGGCGCGTTGCGGGCTCGGCTGCACCGCCGCGCGCAGTAAGCCCGGGCGCCGCAATCTTCCGTACTTTCAAGCGGTTACGACACCGGGTGCGACCCAGTCGGTGTCGCTATGCGGTGGGCGGGCGCAGCTTGATGGCCCCCGCCGCCGCCAGGGCTGCCAACTCCTGGTCGGTGTAGCCCAGGCTTGCCAGCACCTCGGCGGTGTGTTGGCCGAGCTGCGGTGCGGGCTGCACCACCGCAGGGGGCGGGTGGTCAGGCAGCAGCATCGGGTTGGGAAACTGGTGAAAGAACTCAGCTTTTTCGCCGGGGTGCGGGTGGCGACCAAAGAGGCCGCGGGCCGCCGCATGGGGATGCTCGCGGGCCTCGGCGGGGCTCAGGACCGGCTCGACGCAGACGTCGTGGTCGGCCAGGAGCGCCACCCATGCGTCTCGGGTGCGTGAAGCGAAGAGGAGCTGGAGCTCGGCCTCGGCTTTGGCCCGGCGCGCCCCTTCGGCATAACCCGCGGGCATGAGGTCGGGTCGCCCCACCGCCTGGCAGAGGGCGCCCCAGAACTTGGGCTCGAGGGCGCCCACGGCGAGCCAGCGGTCGTCGGCGCAGCACCAGGTGCGGTAGCAGAGGCGGCCACCAGCCAGGTCATCCTCGCCCGGGCCCGTGGGCCTGCCGGTGAGGGCTTCGCGGGCATGCACCATGAGGCCGAGGCCCGCCACGCCGTCGGTCATGGAGGCGTCCACGCGCTGGCCGAGGCCGGTGGTGGCGCGCTGCTGGAGCGCTGCGAGGATGCCGATGACCCCGTAGAGGGCCCCGCCCGCGATGTCCGCGGCTTGGATGCCGGGCTGGATCACGGCCCCGTCGTGGCCGGTGAGGCCCGCCAGGCCGGCGATGGCGAGGTAGTTGAGGTCATGGCCGGCGCGGAGGGCGAGGGGGCCGGTTTGGCCGAAGCCCGAGATGCCACAGAGGATGAGGCGCGGGTTGGCGGCGTGCAGCGTGGCCCAGTCCAGCCCCAGGCGGTCGAGGACGCCTGGCCGAAAGCTCTCCACCAGGACGTCCGCGGTGGCCACCAGCCGCAACAGGACGGCGTGCGCTTCGGGGCGCTTGAGGTCGAGGGCAATGCCTCGCTTGTCGCGGTTGAGGGCGGCAAACACGGCCGACATGCGCCCACCGAGCGGCGGAAAATGTCGAGCGTAATCGCCACCTTGCGGCTCTTCGATCTTGATGATCTCGGCGCCGAGGTCGGCCAGGACGAGGGTGGCAAAGGGGCCGGGGAGCAGGCGGGTAAGGTCGAGGACCCGCAGACCGTGGAGGGGGCGGGTCATGGCAGCACTCAGCCGCCCAGGACGCTCTGCAGGCGCATGGCGAGGGACATGTCGCCCTCGATGGTGATGCGGCCGCCCATGAAGAGCTGGGGCCCGCTCGTCTCACCCTGCACGAGGGCGATGAGGTCCTCATCGGTGATGCCGATGGTGCAGTCCGCGCCGTCGTGGGTGCCGGCCGACACGGCCGAGCCACGCAGGTCCACCGTCCAGTTGCCGCCGTTGTCGCCGGTGACGTTGAACTGGTACACGGCGTCGATGTCCTTCAGGGAAGCATCGGTGGCCACACGCTGGGCGATCTGATCCTCGAAGAGCTGCTGCGGGGTCATGTTGAGTCCTCCGGCTGGGGGTGAAGCGCAGCCTTGATAGGGGGTCAAGGGGCGCCCTGTCAACGGTCGTTTGCGTCGCCCTTGCGGGTGGTGGGACCCACCCGGGCGACCCCGCGGGTGGTGTCGGCCAGGAAGCGCGCCAGGCGGCCCACTTCGGGCATGGGGCTGGCCAAAAACGCCTCCACGTCGCGACGGCCGCCAGGGCGGCGCAGCAGGGCGCGGAAGGCCGCTTCGAGAGCCACGCGCGCTTCGGGGGCGAGGCCAGCCCGCTCCAAACCCACGTGGTTGAGGCCCAGTAGGCGGGCCCGGTCGCCCGCGGCCAGGCAGTAGGGCGGGATGTCCTGGCTGACCATGGCATTGGCGGCGATGAAGGCCAGGTCGCCGAGGCGGGCGAACTGGTGCACGGCCGCGTGGCCGCCCAGGGAGACGCCATCACCCACGATCACGTGCCCGGCAAGGCTGACGCCATTGGCGAGCGTATTGCCGTGGCCCAGCTGGCAGTCGTGGCCCACATGGCTGTGCGCCATCAGGAGGTTGCCGTCGCCCAGGCGGGTCTCACCGGTGCCGTGGCCGGTGCCGCGGGAGACGGTGCAGCCCTCGCGGAACAGGTTCTGGGCCCCGCACACCAGGCGGTAGGGGGCGTCGGGGGGCGTGCGGCGGTCCTGCGCAGGTCCGCCGATGGTGGCGAAGGAGAAGACGTGGCAGGCGGGCCCCAGCGTGGTGTGGGGGCCCACGACGGCGTAGGCGTCGAGGCGGCAACCGGGGCCGACCTGGCTGTGCGCCCCCACGATGGCGGTGGGATGGAGCTGGGCCGACGGGTCCACCTGGGCGGAGGGATCCACGCTCATCACGGGCGCTCGGCCAGGCGCTTGAGGCGGACGAGGCGGCGCAACCGCGGGCCGTTGGGCTCGGCGGGGTGGCCGGAGTAGCGGCCGCCGGGCGCGAGGTCGTGGGTGACGCCGCTCTGGGCGGCGACGTGGGCGGCGCGGCCGACGGTGGCGGTGCCCGCGACACCGGCCTGGCCGCCGAGGACCGCAAAGGCCTCCACGCGGGCACCGCCAGCGAGGCCCACCTGCCCACAAAGGACAGCGCTTTCGCCCACTTGGGCGTTGTGGCCCACCTGCACCAGGTTGTCGAGGTGCGCGCCGGCACCGATGACGGTGTCCCCCACGGTGCCGCGATCCACACAGGTGCCAGCGCCCAAGGTGGCGCCCGGGCCGATCACCACGCGGCCGATGTGTGGCACGCGGCCGTGGGCGTCGAGGCCGAAGCCGGGGCTGCCGATGACCGCGTGGCTGCCGAGGAAGACGTGCTCGTCCAGGTGGCACCCGTCGAGCACCACCGCGCCGGGGTGGAGGACACAGCCAGCGCCGATGTGTGCGCCGCCTCCAATGTAGACGCCCGCGAAGAGCTGGGCCTCGGCGCCGATGCGGGCTCGGGGACCCACCACCACAAACGGACCGATGTGCGCGCTGGGATGCACCTCGGCGGTGGCGTCCACCGCTGCTCGCGGATCCACACCCGCGGGGGGCGGGGCGATGGTTGGGCGTGGGTGCAGCAGGCGCAGGGCCTGGCCCCAGGCCACGCGGGCGGCTTCGGCGGTGGCGAACAGGAGGCGGGCGGTGGAGAGGGCGAGGTGGGGTGCGAGCGACGCGGTCACGAGCGCGGCCCCCGCCTGGGTGGCGGCGGCGTCGGGGCGCCACCGCGGATTAAAGAGGCCAACCAGCTGGTCGGAGGTGGCAGCCTGCAACGCCGCCAGGCCGCGGATGACGCGGTCGGGCGGGCCCTGCAACTGCGCGCCGAGCGCAGCACTCAGCTCGCCCAGCTCCATCGCGCCTACTTGTCGTCCTTCTTCTTCTTGTCTTCCTTGGCGGCTTCCTTGCCCTCGCCGGCGTTGTAGCGGCGGATCACCTCGTTGGTGATGTCGAGGCTCTGGGGGGCCCACAGGATGGACGACTCGGTCTTCTCAAACACCATGGAGAAGCCCTCGGCCTCGCCCATGGCCTTCAGAATGCGGGCCATGCGGGCGAAGATGCCCTTGGTCAGCTTGGCCTCTTCTTCCGCGAGCTCCTTCTGGAGCTTGGCGTAGGTGAGCTGCAGCTCACCCAGCTTCGTGCGAAACTCCTCCTCCTTGGCCTTGCGCACGTCCTCCTTCATGAAGTCCTTCTGGGCTTCGAAGGCCTTCTGGAGCGTGCGCAGCTCTTCCTGGCGCGCGTCGAGCTTCTCTTGGCGATCCTTCTTCATCGCCTCGAGCTTGCCCTTGGCGGTCTTGCCGTCCTCGACCTCCAGCAGTGCGCGCTGCATGTCGACGTAGGCGATCTTGATGTCCGCCAGGGCCGTGCTGGCGCAGAGGGTGAGGGCCATCAGGGGGAGCAACAGGTACCGCATGGCGGATCCTCCGGGCTTTAGAAGAAGTTGCCGATCGAGAAATCGAAGACGGAGGAGTCCTCGCCTTCGCGGGGTTGGAACGGGAAGCCCCATTCGAAGCGCAGGGGGCCGATGGGGGAGAACCAGCGCACACCAAAACCCCAGGCAAAACGGAACTGTTCGAGCTTGTCGATGTATTCGTCCCGCTTGTCGAAGGCGTTGCCGCCATCCACGAAGAACACGCCGCGGATCTGGAGCTTCTGGAAAATCGGGAACTCGTACTCGGCATTGACCACCATCTGCTCGGTGCCGCCGATGTTGAGGTCGTTGGTGCCCGCCCCGGTGGGGCTGGCATTGTCGGGCACGGGGATGGTGGGCCCCAGCGAGTAGCGGAAGAAGCCGCGCACGGACAGGGGACCGCCCACAAAGAAGCGCTCGAAGATGGGCGGGCCGTTGCGGTCCGGGCTGGTGATCAGGCCCCACTCGGTGTTGAGCTTCAGGATCATGTTCAGGCCGAGATCGTAGTAATATCGGTACCTTGCGCGGTAGCGCGTGAACAAGTTCTCCGAGCCCAGGTAGCCCGCCGCCTGCTCGACGCTGACGTTGGCGTAGAAGCCCTCCGAGGGGAAGAGGCGGTTGTTGCGGGTGTCCCAATAGAGGCCCAACCGCAGCGAGCTGGTGAGGCCGTTGTTGAAGTAGTTGGCGATGCGCACGGTGTCGCTGGAGCGCCCGAAGCCGCCTTCTTCCACCTGCACGTCTTCCAAGGTGTAGGTGGCCGAGACGCTCCAGTCGTCGCTCAGCGGGTAGCCGAAGGTGATGTCGCTGCCGAGGCTCGAGCGCGTGAAGCTCTCGTAGCTGGTCTCATAGCGGTAGATGTTGGCGGCGAACTGGACATCGGTGTCCATGAGGTAGTCGTCGGAGAAGCGGATCTGGGCGATGGTGCGCAGCTGAGACAGGGTGGCCTGCAGCGATAGGCTCTGGCCGCGGCCAAACAGGTTGTTCTGCGCGATCTGGGCCTGGGCCACAAAGCTCTCGATGGAGCTGAAGCCGGCGCCGATCTGGAAGGTGCCCGTCGCCTTTTCCTTGACCTCCACCACCACGTCCATGGTGTCGTCGGTATCGCCCCGGGCGGTGCGCAGCTCCACGGTCTCGAAGAAGCCGAGGCGGGTGATCAGCCGCTCCGAGCGCTCCAGGCCCGCCGAGGAGTAGTACTCGCCCTCGTAGATGCGCATTTGGCGGCGGATGACCTTGTCGCGGGTGCGGGTATTGCCCACCACCCGGATGCGGCCGAAGCGCACCTTCTTGCCCTGGTTGATGTCGAGGGTGATGCCGACGACCTTGCTCTCTTCGTTGACCATGGTCTGCGGGACGAGCTCCACATAGGCGTAGCCCTCGTCCTTGTAGACCTTGCCCACGGCGTCGAGGCTCTCGCGCAGACGGGTGCTGGAGAACCACTCGCCTTCCTTCATGGTGACGAGGCTCATCAGCTCGTCCTTGGGCTTGAGGAAGTCGCCGCTGATGTCCACGGGCCCGGTGCGGAAGCGCTCGCCCTCCTCCACCGGGATGGTCAGGTAGAGCTCGGCCTTGTCGGGCGACAACTCCACCTTGGGCTCACCCACCCGCGCCTTGATGTAGCCCTGGTCATAGTAGAACTGGCCCAAGCGCAGCTGGTCGCGGTCGAAGGCCTCTTGCTTGAAGCTGCCAGCGCCGGACATGAAGCCGAGGAAGCCGCCGACCCGCGTCTCCAGGCGATCGGTGATGTACTCGTCGGAGAGCGCCTGGTTGCCCACGATCACGATGCGGGCGACCTTGACCTCTTGCTTCTCGGTGATGCGGAAGACCACATCCACCTGGTTGTCGGGCAGATCGACGATTTGCCAGTCCACCTCGGCCAGGAAGTAGCCCTTCTCGGTGTAGGGGTCTTCAATCTTATCAGCGTTGCGGTTGACCTTGGCCAGGTCGAGGATGCCAAAGGCTTTGACATCGAGCACATCGTTGAGCTCGTCGTCGTCGATCTCCTCGTTGCCTTCGGTGCGCACCTCGTGGACGGAGGGCTTCTCCTCCACGATGTAGGTCACCACCCAGGTGCCCTCGACCTCGCTGAGGTCCACCCGCACATCGCGGTAGAAGCCCAGCTGGAAGATGGCCCGAATGTCGCTGCGCACGCGCTCGCGATCGAAGCGGGTATCCACGCGGGTGGCCACGGCGGCCAGGATGGCGTCGGGCTCGGAGCGCCGATTGCCCTCCACCTTGACGGCACCCACGGTCACGCCGGGCGTTTGGGCGCCCGCCGCAAAGGGGAGGAGCAGGAGCAGACCCAGGAGGCGCTTCACGCAGCCACCTCTTCCAAGAGCTCGCCGTCGGTCATGCGCAGGCACCTCGGCATGCGCATCGCCAGCTCGGTGTTGTGGGTCACCAGCAAGAGGGCCACGCCGTACTCGGCGTTGACCCGCTCAAACAAGGCGTGGATGCCCGCGCTGGTGTGGCTGTCGAGGTTGCCCGTGGGCTCATCGGCGAGCAGGAGACGCGGACGACCCACCAAAGCACGGGCCAGGGCGACCCGCTGCTGCTCGCCACCCGAGAGCTCGCCGGGCCGGTGCCGCAGGCGATCGCTGAGCCCGACGGCCTCCAACATCTGCTCGGCGGCTGCCCGAGCCTCCGACCGCGACTGCCGGCGGATCAGGCAAGGCAGCATGACGTTCTCCAAGGCCGTGAACACCGGTAGCAGGTGGTGGAACTGAAACATGAAGCCAATCGAGCGGTTACGAAACTCGGCCAGCCGCGTGGCGGGGAGCTTCATCACGTCCTGGCCGCCAAAGAGGACGGCACCGGAGGTGGGGCGATCGAGGGTGCCCAGGACGTGCAAGAGGGTGCTCTTGCCCGCGCCGGAGCTGCCCACCACGGCCGCACGCTCGCCTGCGCGCAAGGTGAGGTTGATGTTGCGCAGCACATCGATGCGCTTGCCCTCGTGCACGAAGTTCTTGGTGAGGTTGCGCGCCTCAAGCAACACCGGAGCATTCATGCGGCGTTCAGGCCCTCCACGGGCCGCAGGCGAGCGGCCTGGATCGCCGGGTAGATGGTGGACAGGAGGCTCACGAGCAGCGCCACCCCATTGATGGCCAGCACGTCGCTCAAGCGGACGTCCACCGGAATGGCGCTGATGTAGTAGACATCGGGGTTCAAGGGCAACCCCAGGTGACCCAGCGAAAGAGCACCGGACAACCCGATGGTGGTGCCCAACAGCGCGCCGAGGAGGCCGGCAAAGGCACCCTGGCTCATGAAGATGCGGAGGATGGCGCCGGCGCTGGAGCCCATGGCCATGAGGATGGCGATCTCCCGGCGGCGCTCGATGCTGGTCATCACCAGCGTGCAGACGATGGCGAAGGCCGCCAGCAAGATGTTGATGGTCAAGACCATGAACATCGCCACCTTTTCCAGCTTGAGGGCGCTGAAGAGGTTGGCGTTGCGTTCCTGCCAGTCGGTGACGCGCACGGTGGCAGGGAGGCGGGCCGTGAGGGCATCCCTGACCTCGCGGGCGCGCTCCAGCGAGTCGACACGTATCTGCACCGAGCCCGCGACATCGTCCAACCCCATGAAGTGCTGGACGGCCTCCAGGCTCGCGTAGGCGAGCTTGCTGTCGTACTCCAGCATGCCCGACTCAAACCACCCGGCCAGCCGAAACGGGCGGCTCTTGGGGATGGGGCCCTCGGGGCCCAGATCACCAAAGGGGGAGACCACATTGAGGGTCTCGCCAGGCCACAGCGCGAGGTTACGGCGCAGCTCTTCGCCCGCGATGAGCGAGGGTGGCAGCGCGCGGAGGCGGTTGGCAGGGGCCGGGAAGGCCATTGGGTCGTTGGCGGGCAGGTCGTCTTCCGCGGTTGGGCTGTCTTCGGGGTCCCCCTCCGACGTCGGCGCCCCATCCAACTGGGGCACAAACCGCGGATTGGGCGGCAACCTGCGGTCCAAACGCGACGGATCGGTCAAATCTTCCAGGCCGCCGTGTTTGAGCTGCTTGGGCAGCATGCTGGCCTCGGCGATGGTCGCCACGTCGATGCCCTGGAGGGCCACGGCCGCCAGGTTGGTGGGGGCCGAGAGCATCACGTCGATCCGCAGGGTGGGGGTGGCGCCCGTGACGCCGGGGGTGCTGCGGGCGAGCGCGGCCAGGGCGCGGTAGTCCTCCAGGTAGGTGCCGTTGGCCGCCGGCTCGATCACCACGTGGGCCTGGGTGTCGATGATTTTGCGGCGCAGGTCCCCCTGGAAGCCGTTCATCACCCCGAGGACGAGGATGACCTCCGCCACGCCGATGGTGACCATGAAGGCGCTGAAGGCGCTGAACACCGTCAGGAACATGTTGAGGAGGCCAAAGAGGCTCAGGCAGCCGCCAAAGGCCGCCACAATGCCGCCACCCGACAGCACCGCCCGCCAGACGCCCTGGTCTTCGCCAAAGACGGCCACCGCCTGCCCCTGGCCCTGGAGGCGGCTCAGGCCCAGCCAGGCCAACCCACCCCCGATGGCCAGGAGCGTCAGCCCGATGATGAGCAGGCGGGGGCGCCGCTGCCTACGCAGCAGATAGCGCCAGCCCACCAAACTCTCATAGGCGCCCATGGCCAACGGCGGTCAGGCCTCAGGCCGGAGCAGGGGAAAGAAGATCACGTCGCGGATGGAGGCGCTGTTGGTGAAGAGCATCACCAGGCGGTCGATGCCGATGCCCTCGCCCGCGGTGGGCGGCATGCCGTGCTCCAGGGCACGGACGTAGTCCTCGTCCATCGGGTGCGCCTCCAGATCGCCGCCCGTGCGCCGCGCGAGCTGCGCCTCGAAGCGCGCGCGCTGATCGACGGGATCATTGAGCTCGGAGAAGGCGTTGGCGCACTCGCGCCCGGCGACGTAGAGCTCGAAGCGGTCCACCAGCGTGGGATCCGCCTCCTTGGTGCGCGACAGGGGCGAGACCTCCAGCGGGAAGTCGGTCACAAAGGTCGGCTGGATGAGGTGGGCCTCGTGGGCGCGCTCAAACACCTCCATCTGGAGGTAGCCGACCGTGAGGGCTTCGGCACCCTTGATGCCCAGGCGCTCAGCGACCGCCAGCAAGGCGTCCCGATCGCCGATCTGATCGACGGGCACGCCGGCTTCCACCAGGCCATCGTGCACCGAGAGGCGACGGAAAGGCCCAGTAAAATCAAGCACATGCTCACCGTAGGGAATCTGCGTGCCGCCCGTCAGGTGCAGCGCGATCTCGCGGAAGAGCGTCTCCGTCAGGACCATGAGGTCGTCATACGTGGCAAAGGCCTCGTAAAACTCCAGCATGGTGAACTCGGGGTTGTGCCGCGTGGACACGCCCTCATTGCGAAAGCAGCGGTTGAGCTCGAAGACGCGGTGCAGGCCGCCCACCACGAGGCGCTTGAGGTTGAGCTCGGGCGCCACCCGCAGGTAGAGGCCCATATCGAGCACGTTGTGGTGGGTGGTGAAGGGCCGCGCCGCCGCGCCGCCGTAAATCGCCTGCAAGATGGGCGTCTCCACCTCGAGGTAGTCGCGTGCCTCGAAGAATCGACGGATGTAGCTGACGATGCGGCTGCGGGTGCGAAACACCTCGCGGACCTCGGGGTTGACCACCAGATCGAGGTAGCGCTGGCGGTAGCGCACCGCCACGTCGGTCAGGCCGTGCCACTTCTCAGGCAGGGGGCGCAGGGCCTTGGTCAGGATGCGCAGCGTCTGCACCTTCACGGACAGCTCGCCCTTGCGCGTGCGCATCATGACGCCCGTCAGGCCCACGATGTCGCCCAGGTCGAGCAGCTCGAGGAGCGCCCAGTCCGCCTCGCTCACGTCGTTGCGAAAGAGGTTGGCCTGCAGCTTGTCGCTGCGGTCCTCCACCACCAGGAAGACGGCCTTGCCGAACGAACGCACAGCCAGCACGCGGCCCGCTACGGCCACCGCGATGGGCTCGGCGTTGAGCGCCTCTTCCGGTGCGTCGCCGCACTTCAGCCGCACATCCCGGGCCAGATCGGTCACCCGAAAGTCGTTGGCGAAGGGGTTTTGGCCGCGGGCTCGAAGCGCTTCGGCCTTCTCGGCCCGCTGGGCGATGATCGTGTCTTCCATGCTCGCTCCCGGTCGCCCGGTAGGCCCCGGAAGGGCCGGGGCGGCGGCGCACCCTAGCGAGTGCCCGGTGGGAGGTCAACCCCGGTCCTGCGGACTTTGTCCCCAAGTTATCCACAGGGCGTCCACAGATGACCCCAACGCAACCCCGCGATTTCACGGGATCCGCTCCGGCCGGCCGCTACCTGAGGGAGTAGGGGTCAAAACCTTGAAATCACTCGGATAAGGCAAATTGCGGCGACCGTGGGGCGGATCGACCGATCGGGCGTAGGTACCCGACCTTACGGGGGGAAATGGCGGCGGGGAGGTGACCTGTGGATAAACCTGTGGATGAATCGTGGAGCCTGTGGATAACCCCAGGGTCCGCACATTTCACCCAACAAAGACGCAGTGAGACTGGAATTCGGCGGTCTCGCTGGTGGCGGTACTACATGTGGGGGGGGACAGCCGTCCCCCAACGAGATGTAGTGGGGTCCAGAGGCTACTCGGCCACGCCCGGCGAGCCTTCACCGGCGGTCATCAGCAGGTAGGACTCGATCAGCGCGTCCAGATCGCCGTCGAGCACGCTGGTGGTGTTGCTCGTCTCGTGCCCCGTCCGTAGGTCCTTGACCATCTGGTAGGGCTGCAGGACGTAGCTGCGGATCTGGCTGCCAAAGTCGATCTTCGACTTGCCCGCATACAGCGCGTCGCGTTCTTCCGAGCGCTTGGCCAGCTCGCGCTCGTAGAGTCGGGCCTTCATCAGCTTCATCGCCGTGGAGCGGTTCTTGAACTGGCTGCGCTCGGCCTGGCACTCCACCACCATCTCGCCGCCCCCATCGGGGATGGCGTAGCGCAAGCGGACGGCCGAGTTGGTCTTGTTGACGTGCTGCCCGCCGGCGCCGCTGGCCCGGAACACCTCCATCGTGATGAGCGACTCATCGATCTCGATGTTGATGTCGTCGTCGATCTCCGGCAGCACAGCGACGCTGGCGAAGCTGGTATGGCGGCGCTTCTGGCTGTCAAACGGGGAGATGCGCACCAGCCGGTGCACCCCGTTCTCGGCCTTGAGAAACCCAAAGGCGTACTCGCCCTCCACCTGCAGCGTCGCGCTGGCGATGCCCGCTTCCTGGCCCGGCTTGATGTCGGCGAGCTCGGCCTTGAACCCCTTGCGGTCGCAGTAGCGGCTGATCATGCGCAGCAGCATCTCAGCCCAGTCCTGGCTCTCGGTGCCGCCGGCGCCCGCATTGATGGAGACGAAGCAGTTGGACTTGTCGTGGGAGCCGCCCAGCATGCGCTGCAGCTCCATGACCGCCAACTCCGTCTCGGCTGCCGCCAGCGTGCTGGTGGCCTCGGCAAAAGCATCGGCGTCGTCCGCCTCGGCACCCATGTCGCGCAGCAACTCGGCGTCATCGAGCTTGCTGCCCACCGAGATCAGGCGATCGAGCTTCTTGCGGATGTCCGCCCGCTCGCGCAGCAGCTCGTTGGCGACCGCCTGGTCAGACCAGAACTCGGTCTGGGCGCTCAGGTGGTCCAGCTCGGCGGCACGCTCTTCCAGCTGCGTGGCGTCAAAGGAACCTCCGCAGCTGGAGGATGCGCAGGCGCAAGTCGGCAACCCGACTTGTGATCTCGGCAGGGCGCAGGGTGGGCATGCTCATGGCGATCCTTTCTTGAGGGGCGCAGCATGATAGGGAAATTGCCGCGCGCTGCAAAGTAGGGCGGCGCTGGGGCGAGGTCAGCGTTGCTCGACAGGTGGGAGAGGCGAGCCGGTGGGGGACATGGGCGGCAGCCGCTTGGGGGGCGGCGGGCGCGGCAGCCGGAGCGGGACTCAGTACCAGGTGGCGGTGATGCCAAAGCCGATGAGATCGAAGGCCACATCCACGTTCTTGGCGCCCTGGTCGACCGTGAAGAACAGCCGG
>Ga0075163_10006378_pt1 | contig 15609 bp, 11 predicted proteins | sample JI1023141ADNA_FD_71478 | JGI IMG/M metagenome (GOLD analysis project Ga0075163, IMG submission 71478) | Wastewater effluent complex algal communities from Wisconsin, to seasonally profile nutrient transformation and Carbon sequestration -... | ecosystem: Engineered > WWTP > Effluent > Algae... | reverse complement strand
CGCACGCTCGATGTAACCGGCGGTTTCCAATGCGCGCAGGTGATAGCTGGCCGTGGCGTTCTGCTTGAAGCCAAAGGCGGCGCAGATTTCCAGTTGGGTCGGCGGGCGGCCCTGCTGATCAAGGCAGGACTCGATGAAAACCAGGATGTCGCGCTGCTGGCGGGAAAGGCTCATTGACTAATAATAGTCAAATTTACCTCGCCCACCATCCCCATCGATCACTTGGCGACGAGCGGCGGGCGAAACCCCGACCTGCCGCTCGATGATGCAAAAGCCCTAGGAGCCTGTCGGACTTGAAGAATCGAAGCAAAAATTCGGCTGGGCGAGGACAGTTTTTGCCGGTTTCGCAGGGCAATAGTTGAACTATTGCCCAAGGAAGCGGCGAAAAATGGAACGTCCAGACGAATTTGCAGCCGATTCCCTTTCAAGTCCGACAGGCTCCTCGCGTCGGCGAGACTCAACCCAAGCGGTAGCAAGGCTTGTATTCGCCGCTCATCTTCATCCGCGACTGCGCCACGAACGAGCGCAGCAAGGCATCCAGCGCTTCCATGATTGCGGGTTCGCCGTTGATCACATACGGGCCATGCTCCTCGATCGCACGCATGCCGTCTTCCTTGACGTTGCCCGCCACGATGCCGGAGAACGCGCGACGCAGGTCCGCCGCCAGCAGATGCGCTGGCTGATCGCGGTGCAGCTTCAGCGAGGCCATGTTTTCGTGCGTCGGTGCGAAGGGGTGCTGGAATTCCGGCTGAATCTTCAAGGTCCAGTTGAAGAAGAACGCGTCCTTGGTATCAAGCCGATGCTCACGCACCTTCTGCAGGCCGCGCTCCACGACACGCGCCACTTCGCGCGGCTCGTCAACGATGATGCGATAGCGATCCGCCACCGACTCTCCCAAGGTCAATTTCAGGAACTGGTCGATCTGTTCGAAGTAGGCCGACGACTCCTTGGGTCCGGTCAGAATCAACGGAAATGGCAGGCCTGCATTGTCGGGGTGTAGCAGGATGCCCAGCATGTAGAGGATTTCCTCGGCCGTACCTACACCGCCGGGGAACACGATGATGCCGTGCCCCATGCGCACGAAGGCTTCGAGGCGCTTCTCGATGTCCGGCATGATCACCAGATGGTTGACGATCGGATTCGGTGACTCCGCCGCGATGATGCCCGGCTCGGTGATGCCGATATAACGATTGTTGCGACGCCGCTGCTTGGCGTGCGCGATGGTCGCGCCTTTCATCGGTCCCTTCATCGCGCCGGGACCGCAGCCGGTGCAGATGTCCATGTCGCGCAGACCCAGCTCGTAACCCACCCGCTTGGTGTACTCGTATTCCAGGCGCGCAATCGAGTGACCACCCCAGCACACCACCAGATTCGGTTCCATGTGCGGCGTCAGCACACGAGCATTGCGCAGGATCTCGAACACCGCGTTGGTGATGTCATGCGAGTCTTCGAGGTTGTAGCGGCCACTGGCCTGGATTTCCGTGGCGGTGTAAGCGATATCGCGCACCACCGCGAACAGTAGTTCTGCCACGCCGACGATGAGCTTGCCATCGACGAAAGCCTGTGCCGGTGCGTGACTGAGTTCGAGGCGAATGCCACGGTCCTGCTGCTGCACCTGGATGTCATAGTCGGGATAGCGCTCCAGCGCGGCACGCGGATCATCGCTGGCACTGCCGCTGGTCAGCACGGCCAGCGAACAGCGGCGCAACAGCTCGTGCAGACCACCCTTCGATGCATCGCGCAAACGGCTGACTTCGCTGCGCGAAAGGACATCAAGACCACCGCGCGGGGAAACGCGCGCATTGACGGTTGTTGGATTCATTCACTTTCCTGGATCAATCAAAGGACACCGAGCAACCACGTCGCAGCCATGCAGACCGGCGCTCGGAAGCACGGACGCGATGCCGTGCCACAACAGGTTCGACTGCCGATGCCATTGGGCGATCAAACCAAATACTCGCAGCAGGAAGCCAAAGCCCTCCCGCGCGGCCCGCGAGCATGGCACAGGATAGCGACCGGGTGAAGGCCACCCGCAGCCGGTATCACCTCAGGACCAAAGCTGACGCTGCGCCTGTACGAAACGTCGGGTGATTTCCTCATGTCGGACATGCCGCCCCTCGCGGACCCGGCATTCGCCATCCACCCACACTTCCCGAATGGGAGAGCGCTGACTGGCAAACAGCCAACCGGACAGCACATCCGCCAAAGGCAATCCGCAGAGCGCCGGATCATCACCATCCAGGCGCAGCCAGTCGGTTGCCATCGGAACCGGTGCACAGCCGGTTGCAGTCGATCCGGCACGCCAGGCGTGCGCGTACAGGAAGTCCGCCACTCGGGATTCAGACTGCGTGGCGGCGACCGTCCGCTGCCCCGATCTCAAGCGTTGCCCGTACTCCAGCCAGCGCAACTCCTCGACCACGGAAACAGAAATATGGCTGTCCGAGCCCACACCGAAACGCCCACCCGCCGCCATGAACTCGGCCAACGGGAACAAGCCATCACCCAGATTGGCTTCGGTCGTTGGACACAGCGCCACGACCGCGCCTGAATCGGCAATGCCCCGCACTTCTGCAGGTGTCAGATGCGTCGCATGCACCAGAGTCCAGTGCGCATCCACCGGCGCGTGATCGAGCAACCAGGCGACGGGTCGCTGTCCCCGCAGCGCGAGACATTCCTCCACTTCACCCCTCTGCTCGGCGATATGGATATGCACGGGAGTACCCTGCGGGAGTGCTTCCACGACCGCGCGCAAAGCCGATTCGGGGACAGCACGCAAACTGTGCAGCGCGCAGCCGATCTGCAATCTGGGGCCCTGCAGGGCAGTCAGCCTTGCAAACAACTGCCACCACTGCTCAACACTGTGGAAAAACCGCGATTGCCTTGCACTCAAGGCACGCCCATCGAAGCCACCGCACTGGTACAGGACGGGCAAAAGAGTCAGGCGAATACCCGTCAACTCGGCGGCTTCGATCAGCGCCAGCGACATCGCTGCCGGATCGGCATAGTGGCCGCCATCCGCTTGATGATGCAGATAGTGGAACTCGCAGACCGAGCCATATCCTGCCTCCAGCATTTCCGCATAGAGCTGCGCCGCCACGTCGCGCAACAGTTCCGGCGAAAACCGCGCCGCCGCCGCGTACATGGTTTCCCGCCAGGTCCAGAAGCTATCGTGCTCGTTCTGCCGCCGTTCCGCGCGTCCCGCCATGGCACGCTGGAACGCATGCGAGTGCAGATTCGGCAAGGTGGGCACATAGAGGCTGCGTTCTGAACTGTTGGCAGAAATGCTTCGCAAGGCCAGCGGCAAGCCTTCTGGCGAAAATCGTCTAACCCCTTCGGGCGTCCACAGACTCAACTGCACACTCATGACCTGAAGCCCTCGCATCGACCCGGCGCAGGGTAATGCAAACCCGCCGAGGAATGGCGACGCGACGCTTGAACGTCCGCGCGTTCTCCCCCATCCTCGCCGACTGCATTTTCTGCTGATCGAGCCCATGAGCAGTCGTTACAACGCCGCCGATATCGAAGTCCTCTCCGGTCTGGACCCGGTCAAACGCCGCCCAGGCATGTACACCGATACCTCACGCCCCAACCATCTGGCGCAGGAGGTCATCGACAACGCGGTCGACGAGGCGCTGGCCGGACATGCGCGTGGCATTGATGTCACGCTGTTTGCCGATGGTAGTTGCGAAGTATCCGACGATGGTCGCGGCATGCCGGTCGATATCCATCCAGATGAAGGCATCCCCGGCGTCGAATTGATCCTCACCCGCCTTCATGCTGGCGGTAAGTTCAGCGGCAAGAACTACACCTTTTCGGGCGGTCTGCACGGCGTCGGCGTCAGCGTGGTCAACGCGCTGTCGACCCGCGTCGACGTCTTCATCAAGCGCGAAGGCAGCGAATACCACATGCAGTTCGCGCACGGTGATCGCACCACGCCGCTGGAAGTCGTCGGCAGCGTCGGCAAGCGCAACACCGGCACGCGAGTGCGCTTCTGGCCAGAAGCCAAGTACTTCGACACAGTCAAGTTCAACCTGCGCGCCTTGCGCCATAACCTGCGCGCCAAAGCCGTGCTATGCCCGGGACTCAAAGTCACGCTGTTCGATGAGGCCAGCGGCGAACGGGATCAATGGCACTACGAAGACGGACTGCGAGACTATCTACGCGGGCAATTGGCGGATCGCGAGTACCTGCCAGCAGAGTTATTCGTCGGTGCTCTGAAGCGCGATACCGAAGCGGTGGAATGGGCGGTTTGCTGGTCAGCCGAAGGCGAACTGGTGCAGGAAAGCTACGTCAACCTGATTCCCACCGCACAGGGCGGCACCCACGTCAACGGCCTGCGCTCTGGCTTGACCGATGCGCTGCGCGAATTCTGCGACTTCCGCAACCTGCTGCCGCGCGGTGTCAAGCTCGCTCCTGAAGATGTCTGGGATCGCGTGTCCTGCGTGCTCAGTCTGAAACTGACCGATCCACAGTTTTCCGGTCAAACCAAGGAACGACTGTCCTCACGCCAAGCCGCCGCCTTTGTGGAAGGAGCAGCGCATGACGCGTTTTCGCTGTTCCTCAATCAACACACCGAGCTGGGCGAGCGCATCGCACAAATCGCTATTGAGCGCGCCGCAGCGCGCCTCAAGACCGAAAAACAGATCGTTCGAAAGAAAATCACCCAAGGTCCTGCCCTGCCCGGCAAATTGGCCGATTGCAGCAGTCAGGATCTCTCGCGCACCGAGTTGTTTCTGGTCGAGGGTGACTCGGCGGGCGGCTCGGCGAAACAGGCGCGAGACAAAGACTTCCAGGCCATCCTGCCCCTGCGCGGCAAGATTCTGAACACGTGGGAAGTGGAAAGCAGTGCCGTGCTGGCCTCGCAAGAAGTCCACGATCTCGCCGTCGCCATCGGATGCGATCCGGGCAGTCGCGACATCAGCGGCCTGCGCTACGGCAAGATCATCGTGCTTGCCGATGCCGACTCGGATGGTCTGCACATCGCAACCCTCTTATCCGCCCTTTTCCTGCAGCATTTTCCCGCACTGGTGGAAGCCGGCCATATCTTTGTCGCGATGCCGCCCCTGTTCCGCGTCGATGTCGGCAAACAGGTGTTTTACGCGCTGGACGAAGAGGAAAAGCGTCTTCTTTTGGATCGCATCGAGCGCGAAAAAATGCGCGGCGCAGTCAATGTCACGCGCTTCAAAGGCCTGGGCGAAATGAATCCGTCGCAGTTGCGCGAGTCGGCAGTCCATCCGGATACGCGACGCTTGGTGCAACTGACCATCGAAGCACCCGATGATACCCGCACGCTGATGGACATGTTGCTATCAAAGAAGCGTGCGAGCGATCGCAAACAGTGGCTGGAAACCAAAGGCGATCTCGCCTCTCTCGAACTCTGACCCAAGGTATCCCCATGTCGATCACCGAAGTCCAGCATCCGTTGATTCAGCACAAACTCGGATTGATGCGCGAGCAGCACATCAGCACGCGCGAGTTCCGCACGCTGGCCGCTGAAGTCGCCGCGCTGCTGACCTACGAGGCCACCAAGGATCTCGAAACCGAAGACGAGATCATTCAGGGCTGGGCCGGGCCGGTTACCGTCAAGCGCATCAAGGGCAAGAAAATCACCATCGTGCCTATCCTGCGTGCCGGGCTGGGCATGCTGCCCGGCGTACTGGAGCTGATTCCTTCCGCCAAGGTCAGCGTGGTTGGTATCCAGCGCGATGAAAACAGCCTGCGCCCAGTGACCTATTACGAAAAACTGACCGGGCACATGGATGAACGCATTGCCCTGATCGTTGACCCCATGCTAGCCACCGGTGGAACCCTGATTGCCACCATCGACATGCTGAAAGAAGCTGGGTGCAAACGCATCAAAGGACTGTTTCTTGTGGCCGCCCCGGAGGGTCTGGCCAAACTGCAATCAGCACACCCGGATGTCGAAGTCTTTACCGCAGCCATCGACAAGCGCCTGAATGAGGTCGGGTACATCCTGCCGGGATTAGGCGACGCTGGTGACAAGATCTTCGGCACCAAACACACGGATTGACGACGTTGAGTGTTGGACGCAAGCAGCGACCTTGAGGCGCTGCGCAACACCTGTTTCCAACAGGTGCTGCGCAAGCTGCACCAAACTCAAGACATCAGGGAATACGATCTTCAGCGATGATGATTGGCGTCGATTCTTTCAGCGCATTCAGATACGCACGCACTTCGTTGGCGCCAATACCTTGGGCCAGTTGACTTCGGACCGTCTCCCGGTCTGCGCTGGAAATCTGCGACAAATCCGCGTCAATGACGGCCTCCAGCTCAATCACGGCATACTCGGCCGCGCCCATCAGCGCTGATCCGTAAGCTAGCTTGCCCTCCAGCGGGGCAATCTTGAAGGCATCTGCCACAACCCGAGGATCCGTATCGAGAGCCTGACGACCAACTGCCTCGGCTTTCATCAACTCAAGCGACTTTTCATTCGCCAGGGCATCAAACGCTTTCTCGCCAGACCGCAATGCAGCAAGTGATGCGTCGAGTTGCTGCTTGGCAGCCTCCTCGCGACGCAAGGAGACCACCGCCTGATTCACGCGGTCCCGCACAGCGGACAGCTCTTGCAGCACGGCAGGCTTATGCTCGGCAACCTTCACCACCACACGATGAGTCGCGTCAATTTCAAGCGCATCGCTGGCGTTGCCATCCTTCAAGAGGACGTCCGAAAAAGCGGCTGCCAACACCTTGGCATTTGCGGCAATACCTGTGCCACCAAGACGGGTGAATTCATCGGTCGTCTGGATCTTCAAGCCCAACTCGCTTGCCGCAGTCTCGAGAGAGGTTGGATCACGATAGATCGCATCCACCAGAAGACCGAGCTTCTCAGAGAACACGCGTTCGCGCTCTTCATTGACCAATTCGGATTGAAGCTCGGCGCGAACGTCCTCAAACGGCTTCACTACCTCCGGGCGAATCTCGCGAAGCTGGATCAAATGCCAGCCCTCGGCGGATTTGACAGGCTCACTGATACCCGCCGCTGGCATGGCAAACAGGGCTGCTTCAAACTCAGGATCGGTCAATCCGCGGGAAAGCCAACCAAGATCGCCGCCCGCTGCACGAGAGCCGGGATCCTGCGACTCACGCTTCGCGATCTCCGAAAAGTCAGCGCCCGCAGCCATCAGTTCGGCACGAACCTGCTGTGCCTTTTCCAGTGCCGCCTTTTGCGCATCCGCATCGGCATTGGCCTCAAGTCGAATCAACACATGGCTTGCAAGTCGTTGCTCCGGCTCGATAAACCGAGTGCCCGCATCATCGTAGCGCTGGCGCAGAGTTGCCTCATCAATAACGCTGTCAACGGACAAGTCGGCCGATTTCAACTCGATGTAATCCAACCGCACCGTTTCCTCTGTCATGAAATCGGCAGAGTGCTCGTCGTAATAGGACTGTGCGTCCTTGTCATCAACGCTTGTAGAAATTTCCGGAGCCGGCAGCTTGACCCATCGAAAACTGCGCTTCTGGTCGCGAAGCTTCAGGTAACCATCGACGTCAACCGAGGTCGCGAATGCAGAGTTGGTGAAGGCTTTTGGCAAAGCCTGAACCAGGAGATCTTCAGCCATCAAGCGGTCAAAGCCCGCCGGGGTCAGACCCTGTTGAGCCAATACGAGTCGGTACTGCTCTGCATCAAACCTCCCAGCGACCTGAAATGCTTCAAATGCCGCAATTTCCTTCTGGAGTTGAGAGGGAAGAATACGGACACCCAATGACGCAGCGCCCTGTTTCAACAGTTCAGCGTCGATCATGTTATCCAGCAGACGTCTCTTTGACTCCACCGAGTCAACCAGCGACGGGTCAAATCTCTCGCCCATCATGCTACGCATTTGATTGCGTTGTTGCTCGAGACGTTGAGAAAATTGTGCCTGACTGATTTCTACATCACCAACTTTTGCGACGTAATCTGCCACAGTGCTGGTTTGATAGTTCTGAATGCCGACGAGGGCGAAGGGAACAATCAGAATGCCAACGATGACGACAGCAACCCAACCCGTGATTTTCTCGCGCAGTGTCTGCAACATTTGAGATGACCGTTCAGTTCCAGATTAACAACGGAGCGTTTCTGCACTCGACAAGCGGTCGGACGAACCCATCACGACACCCACTCGAATATCGAAACACGAAAAAAGAAAAGGGCGCCGAATGCGGCGCCCTTTCGAACAAATGGCGGAGTGGACGGGACTCGAACCCGCGACCCCCGGCGTGACAGGCCGGTATTCTAACCGACTGAACTACCACTCCGCACTTGAACCGCTCGACATTATCTTTTGAAAATGTCCGGCTGTCTATAGGGACCAGCCAATTTGCTTAGCAGGCGGTGGTGGGTGCTGAGGGTTTCGAACCCCCGACCCTCTCCTTGTAAGGGAGACGCTCTACCGCTGAGCTAAGCACCCAACGAAGTCGGTCAGTTTACAGCATCCTTCAGCGCTTTGCCAGCCTTAAACGCAGGCACCTTCGAGGCCTTGATCTTCAAAGTATCCCCAGTGCGCGGGTTACGCCCGGTTCGGGCCGCTCGCTTACGTACTTCGAAGGTACCGAAACCCACCAGGGTCACCGAATCACCCTTCTTCAGTGACTTCTTGATGACGGCAATCACCGCATCCACTGCGTTGCCAGCATCGGCCTTCGACAACTCTGCCGCATCCGCCACAGCCGCTACAAATTCAGCCTTGTTCATGCTGCTATCACTCCCATCGCAACCATCTGGTCACTCATTGATTTGATGGTCGGACACTCCCCTGCCGTAGCTCGAACGGACCCGTCCCCGACCGACACTGCCGCTCTATGCGAAAGCCCTGAGCGTCACGGTTTTTATACCAGTGACGATCAGGCCACGCAACCGGAAATGCAGTGATTTCGCGCCTTTCAGCAGAGATCGCGAGGTGCGATCAATGTGCACGCCGGGTCTTGACGACGCGCGACGCACGCGCACCTTTGCTCGCATTGAGCGAAGTTGGGGGGGAAGGTTTCCGCGGTCGAGCTGGCGGCGTCGGCTGACGCGCAAGCGCGATATCGAGCACTTGATCGATCCAGCGCACCGGACGAATGTCCAATCCCTCGGTCACGTTCGCCGGAATATCGGCAAGATCCTTGGCGTTCTCCTCCGGAATCACCACGATCTTGATCCCACCACGTAGGGCAGCGAGCAGTTTCTCCTTGAGTCCACCGATCGGCAGCACGCGCCCCCGAAGCGTGATCTCCCCGGTCATGGCGACATCTTTGCGTACCATGACTTTGGTGAGCGCGGAAACGAGCGCCGTACACATGGCGATGCCGGCGCTGGGGCCGTCCTTCGGCGTGGCCCCTTCAGGGGCATGGATATGAATATCCATCTTCTGGTGAAACTCGGGGTCCACAGCTAGGGACTGAGCACGCGCGCGAACAACACTTTGCGCCGCCTTGATCGACTCCTGCATCACATCGCCCAGTTGTCCGGTGTGAATGAGAACCCCCTTACCTGGCATCACGGTGGCTTCAATTTGCAACAGATCACCACCCACCTCGGTCCAAGCCAAACCCGTGACGAGACCAATCTCATTGTCCTGTTCCACCCTGCCGAAATCGAAGCGGCGAACACCCAGGAAGCGATGGAGATTAGTTTCGGTGACGCTCAACGCCTTGCCTTTCGTTCGCTTGCCACCCGAACGCGCGACGCCGATCAGATCGCTCTCGTTCAAGGACAGCGCCTTGACCACCTTGCGACAGACCTTGGAAATCTCACGCTCCAAGCCGCGAACCCCAGACTCACGGGTGTAGTAACGCACGATGGACCGAACCGCTTCTGGCTCGACACGTAGCTCATCCGTTTTCAAGCCATTGGCCTTGAGCTGCTTGGGCAACAGATACCTTTGCGCAATCGCCAACTTTTCATCTTCGGTGTAACCCGGGATACGGATCACTTCCATACGGTCCAGCAAGGGCCCTGGAATGTTCAGCGAGTTGGCGGTCGCGACAAACATGACCTCAGACAGGTCGAAGTCGACTTCAAGGTAGTGATCGTTGAACGCCGAGTTCTGCTCAGGATCAAGCACCTCAAGCAGTGCCGAGCTGGGATCACCGCGGAAATCCATGCTCATCTTGTCAATTTCATCCAGCACGAACAGCGGGTTGCGACTGCCGACCTTGGCAAGGTTCTGCAGCAATCGACCGGGCATCGAGCCAATGTAAGTCCGTCGATGCCCGCGAATCTCGGCCTCATCGCGCACGCCACCAAGACTCATGCGGACAAACTTGCGGTTGGTGGCCTTGGCAATTGATTGACCCAACGAGGTCTTACCAACGCCAGGGGGACCAACTAAGCAAAGAATAGGCGCCTTCATGTTGCGCACGCGCTGTTGGACAGCGAGGTACTCGAGGATGCGCTCCTTTACTTTTTCAAGCCCCCAATGGTCTTCGTCCAGCACTTTTTGAGCCAAAGGCAGATCGCGACGAACCTTGGTCCTCGCCTTCCACGGAACATTCGCCATCCAGTCCACATAGTTGCGGACAACTGTGGCTTCCGCCGACATCGGCGACATCTGCTTGAGTTTGTTCAGCTCCGCACGTGCCTTTGCCTCAACGGCCTTAGGCATGCCCGCCTTGGCGATTCTGGTCGCCAGGTCCTCCATCTCGTTCGGCGCGTCATCCAGGTCACCCAGCTCTTTCTGGATGGCCTTCATTTGCTCATTCAGATAGTACTCGCGCTGGCTTTTTTCCATCTGCGACTTGACGCGACCGCGAATGCGCTTCTCGATTTGTTGCACATCGATTTCGCCCTCCACCAGCCCCATCAGCATGTCCAAGCGCTTTGCCACATCCACCGTCTCAAGCAACTGCTGCTTGTCGACGATTCGGATCGAAAGATGTGCTGCAACCGTGTCCGCAAAGCGCCCGGGCTCGTCGATTCCCGCAAGCGTTGCCAACAACTCGGGCGGCAGCTTGCGATTGGTCTTTACATACTGCTCAAAGAGCTCGTTGAGTGACTTGACAGCGACACCCACTTCGCGAGGATCCGGTGGAGGAACAGTATTGAGTGTCTCGACACGCGCCTCCAAGGCGCCATCATGCTCTGTGAGTCCGTGGACGCGAGCCCGCTCACCTCCCTCCACCAACACCTTGACGGTCCCATCGGGCAGTTTGAGGAGCTGCAAGACCTGCGCGAGCGTTCCGACTTCATACAAGTCCGCCGCCGCTGGATCATCGATTTCGGCCGCCTTTTGGGCCAGCAGGATGATCTGTTTGTCCGCTTGCATCGCCCGCTCGAGCGCCCGCATTGATTTCTCCCGCCCGACAAAAAGCGGAATCACCATATTGGGATAGACAACGACATCCCTCAGGGGAAGCACTGGAAAAACAGGTTGTGCTTTGGCAGATTTCATCGATGTACTCCAACTCGAACGCGAACGAAGGCAGCGGAGCACCCTGAAAACCCGAGACTTTGGGTGCCCATGGCTCACGCTCCTTCCATGCAATGTTCATTCAACGGTAGACGGCACCCCATGGCCCAGCAACATGGGGGCTCAAGGGCGCGAAACAAGTAACTCGAAGCAACCTGCGCCTCTTGCCTTGCGCCCGCCATATGCGAACGCAAGGTTCAGCGAGATCGTCAGAGAAGTCGGCGCGGCAGCACTAGTCGGCAACGGCCTTTGAAGTCAGCGACGCCGACTCGTAAACCAGATAGGGCGGAGACTTCTCGTTGATGACCGTTTCATCAACGACCACTTTCGAAACACCGTCGATAGACGGGAGATCGAACATGGTATCCAGCAACACCTGCTCCAGGATCGTGCGCAAACCGCGGGCACCAGTCTTGCGAGAGAGTGCCTTGCGCGCGACCGCGGCGAGGGCGTCCGGACGAAACTCCAGATCCACTCCTTCCAAGTCGAACAATCGCCGGAATTGCTTGGTGATGGCGTTCTTCGGCTCGGTCAGGATCCGCACGAGCGCGGCCTCGTCGAGCTCCTCCAGCGTGGCGACCACCGGCAAACGTCCAACAAACTCGGGGATCAAACCAAACTTGATGAGGTCCTCGGGCTCAACATCTGCCAAGAGACGGCCCACGTTGGGCTTTTGATCCTTGCTGCGAACGCTGGCTGAAAACCCGATGCCCGACGCATCCGCCGAACGCTGCTGAATGATCTTCTCAAGGCCCGCAAAAGCTCCGCCACAAATGAACAGGATGTTGCGTGTATCGACCTGCAGGAATTCCTGCTGCGGATGCTTACGTCCACCCTGGGGCGGCACCGACGCGACGGTGCCCTCGATCAACTTCAGCAAGGCCTGCTGCACGCCCTCACCCGACACATCGCGAGTGATTGATGGGTTTTCCGACTTGCGAGAAATCTTGTCGATCTCGTCGATGTAGACGATGCCGGTCTGTGCCTTCTCGACATCGTAATCGCACTTCTGCAACAACTTCTGGATGATGTTTTCGACGTCCTCGCCGACATACCCTGCTTCGGTCAGCGTGGTGGCATCGGCGATCGTAAACGGCACATTGAGTAGACGCGCAAGCGTTTCAGCCAGCAATGTCTTGCCGGAGCCTGTGGGGCCGACCAGCAGAATATTGCTCTTCGAGAGTTCAACTTCATCGTTGCGGCTACGCGCTTCGACACGTTTGTAGTGGTTGTAGACGGCCACCGCCAGCGTGCGCTTGGCGCGGGATTGACCCACGACGTATTGATCCAGCGCCTCAAGAATCTCGCGTGGCTTGGGCAGGTGACTGCGTGTCGTCGCGCCCTTCTCTTCGAGCTCTTCGCGGATGATGTCATTGCAGAGCTCAACGCATTCATCGCAAATGAACACGCTGGGGCCAGCGATCAGCTTGCGAACCTCGTGCTGGCTCTTTCCGCAAAAAGAACAGTAGAGGATTTTTCCACTGTCACCTGAGCGACCTTGACGCTCTTCAGTCATGAGGCTGTTCCTGAATTACAACGACGATCCCCCGCGGGCGATCCTTGCGACCGCCAACGGGGGCTGATTCGAGAATACCACAGGCAATTCGCCGCTCGAGTCAATGCAAAGCACACGCCGGACCCACGCATGGCACGGTTCTCGGCCGTGATACCTGCACCATCAAGCAGGCTTGACAGTCTCGTCGGGGCGACGCTCAAGCACGGCATCGATCAGTCCGTAGTCCCTTGCTTGCGGCGCGGACAGGAAATTGTCGCGATCCGTATCCTTGGCAATCTGCTCAACCGGCTGCCCGGTGTGATGCGCCAATATCGCGTTCAAGCGATCGCGGATAGTGAGGATTTCACGCGTATGAATCTCGATGTCGCTTGCCTGCCCCTGATACCCACCCAGCGGCTGGTGGATCATCACGCGCGAATGAGGCAACGCAAACCGTTTGCCCGCCGCCCCCGACGCCAACAACAACGCACCCATGCTGGCCGCCTGTCCGATGCACATCGTAGACACCGCAGGCTTGATGTACTGCATGGTGTCGTAGATCGCCATGCCAGCGGTAACCACGCCACCGGGGCTGTTGATGTAGAGGTGGATGTCCTTTTCAGGATTCTCCGACTCGAGAAACAACAACTGCGCAACGATGACGTTCGCCATATGGTCGTCAATCGGTCCCACGAGAAAAATCACGCGCTCTTTCAGCAGGCGACTGTAGATGTCGTAGGCGCGCTCGCCACGACTGGTCTGCTCGACGACCATCGGAACCAGGTTGAGATTGGTGATGCTCATGCAGTGATCCTCATTTTGCAAACCACATAAAAGAAACGGCCGCCTGCGCTTGATCGCGGCGGCCGTTGCTTACCCGATCAAGGCAAGACTACATGCCTGCCGGACGCATGACCTCGGCAAAGGTCAGTGACTGGGTGCTCAGATCCGCATGATCGGCAATCCAGTCAATCACCTGATCTTCGATCACGCGACTTTGCAGGTTCTGCATCAGCTGGGGATCGCGACGATAAAGTTCAATGACCTCCTGCGGATCTTCGTAGGTCGAGGCAATCATCGCCATCGTCTCGTTCAGACGATTCTGGTCCAGTCGCAGACTGTTCTGGCGTGCCAATTCACCCAAGAGGATCGCTGCCTTAACGCGGCGCGCGGCAACCTCAAGGTACTGCGAAGCGTCCACACTGGCCGCTGCACCGCGCGCGGCGTTCGGCTTCGATGCCTGTTGGGCGAGTGAATTCGCCTCGGCATCCACCATACCCTGCGGCAACTCGAGTTCCGCGTGCGAGGCGATCAATGCGTCCACAACCTGTGCCTTCAGACGCCCCATCAGTGCGCCTTTCAGCTCGCGCTCCAGATTTGCACGAACTTCCAAGCGGAAGGTTTCGACCGTACCGTCAGACACACCGAAACTGCGAATGAACTCGGCGTCGACTTCCGGCAGTGAAGCCTCAGAAACGCGCGCCACCTTGATACTCAGCTTTGCTTCACGACCAGCCAAAGCAGCAACGCGATAGCCATCAGGGAAGGCGATGTCAAAGCTGCTTTCCTGATCGACCACCAAACCCACCAACTTCTGTTCCAACTCGGGGAACAGCGCACCAGAGCCGATGATCGTGCCCGCACGCTCAACACCCTCTGGTGGCACACGACCTTCGGCAGTCACAGCGCTCGATTCGAACATGACCATGTCACCGACCGCAGCGGCGCGCGTCACTTCGTTCCAACTTCTGCGCTGCTGACGCAAGGTCTCAATCATGTGGTCGATGTCTTCGTCCTTCACTTCGGCCACCGGACGAACCACCTTGAGGGCAGACACGTCGACAACACCAACCTCCGGCATGACCTCAAAGGTTGCAACGAAACTGACCTCGGTCGCCAAATCGACTTTGGTGGCTTCAACTGCCGGCGCGCGCGCAGGCCGCAGATTCTCTTGAACAAGGGCGGTGTTCAGAGCATTGCGAACCACTTCACCGAGCGCCTCGCTGCGAACCTGGTTGCCAAAGCGCTGTTCGACGACACTCGCGGGCACCTTGCCGGGGCGGAAACCCTTGATTCGCACTTCGCGACCCAACTGACGCAGGCGCGCATTGATCTGATTCTGCAGCCCATCGGCGGGAAGGCTGACGGTGAGCTTGCGCTCTAGCTTGCCGATGTTTTCAACCAACACTTGCATGGTGACTCCTGGACAACAACAAGTTCAGCGCAGATCGCTGATGGCGGATCCTGAACCGGGGAACCCAAGACCCACGCAGACAACGGATGTTCCGTTGCTGACATGGTGCGAAAGAAGAGACTCGAACTCTTACGGGTTACCCCACTGGAACCTAAATCCAGCGCGTCTACCAATTTCGCCACTTTCGCGTTGCCGCTGGGGCCCCGACAAGACGGGAGATGGTGGGCCGTCAAGGACTCGAACCTTGAACCTACGGATTAAGAGTCCGCTGCTCTACCAATTGAGCTAACGGCCCGACCTGATTGAATCGTCTTGCGACGACCGACGCGTATTGTGCCGCATCTTGGTGCTGGGGTGGAAGACGGGACTCGAACCCGCGACCCTCGGAATCACAATCCGATGCTCTAACCGACTGAGCTACATCCACCATCAATTTTTTGCAACCGCGCGCCTGACAGGAATCGAACCTGTAACCGCCGGCTTAGAAGGCCGGTGCTCTATCCGATTGAGCTACAGGCGCTTGCAATCGG
>Ga0075163_10006376_pt1 | contig 15610 bp, 9 predicted proteins | sample JI1023141ADNA_FD_71478 | JGI IMG/M metagenome (GOLD analysis project Ga0075163, IMG submission 71478) | Wastewater effluent complex algal communities from Wisconsin, to seasonally profile nutrient transformation and Carbon sequestration -... | ecosystem: Engineered > WWTP > Effluent > Algae... | reverse complement strand
CTCACGCCGCCGTGGAGCATAAGCGTCATGGGCGTACCGTCCCAATCGTCCGGCTTGGCGATCACGAAGTTGATGTTGTTGTCCTCGTCGGCTTGCGCTTTCTGTGGGAACTCGGCTGGGTTGGTAAGGCCGAGTTCGTTATTCATCAGTTGCGCTGGGGTGTATGTCTTAGGCATGTTCTTAGAGTTTGTATGCGATGATCACAGAGCACTCGTTGCCGTCTCCGGCCGGGTCTCCTGCGGTGTCAAGGAAAAGGGCAACGAAGTCAGTTAGTCCGCCACCTCCGGGCATGGCAAAAAACGGGACGCCTTCAATAGAGAATCCGTTAACGAACTTTGCCGCCGTGATTCCTGGGATGAGCGTTGTAAGGTTAAGTGTAACACCTCCAGCGCCGCCTGTTATTGCACCTCCTAAAAGCGCCAGCCCATCATAGGCTGCTGGGGGCGTAGTGTAGTCCATGAACGGGGCTGGCTTTGCCGCTACCTGCTCCAGCACATCCTGAACCGTAGGACCGTAAAATGTTTCTTCTGTTGAAATAGTTGCCGAGCCCGTCCAAGATGTTACCAGCGTTGGATTAGCTACCACCTCAGAAGATGAGGCTGCCGTGGTAAGACCTTGATATTGCCATGCACCGGAAGATCCAAAGAAGTAGTCCGTGAATGATGTTCCTTCTAGCTGCCATGTATCTGTATCCGATCCGCTTTCCAACAGGTATTTGTACAGTCCCCGAACTCCATTAACCGTAGCCCAGAAGAAGGTGTTGACAGAAACTTCTGATGCTTGTGCGGTAGCCCACTCAGGAGGTGTTGCTGGTCCATTGGACTTCAGGTACTGTGTAGCGGTTCCAGCCGCACCTTCCACCAGCCATGCGCCATCGACATCCACCTTCAGGCGCGACACAGCATTCGTGGTGAGTTCTACCGACTCGCCGCCGGACACCACCACGTCTTCGCCTTCCATCGTCAGCGTGCCGTTGCTGCTCACGGTGCCGACTGCGGTATCGTCTGGTCCGCCCAGCTGGATCTGACCGGCATTGCTATTGGCTCCTACCTGAAGCACTCCATCGAAGGTGAGGTCGCCTGACTTGCCTACGTCGGTGCCATCGTTGAACATCACCTCTCCGCCGGTGGCGGCGTCGGCATCATAGATTGCGTTGACGCTATCCTTCACAACGTTGGCGTCGCCACTGGTCCACTTCTGCTCCGCTGGGAGTGGTGATACCTGTGCGGTTGTCTTGTCGGTGTATGGTATGCGTGCCATCGTCGTGTGTTATTGGAGTTCGGTCGTCTTATTCGAAGCATTCTACGGAATGACGGTAATGTGAGGCGATGCCACGGTGTTGGTGATGGTGCCAGCAATGGAGCCAGTGAGGCCGACCTGGTCGATGGTAGCCGTTACAGCACCCACCGAAACGAAGCTCCCCTCATACGTTCCGCCAACCAAGATAGCGTCAGCTCCGATATTGACGCCGTAGCCCCACTCGCAGTTGTACATCTTGCCCGTAACGGGAGACTGGACTCCGCCACCAACAGCGGCGGCATTGTAGCGGGGGTTGCATGAGCATCGGATAAGGTCCCCGGATCGTCCGCCGGAAGAAAGCGTTCCTCCTTGGCGGGTGGTTCCAAAGCTGAACGCACCGGCAGTGCAGTCAGTGGCTGATCCCGTCATGGTGCCGTTGGCTGGAGAGGTTCCAAAGGAATAGTTCGCCGCATGACAATCAACGGCCAATCCGGAGAATATCCCAATGCCGTCACATACTCCGAACGAAGCCGTTCCTGATGTACAGCTCTTTGCCGTACCAGCGAAATCAACAGTGGCTGTTCCGCTGAACGACGCACCGAACGAGTCATCGCGACCCACACAGCCAATGAACGTACTCTGCACTGTGATCGTGCCGCTGAACACAAGGGAGTTCGACGAGAAGAACCCCCAACGACCCGCCGTGCAGTTGGTGAACCTAGCATTGGCCGAGGCGACAATACTCAGCGCCGTTACGAATGCAAAGCACTCATTGCCGCCGATGCAGTTGGTGTACAGACCCTCGATGGTGCTGCGGCCATAGGAGAACGACCTGAGATTGGCCGTACAGCCGTTGTACACTGCCCTGTCTGATGCATCACCAATGGTGTCTACGCGCGAAAAGCAGTCATCGGTGCCATAGCAGTTAGTGTATGTGACACTAGCCACAGATGGAGATGAATATGTGGCATCGTATCCGAACGAGGACGCGAGCGCATTGCATCCAGTGACTTCCATTGATGTCACCGTAGCCAAGTATCCAAAGCACCTGTTCATCCCGAGACACGATGCGAGTCGAATGGATGCCACATCTGCTTCACGCAAGAATGAGTCATCGCCAGCCTGGCACCCGGTCATTACAACCGACTGAGTGCGGCCTTCGTGGAAGAAGCAGAATGTACCTCCGATACACCCATTGACAACGGTGTTGACCCCGTTTGCCGAATGGCCGAACGAATTGTTACCTCCGATACAGTCCTTGATCGTACCAGTCCAGGTATTACCACTTGCGTATATGCTGAAGTAGCCGAAGGAGTCGTTGCCAGCCTCGCAGGCTGTTACGGTTCCGACAAATGGCAGTTCGTATCCAAATGCTGGACCCGTGTATCGGCAGTTACTGAATCGCGAACCGCTTGCTGCTCCATCGAACAGGACCGACCGGTTAGAGGCGTCGATACCGACGCAGTTCTCGTATGTGCCAGCAAAGGTCTGTCCACGCAAAATGAAAGACGATCCGGAGGCGCCTGTGTTATTGCGGAATATCACGTTGCGGAACACCTCTGCGGCATAGCTGCCCTGTGGAGCATATCCAGCAGCTTCTGTTGGCGCGCCTGAAACATAGTTGTTGGCGTTGTTCTGTATCGTCAGATTCTGCAACACTACGTCGTTTGCCAACTTCACAACCGTTCCGCTGCTGGATGCCGTTATCGTGCTGGTAAGAACAACGTCCTGCGGTGCCCCAAGTCCAATGATGTCGATGAATTGAGCATCTATTAGAAGCGGATCGGTGTCACCCATGTCGTACACGGCCGCCGGTAACAGTATCGTGTATCGGTTTGTCGCAGACTTCGAAGCTCCATTTGGATTGGCTGATCGAGCACCTGTCATCGCAGCCAGTAAGTTGGCACCATTCTCTGCTGCAGTAGCGCCGTTGCGCACCACGCAAAAGGTAAACTGATCGTACGCAAATAGGTTTGCGTACACATCATTGGTCTGATTGCGCTCGTTGTCACGATGCACCTGACCAGTAATGGCCCCCGTTCCATTGGGGCCGATCAGCGTATTGATCTCGGCTAGGGCGGCGTCCCTCTGTTGAATGTAATCCATGGGTTAGCTGTGGTCAAGTGAGTTGTGGTCCTCGCAGTTGTGATCTCGTGGCAACAGGCATGATATCGGCGGTACTTGCTGTGAGCCAGCAAGCCACTGGCAATATCCGCTGAAGTACATCAGTGCTAATCCATCGGCCCCAACGCCTTCGGCCGTTAGAACCAAGGGGTTTACTATCGCCGTTTCAGGTCCTTCGAAAAGAGTCGTTGACGTTTCACCGTCTATGGCATAGATGGCAATTTTCCTTCCCATGATAGCATTGATGAACGGATACAGGCTCTGCACCGTGTACTGCGTCGTGCCTGGATCGAACTCAATGCTGATGAATGGGAATAGGTCCCCGGGTGTAGTATATCCAGATGGTGTTATCCAGTACGATGGTGGCGTCTGTTCTGTGGCTATGATACGCCCAGTCACGACCGGTGATTGCGTCCACCCTGTTCCGTTCCACGTCTGGATGGTGTTGGTGGTCCATATGCCATCGGCGGCTCCGCTGATCACCAGGTAAGCATCTCCAACAGCCGGGCTGTCACCTTCGATGGTGGCTCGGTCGGATACAGGAACCGCATTTACAACCGATTGATCTTCCGCTGGAGAGCACACCACAACGCCATCGGCGAAGTACTCGCACTCGTTGGCAAGCGTGTACCTGGCGCGAACATCGTTGATGGTCAGCCCCAAGGTGTTGATGGTGGCCGGCAGGTCGTCCTCGTTACCCCTCCAGATGTCATACCAGCCAGAAGGTCGCAGCGCCTGAACGGCAATTTCTCGGCCATCCTGGGTCTGTGGGAAATTACTCACTATGGTGTAGGAGCTCGGCGTAGTCCAGTCTACCTGAAGGGTGATGGACGGAAACATCTCGCCGGGCCCGCTGCCAAGGTTGGTCCATAGGACGCCGCCCACGGACACCACTTCTCCCTCTGCTATTACGTACGGGTCGAATGGCATCAGTTCATGGGGGAGTCTAGTTCATAGTCGAACCCATCCGTCAGCGTGAAGATCTCGAACTGCATCTGTCCGCAGCAGTCGAAGGCGTAGACGGTTTCATCCTCAGGGCTTGTCACCGCGAGGGTGATCTGCTCTGATGGCGTGAGCGAGGTTTGGCAGAGGTCGCCGAGGGTAGCCGAGGCCGATGTGGGCACCGGTGTGTCTCCCGTGTCTTGTATCCATGGGCCTGTCAGGCTCAGGGCGTGGTACAGGTACGTTCCCGGCGTCGCAGCGATGGCGAAATAGGTCGGGTCTGCGCTGGGCACGTACAGGTAGGTTCCTGCCTCAGTGACGAACGTGGTGCTACCAGGCACTGCTTCCGGGATGGTCGTTGTCTCAAGGAACACCCCGTTGGCCGCTGGGGTGCCAGCCCCGGTCAGCACCCACCCGCTCACCGGTGCGCTGCATGGCACCACCACCACGGTGAGGTCCGGGAGGATGGTGCAGTCTTGGTCGGGGCAGGTGCATCCGTAGCTCTGCTCGCACAGGCAGTCCACGTCGGTTGGAACCTCCAGAACGGTGCACGACTTGCCGCTGACCACCTCGTAAGCCCAGTAGGCCTTCAGGGCGATGTTGAACTCCTTGGTGGCGCGCGCAGTTTCGCCCACGATATCCGCCTGCATGCTCCTTACCAAGTGGTCGAAGGCGCAGCAGGCGTATCGCTGTTGCTGTTCGGCTATTTGCTCTGCCGTCAGCATTAGATGGGCGTTGGAACGAACGCTTGGGTGAGGATGTACTTACTGGATACCGGGTTCTTGATGAACCGAAGCACCTGCACCGCGCCAGCGGCGATGGAGGCCGGGGTTGTCACCGCCGGGTCCCTCTCCCATCTTGACGTGGTAAAGCCAATGGCGATGGGTGAAGCGTCAGTGTTCTCGATAGTCACCGTCCATTCCCCCTGTTCGGAGTAGTTGGTATCGCTCCAGTTCAGGGTGATGTCCTTGTTCGTGGTGATGCGGAACCCGAAGTAGGCTAGGTCAAGAACTTCTGGGGTTGGTGCGGCTTCGGGCGCGGGGATGTCCACGGTGGTTACTGCGGCTGCTGGAACAGATCCCGATGGAGTCCATGCTGAAACGCTGACCTTGTTGTACAGCGTTGCCGTAGGGCCAGCGTTGCGCCAGTACCCGTCGCCGATATTGCTACCACTCACCGGAACTACGTTGGGGTCCGCGGTGCCAAAGAACGTGCGCGTACCTGCCGCTCCAACGGTGTTCGCACCAGCCACCCATGACGACGTTCCGTAGTTGTAGGTGTACGGAATTGACTGTGTTGCCGTGCTTCCGGGCGCAGCGTTCTGATAAAGGACGAAGGCGTCGGCCTGAGTAACAGGAGGTAGTGTTGGAGGCGTGCTCACAATAGTGACCACAGGAGTAAGACCCGATTGACCCTCTGCGCCGCGAGTTCCAGGAATCCCAGAAGATGCCACTTGGTTCAATGCCCCCGGAATGGGAGCTACGGTACTTCCATTACCAGCGTTGAATGGTATTCTCCACTGTCCGAACCACGGCGCTCCAGATGGAGGTGTGCCCCATATGGTGTTCAGGTTAGGATTTCCGGGGTTTCGAATTACGGCTTGTGTCGGACTTCCGATGAGAACCACCACGTACCATCCACCTCCGCGGATGTATATCCAGTCTCCGGGAGACATCCAAGCGGTTGTGCCAACAGTGATCACAACCGTTGTGGCAGCTATTGGCTGGATGAAAGAAGCGGTAAGCGTAGTGTATCGAGATATGCCGTCTTGTCCGGCATCGCCTGCTGGAATGGTGAAGTTCAGCACTGGCTCTTCCGGGGTGCCGGTCACCGTCACATCCAGCGGACCCTCCTGTGAGGTGGCGCTGAACACGGGCACTTGAGACAGCGGAAAGCCTATGTTGAAGTGCTGGTCTGGAGAGACGCCGGTGGGTACCACCACGGGGTCGCTGCCAGCGGGCAGCGCCTCCACGGAAATGCTGATGGTGTTGGCAGGGCCCGGGTCACCGCGGCGTCCGGGCTTGCAGGTGCATCCGTTTGGCGTTGAGCTAGAGCTAGAGCATCCTTGGCAGGCCATGTCAGCAGCAGGTTTTGAGTTGTGATTTCAGCCACTTGATCACCTCCTCGGCTTTCTCAGGGTCGCAGGTGCCGCCCCTCTCAAGGATGAAGAATTTCATCTGGATGGAGGCGATGTCGGTGCATCCGCTCTTGCATGGGCAGGTGGGGTCCCATGGCTTCATCTTGGCGTCGATTAGCGCGCGCAGGCCGTTTATGAACAGAGCGAACCCTTGGATGCGGAACTCCTCGGCGCCCTTTACACCCACTACCTCCCAGTACCAGGTGCCGTCGTCGATGGCCGTGATGCCTTCAAGTTGGCTCAAGAGGTACTCCCAGGTGTAGAATCCCGCTGGGTTCTGTGTGGGGACATTCTCCAGTAGGTCCAGCGTGATGGACGGAGTGGGCGTATCGGCGTAGTAGTCGTTGTTGGGAGCCCACAGCAACAACCGGTAGGTGTCGAAGTCGGCAGGGCCTGTCACTCCGTTGGCCACCCCATATCCGCCAGCGTTGGTCAGGGCGTTGTAGGTCCCGGTGGCGTCCTCGTAGGAAAGCCCGTCGCAGGTCTGGGATAGACAGCCTTTGAGCTGGAGTGGCATCGACGGTGAGTTTGGGCAAATGTAGGTACCGATGCGCCGACGGTAGAATGATTCTAAATAGCGGGATGGGTATTGTTTCAACAGTTTGGGGTCCATACGTTTGCGACCCATGGCGCGGACCCGTAAGGTCAAGATGGACAGGACTTACCCCAAGGGGTGTTTCGTTCCGTGGGAAATGGAGTGCTGGCTGACAGGTCCCATCTGCAAAACCTTCCGGGAGTTCCAGAACGAACGTCGGCACGCATACCCTAAATCTCGCCGATCATGAGCGCACTACATGAAGAGGATAGGTTGCCGGGGTCTGGTGATGAGCCCAAGCTCACAGTTCGGAAAACGCTGAAACGCATTGGAGATCTCGTCATTGCATCAGAAGGGTTAGTGGATGAAGAGCATGGCCTTGCTAAAGAAGCGCTAGAGTTTCTTCGGGCCGAAATCATCGAAGGGCGGCTGGCGATGGTAGATGAAATTACCCGCCGCGACTTTAAGGAGCACCTGAGAAAGAATCATCCACATATTTACAGTGAGGTGGGTTCTGGTTATGAGTACTACATGGACTTTTGTCCCGGGTGCGGATCTAAGGTCATTGAAGAATGAGCACCTCCGACAAATGGCTTTATGTGCCGGAGCAAAAGGGGTTCCTTGAATGGTATCGCACCAATGCAACTAGGTTCGAGCCGCCAAGAGGAAGGACCACTCCAATCACAACTACACTCTACGTGCGAAGAGCAATGATGGCATACGACAAAGAGGTGCTGAAGATGTCTCGTCGAGAGTGGCGCAAGAAGTGGCACGAAAGCAGGCTCAAACGATGAGCACCACCGCCAACCTTTCCGACACACAGGTAGTGGTGCTCGACACCCTCCGATCCACCGTCTCCCATATCCTGCTGCTGACACTGCCAGAAGCTGACCCCTTGCGGGTCGCTACGACATCGACCCTTGCAGAGCAGGGAATGTCGTGGGAGCAGTTCGTGGAGTACGTCAGGAAGTGATTACTTCAGCTTACGGTACTCTTCCTTGAACTTGTCGGTCAGTACGCCGGCCTCCGCCAACTCCTTGTTGAACTTCCGCTTCTCCGCTTCGCTCATCTTGGCGCGACGCTCCTTCACCATCTTAGCACGGATAGCGGCTGTCTCTATATCCAACACCTCCTTAACGCGATCCGGTGCTTCGACGTATTGAACGCGGCGCTTGTATGATTTCACGAGCGAGGTTCGTTCATCTTCAGGGAGGCCTGCGAACTGCTTCTTGAACTCCGCGTCAGCCTGCTTTCGCGTGAGTTTGCCACTTGCGTATCGCTCTACAATACTTGTCACTTCGTTGGTCTTCCCTCGCGACTCGGCACGACGCTGTGCCTGTTCCTCATCGTACTCGTTCCGATACTGAGGGGTGTACTTCTTGGACAATCGGTTGAGTGTTGCGGACGGCACGCTCACTCCAGCAAACTGACCAACAGCATTGAACACGTTCGCCATGAATGCAGCTGCGATAAGAGCCTCCTGCTCTGCTTTGTCAAGGGGCTCTCCATTGCGCGCACGCTGGCGCATCTTTTCCATGTCGCCAGCAGAGCGTTGCAACTTCACGAAGTTCTCCACTGCGCCAGAGAAGAACGGCAGGGCCTCTCCGATGCTCTCATACAGTCCACCGCGCTCACCGCCCTTGCGGTCGGAAAGCATGTATGGGTTCTGGAAGGTCAGGTTGCGCACCATCGAGCGGATGGCGGCTTTCTCCTCCTTGTTGTCCGTGAAGTTGTACAAGATACTCCCTGCCGCCTTGAGCATCTGCCTGCCAGCGCCGCTGTACTTGGTAGCCCCAAGGGAAACCGCACCTGTCATCAACTCCGTCAGTACACCCTCCTTTGAAAGCAGCGCATCCAGTTCGGCCTGGGCGAGTTCCTTTTCCTCGTCATCATCCGCTGTCAACAGGTTCTGGAAGGCATACTGAAGCTGTGCCATGTAGTTGTACGCGAATGCGCCAACCATCGCACCTACCGGAGCCATCAACAGTCGTTTCACATCACGGTCGCCCAAGCCCCTTCCTTCGCGCATCGCCTGCGCAACACCTATCACGGAATCGACAGCTTGCAGGAACTCACGGTGCGGGTATCCTGTCATGAACCCAGCCACCTTACCCATGGTGGTCTTGCTGTCGATGGACGTGGTGCCCATCGCCTTTGTCACCATCGCCGGAAGCACTTTGATGCGCCGTCGCTGCCCAGAGGCCGTAGCTGGACCAGCAATGGTTTCGTATGCGGCATCCGCCTGCAATGCGGACTCGGCTATGGCCTTGCGGTTGTCATACCGATACGTCTCACTGTTCTCGTACTTCTTGGCATCGAACTCCACGCCCGTGATGTCGGCGAACTCATCCTGGAAGCGGGCATACCACACCGGCTTCAACAGTATGGTTTCTGGAGCCGATGCGAGGGATTGCGAGGTACGCTCGAAGAACCCCTTGGCTTCGATGGTGCCTTTCTCCATCTCAAACCACTTGTTGATGTTGGCTCTGTTACGAAGCGGGCTATCCACATCAGCTATTAGCCTGCGAACAATGCCGAGGTCGGCACCGACATTCTTGTATCCGCGCAGCGTGCCCGCACGAAGTGGGTATGACAAGAACGACGAAATGCCTTCGCGCACGGTACGCAGTACGTCAAGGAACACCTGAGCGGCACGCGCCTTCATCAAGTTCATGGCGAGCCTTCCTGCTGGACCCCTATTGCTGGAGGAGAACTCAGCGTTCAGCGCCTCTTGGATATTGTCCGCTGTCACATCCATGTACGCCTGCTTGTCCTTGCCGATGGCTGCACGAACTGCCTTTATGGTGGCGTTGGTGCGACGCAGGGTGGGCGTGAAGTTGTAGTCTCTGGATACGTTCTCAAGCGCAGTGTCGAACAACTGCTCGTAGTTGAACGCGATTGGCGTGATCTTCTCGGACGTGGCCTCCTTACCCACGTTCGACGAAATCCTTACACTGCCCTTGTCACTGATACCGAACGGCACATCGTCTGGCGCTTGCTTGGCCCCTACGCGGTCCATGCGCTTTCGATGTACGTGATACATCAACTCTTTGAACGGCTTGCCGCGTAGGTGGTTTGCGGTGCGCTGGCGCTCCAGTAGGTTCTGCTCATTCCACGCAAAGGCATCGCGCAGGAACGCCATTTCATTCTTGGACAGGAACGCATCAGTACCGTCGCGGTATGCGGAATGAACAGCCTGCGGGTCCACCTTGCCGTCGGCATTCTTGGGCAGGCTTTCGTATGCCTTCCTCATGCGTCGCTGCTCCTTGGAGTTGTATCGGGACAAGTCGCCACCAAGTATCTCCCCGAACCAGTCCCGCGTTCCGTACTCCAGTCCGTTCTCGTCTTTCTTCCCAGCCTTGGAGGGGTCGAAGCGAAGGGCATACTCGCGTAGGTATAGCGCCGCCATGCCGATGCGGTCCATGTTGTCCTGCTTTAGCTTGTACTTCTTCTTGGCTTCAGCGAAGAACCTGCGGCCACCTTGCACTAACTCGATGTAGGCGGCGGATGCCCGCTGTATTGGAGCCACCAAGTTGCGGTAGTATGCTCCCTGGCGAATCTTGCCTAGTCCCAATGCACCCTCCCAGAAAGTAGAACTTACGGTGCGCAGCCGCTCAAGGACATCAGCCTGCTCTTTGATGGGCTTGGCCTTTTTCAGTTGCTCGGCCACCGATGGTGCTGCTTCGCGACCAATGGCCTTGGCAATGATTGGGCTGAGGCGGAAGGCGTCCACGTATCCATCTTGCTGCGCAAGTTCGAGGATGTCCGAAAGGGTGATCAGTTCGTCGACTGTTAGTTGGCGAAGCTGGTCGTTGTCGAGGTTGTAAACATCCTTTAGTAAGTCCTTCGTGGGTCCGGTCAGGTTCAGTGTGCCGATGGACTTCACGCGGTCGAATATGTCTTGGATCAGGTCGGTCTTCAGCGATGTGAGTTCGGCATTTGCCTCTGCGCCTTTCTGCCGCTCTTCAAGACCTTCCATTACATCGAGGTATGCCTCCTCCGTGATGGACTCGTTCTCCAGCAGCATGTTCATCTTGCGCTTGAACTCTGCGATGTCGGACTGCAAGGCTTTGTACGACTCTACTCCGTCGATCTCTGCTTCAGCGATGCGGTCCCAAAGCTCCTCCGCTTCGTTCTCGAACTCGTAGTTTGACGCTACCTCTTTGGGGTCGCCACGCTTGGTGGCCTGCATCAGCGGGTAGTACACGTCTTGCATCGCCCTGTACGACGGCACTGCTTTCGCCATGTCGGACAACGCCTCCATGTAGTCGCCAACGAGGTGGTCGGGGATGTCCTCCGGCTTCACCTTCAGGAAGTCGGTGACAGCGGATTGGAACTGTGCATGGTTGCGGCGCTTGGCGGACTTCTGCGCTGCACGGATGTCGTTCATGCGCCCTTCGTAAGTGACATCCTCTGCCACCTGCTCTGCGTACTTGGCGAACCGGTCGATGGATTTTGGGTTGTCGAGGTTCACCGAGAGGGCGCGGTTCATAATGGTTGCCACCTGGGTGGCGCCAACGGTGCCGCGGAACTTATCCTTGCTCAGTATTTCCTTCACCTGCTGTGCGAAGTCCTTGCGTCGCTGCTTCTGGTCCTTTGCTCCGGCGCGGGCGTTCATCCCTGCCATGCGAAGCTGGTCTTTCAGCGCCGACTTCTCATTGACCACGATTTTCGGTGAAGGCGTCTTGCCAGCCGCTTCCATCACCTGCTTCTGGAGCTTCTTCGGCGCGGTCGATGGCTTCTTGTCTACTGGTGTAGCAAGGGCCTTGATGGGCGCCTTGAAGTCGGCCTCCACCTGGGCCTGTTGGATAGCGTCCAGCGCTTTGTACCAATCGCTCTTGCGCACTTCCTTCATCCCCTTGGCAATAGCGTTGGACAATCCATCTCCTGCCCGTACCGAAGCAGCTACGGCGTTGAGTGCTGCCTTGTGGGTGTCGGTAGGTATGGGTCCGTAGGGGCGCTGTGCCATGGCCTGACCAGACCCTTCAAGTGGTGCGAACCCTTCAATGGCAATACCCTTGTCGAACGCCTTCTTCATCTGTGCGGCGAACTCCCGCACGTCAGTAGGCTTGCTCAGGTCGATGGAGCGCATATCCCACCCAAGGGCGGCGAGGATGTCCTTGATGAAGTTCTTGAACTGTTGGTACAGGCTGTCGGGCTTGGTGCTCACAGGAACCTTCCCAGCGGCCACGTCACCGAAGAACTCGGCCAGCGCTTCCGCCATCTGTGCCGCCTCGCTCAGGTCGGAGTACTGCTGTCCGAACTTGATGTACTTGCCACCCCGCTCCGTCCGTAGCTGCTCATAGAACTTGGTGAACAGTTCGGGCTTGTTCTTTGCCAGGGCGATGATGATGGGGTGTGCCGCCTCGTGGAAGAACGTCTGTCTCAGGTCCGGAGAGGAAGGGTTGAGGTACAGCTTGTTCGTGCGCGGGTCGTAGATACCCCATGTGGAGCCTAGTCCTTCGCTGATGGCTTTCGTTGCCTCTGCGTACTCCTCCTTGGTCTTGGGGGCGATAATCTCAAGGTCTGGAACGAGCTTGCGCAACGCGGCGGCAACGCGGTCGGTGCGCAGCTTACCGGTCTTTGTGGGAGCGGTATTCGTTGACTTCTGTGCAACGACTTTTGCTTCGGACGGGAAGTACCCGAACTCATTCAGATCGTCTCCGGCCCACCGTATTTCCCTCGCCTTTACCTTGAAGCTGTGTACAGGGTCGTCCTTTTTGGGGTCTGTAGGATGCTTGGCGTGCTCCTTTGCATACCCCTTGGTGAGCGTTATCCAATCGCCGTCATTGAGTTCGTTCTTTGGTCCTGCGCGGTAGATGGTCACCTCTGCTTCCGGGTTCCCCTGTATGGCCCGAAGGATAGCAATGGCCTTCTGAGCCTCGGCAACATTTGCCCCTCCGTAATACCTAGCGGCGTTTGGTCCAAGGATGTCATCGGGGGCGATGTCATCAGCGAGTATGTCGTGAGCCTGTGGGCCATTCTTTGATGGCCTGTGGCTTCCACCGTAGTCATCCCTTTGGAACAACACTCCCTGTGCTGCCTCTCCTTCCGAACTATCCTTGTCGTACTTGGCAAGGGCGGCCTTCGCTTTCGCCACCCTTGCGCGAAGCGGACCCAAAATGCGGTCGTAGTTCTCCGTGGAGTTGTCGAAGGCATCACCAAGGGAGGTCTGGTCTGTTCCCTCCTGGTCGCTGAACAAGGACTGTCCGCGGCTGTTGATATCCTTCAGGGCCTTGTCGAGAGCCTTCTGTGCGGAGGCTACTTCGGACTCAAGGGCGGTGCGCTCTGGGCTTTGGCGCTGGGCCATGGGAGCATCAAGGTCATCCGCCAGCTTGAAGATTCGGTCGGACAGGGATTTCCTGTCCTCTGCGGTCAGACTCGTTGGTTCGTCGGATATGCTTTCGTTGGCTGGGTCGAATGTTCCGTAGTTGCCGGTGGCGGACTTGATCTGGGTGGGGGAAAATGCCACAAACTGATTTTCATCAACGGAAATCACCCCGTCATTACTATTATTCCGTGACGGAAGGCCGTCTATGTAAGTTACAACATGAGATCCGTCCGGCTGCTTTTTAACCACAGGACCCATGCTCTCCGGGACCCCATTTTTTGCGTTTTCTTTACGTTTTTGTCGCACAAAATCAGTCAGCTCTGGACTAGCGATTAGAAATGACTTATCGCGGACATGGAGCTTTTTACTAAAGGGGTCCTGAATGGACAGATAGGCCTCAACAACCCTTCCTCCATAGTTCTCGGCGCGGGCCTTATCCGCAGTAAAGTACACCCCGTCTCCTAGTTCTCTACCGTGCTTTTGTATGGATGGATCAAATACGTCAAAATCGGTATTAGTACCATGATACACCACCAGCGGCCTTCCTTCGGCATCAACCACCTTACTATCACCAAACCACCGCCAAAAGTTCCGCACCCCTTCCACGGTCGGGTGGATGGGCTTGCCATTGGAGTTGAACACCGTTCGCTTCTTACCTCCGACCACTACGGTCTTGGTGTTTCCGATGGGGGTGTTCGGAATTTCAGGCGTCAGGCTTTCGGCTTCTCCTTCGGCTTGGCCGACTTCTCCGCCCTGTTCTTCTCCAACAGGAACCTCACCAGCTTGCTCCGCTGCTGGTCCGTCATCTTGTTGTGCGTCATCTTCATTGTAGGTCGCTTTTTCTGCTTGTTGCTGTAACTGCCACACCTCGTTCAACTCCTCGTCGGTCATGTTGTCGAGGGCTGATTCAACGGCGGCTTCCTCCTCTTCGGTGAAGCCGTCGGCACGGTTCTGGGCCTGCTCTTCCTGGATGCGTGCAAGCCTCTCCTCCGGCGTTTCCGGAAGCATGTCCTTCAGGGCTTGGATGGCCGATGTCTTGGTGCTGTGGTTCCTGAAAACGTCGATGATGGCCTCTCGGTATTCCTGCTCGGAAACGAGCGGGTCGCCATTCTCATCGCGCGGCCCGTTCTCCATCATGGAGTGGGCGACGCCTTCAATGGTCAGCTTCCCCCTTGGGTCCACTGCCCACTTTGCATTCTTCGCCTCTTCGGAGTAGCGGGTTTCTGCTTGATCTCCTTCGTTGCGGTTGCGGATCCATCCGAGTTCTTTCGCCACCGCGTCCAAGTTGAATTTGGACTCGGCCTCCTTCAGCCTTTGCTCCTTGGGAGAGAGGTTCTTCTTCTCGGCTTTAGTCAGCCCTATTCCGGCAATTTGACGCAGTGCAATTCCCATCGGGCCAAGCTCTGCGTCATCGGCGTTGCTGGCTTTCTTCAAGATGACCGAATGTTCCTCACGCGCCTTTGGAATTGGAACCTTGCGCTCGATCTTGGCGCCGGTGAACTCGGAGTACTCGTCTTCTGCCTGACGGATGGCTTGAGCCCATGCCTTGTTCGATCGGCGCTGCTCGCGGTCGCGCAGCTTCCCTTCGGGTAGCGACGACCACGTATCCTCCTGCTTCACGATGGGGGTGGCCTTCACCTCGCCATCCACCATACGCACCTCGAACTTGCGGTTGCGGGTGGTGTAGGCAGGTGCTGGAGCCTCTTTCTTCGGAGCTACTTGGGCAGGCGCATCCGGTAGTACGGGCGTCGTACCTGTATCCGTGGGCGGCGTGGCTTCGACCCGAATACCTCCTCGGCTGTCGGGTAGTGCTGGCGAAACTCCTCCAGCATTTGCTGAAGCGTCGGGCATGACTCCTCCGACTTCGGCTGCCACTGCTTCCATTCCGGGCGTTGCCTCCAGTCCAGAAACGCTGGCGACGGATTCTCCAACGGTACTGTCGGTCCCTGCTGCGCCAGTATCGACCACTGGCTGATCGACGGTTGCTGCGATACTGCTGGCAGGTGACGCCGTGCTGCCGCTTCTGCTAGGTGGTTGTGCGGCGGTAATATCATTCCGTCCCTCACTGGCCACAAGACTGACTTCACTGGACTGTCCTGTTGTTGCTGACTGCTCATTTTTCTTCTGTGCTGTCCATAGACCTCTTGTGGCTACTTCAGTAGTCGCGTTAATGTCGGCCTGTGTGGCTGTGGGGGCTGGCTTGGACATATCCTTCGCCCACTGCGGGGTGAATCTTTCTCCAGTCTCGGTGTCTTCTTGTATTAGCTCTGCAAACGGAATGCTTACGTCAGATGGCTGCATA
>Ga0075163_10006374_pt1 | contig 15614 bp, 10 predicted proteins | sample JI1023141ADNA_FD_71478 | JGI IMG/M metagenome (GOLD analysis project Ga0075163, IMG submission 71478) | Wastewater effluent complex algal communities from Wisconsin, to seasonally profile nutrient transformation and Carbon sequestration -... | ecosystem: Engineered > WWTP > Effluent > Algae... | reverse complement strand
CACCGTCGTAGACTCTCTGTTCACTCGCCCCACGGGCAATGCCTGAATAGGAATCGAGCTTGAGCTGACAGGGGGCATCATAACAGCCGTGACAGACTACGCAGCGACGCTCCAAGACCTGCTGAGCAGCGACAAGGGACGCAGCGGCTTGGACGCGACTCACTGGCGGCAGCGGTAGCTTCTCTACATGGCCCTGAGTTCGAACACAGCCGTACAGAAGCGCGACAATGCCCACTCCCAGAACCAGAATCCACCGTAAATTCTGTGCCATCAATATCCTCTGCTCGATCAGACCTGCGGCAGCGAGCTGGCTGGTGTGGTCAGTCGAAAGTCCGCAGTGGTATGGAGCCACTGGGACAGTTGTGAGGCTTCGTTTTCACCCACGTTGTCCCAGCCACCACTCATTGCCACCCGTGCGGTTTCTAGCGCAGAAGAGATGGCTCGCGCACGCTCTCCTTTGCCAAGTGGATCATCGCAAGCATCGAGTGCGCGCACCAACTCCTGAACCCGCACGTCCACGCGCTCACGAAGCTGCTCGCGGTGGGGCAGGGGACTGGCAACTTCCGGTGCTGGCTGAATCGGAGCACTGCACGCGCTGCCTGACCACATCTGGGCACCGGAGAGAATCTCTGCGCGGACTCCGTCTTCCTGACTGGTGCGATTATGATTGGGGGTGACGCTGCTTGGTTGAGTGGAATGCTGTGCGTTCTGATGGTCCATGAGAATCTCCTGTCCGCAAACGGTTGAGGGAGTGCTTAGCGAACCCACAAGTGGCCGGTAAGCCATAAAACCACGACGGCAATGATCACGATTCCCGCAGGGGACAGACTGGTGAAGCCGTAGCGTGAGTATCCCCAGCCACCACCGGCTAGGCTGAGTACGAGAAGGACGATGAGAATGGTAAGAAGCATGTGGCTCTCCGAATCCTGGTTGTGACTAACAAAGAATGGCTAAAGCAAGGTACGTGCCAGAAAAACAGACAAACGCCTCGGCGGGTGTTTCGGGAATTCGTCAATGAATTGAATCGATCTGCGCTCGTGATCCGATGACACCGCTTCGCTACCAACACCGGTGATGCGCTGGGTCAGTTCCGCACAGTGAGTCATAACCGCACGAAGGAACTACGGAAGTTCGGAGTCGGTCGTAGCGGAAGCGGAAGGCTGGCATGCAAGCTGCATTGGCTTGCAGTCGTCCTCAACCGATTCACACAGCGCGGAAATCCGCAGGAGAACGATCATGCACCATCATGAAGGCAGTGATTCCCAGTCAAAAGTAAACGACAAGATCGACGCGGCGGCGGACAAAGCCAAGGAACTGTACAACGATGCCGGAGCCAAGGCTGAGCAGGTTGCCGCCAAAGGCTCTGCAGCGGTGGAACGCGTCAAAGACAAGGTCTCCGAAATGACGCAAAAGGTCGGTGACCTCGTGCAAGAGGGCACCCACAAAGCCGCGCATCGAATCGAGGAAGCCGGCCAAAAGATCGGTCACGCTGTTCACGAGATGGCGAGCAAGGCCGAGCACTCCGGCCGTGAAGCGGTAAACAAGGTCAGCGACGCCGTCTAGCGCGCACCTAGGTCTATGCGATGCGCAGAGAACCTTTCGCGTTTCTCGTGAGTGGATTTCTCCTGATCTTACTGCTGGTTGGCATCACGGTAGGAGTCAAAGAAACCCAACGGCGTAGCAAGCTGTCGTATCGGATTCGATACAGAGTCCGTCGCATTCGGGATGTATTCGGACTGACGTAAGCCGCAAGCAACTCACAGGACGGTCGATGCGGGGCCGTCCGATGCAGACTCTCGACGTAACACCAGCGACTCCATCCACAATCGAATGATGAGTGGACCCAGGATCGCTCCCCACGTTCCAAACGCCGCCAAGCCCCCAAAGATCGCGACGAAGAGCACAAACATCGGCATCTTCAGCGCGCCCATGTGCGCATAGATGGGGCCCAGGATGTTGTCTATCGAGCTGATGACTCCGAGTCCAAGCACGATCAGAATGGCCCCCTTTGCGGGATGTCCGGTTAGGAACAGTCCAATCATGATCGGTGACCATACGAAGGCCGATCCGACCACCGGAATCATCGATGCAACGCCGGTAATTGGCCCCAGCACCCACCAGCGCGGAACCCCCAACGCCAAGTAAATCAGCGTCGCCACCAGACCCTGCGTGGCACTGGTCAGTCCTACGCCGATCAGGAGTCCTCGCCCGGTTTCATGAAAGGCTGCAGTGTAGCGTTCGAGATCCGCCGCTTGCAGCGGCGAGTGTCTCTGTAACCACTTCCACGCGACGGGACCATCGGTCAAAAACACAAACGCCCCACCAAAATAGATCAGGAAGGCCACCAGTCCCTTGGCCGCTGCTCCCGCGAGGTTCGTCAGCACGTTCAGGCCCTGCGCTCCGTAGCGCTCTAGCAGAGAGAGTACCTCCGGCAGATTCTTCGGCAGATGCGGTAGCTGAGCCCCTTCCGTTCCCGCCGCGATCACCACCAGCGCACTCTTGGTGGAGGACGCCTGCGCGATGATCCGCACCAGCTCCTGCGCGCCCGAGATCACTCCCAACACAACCACGCCCACCGGCAGCAGCAAAAACAGAAACAGTAGCAACGACAGAATCGCCGCCGCACGACGACGACCCTTGAGCAATCGCTCTAAGCGAACAAGCAGTGGTCGCGCCAGAGCCGCCGTCCATACCGCAAGCACCAGCGCGGGCCACAGCGGCCAGCAGACATATGCTGCGGCCACCGAGAGTCCCACGATGGTCCATCGCATCGCCGAAGTGGTCTTCAGTTCGTCATCCATGATTCCTATTCTCTTTCTGGGCCCGAGTTATAGCAATGGATGTGCCGCATGCGAACAACGTGAACCAACAGAGGGACGGTTCGCGGTTGCGCCATGTCAGATCCGCTCGCTGTGTCAGATCCGCTCACTGGCCCCCAATGCCGATCCCCGGTCCATCATCATGCCGCGCTGACGGTCAGAGAATTTGAACAACCAAAGACCAAGGCATCGATCTCGGCATGTCCCTTGCTGCTTATGAGGTGTGGAAGAAGTCTCACTTCTCCGCCCTTCATCAAAGGCAGGTCTCATGTTGTTTCGGTCTGTGATTCCGCTGCTCACACTCTTGTATGTCGCCCCGCAAGTGGCGTCTGCCCAGGCTCTTCAGATCGGTGCCAATCTGGCCGTTTCACCGGCCCGCAAAGACATCGGAGATGGATTGTGTGCGACGGTCGTTCACGTTGCAGATCTTCCACTCGGACAAGTTCCATTTGACAACGTTGACGATGCGCTCGGCGTACTCGATCAGTCTGCGAAGCGCCTTAGCGAAGACGGACGCGTCGCCGCGCTGACCTCTCGCATCAACTATCGCAACAATGATCCCGTTGCGGTGGGGGACTTCACTAACGATGCACTGTTTCCGTTCAGCGACAATCCGGGTGCGGTTCCACAGGGAAACGATCGTAACTTTGCGGTGCGCGTGCGCGGTTACATCAACGTCGATCCAGAGGAAGCAGTCCTCGGACTCCGGCGCACCATCGGATTGTATGCGGATGATGGAGCACGACTCCGAATCGGTGGACAACTGATTACCACCCCGGATCTGGACCAGCGCCTGAGCAATCGTCGCATCCGTCAGGTCGAGTACGGTCACAGCGGACTGTATCCGATCGAGCTAGTCTATTACCAAAATGGAAGCTTGGCGGTGCTGGAGCTATCAGAGTCGAACGCCTGGGTTCCAGAGAGCAGCAAGCTCACCAACCTGCGCGACATGGACTTTCATCTCATTGGTGAGCCACGCGCAAACTTGTTCGCCAATACAGCGCTGTACTCAGCCCGAAACGGCGCGGTGCAAAAATGTCTGGAGTGCAGCGAAGACAGCACCTGCGGAGTCGGAAGCTACTGCGTGAAGGACTGGGGAGTGGTCGCCCCTTCGGGACTCTGTGAGCCGTGCATCGTCAGCGAGCACTGTGGTCCGAGTTGTCAGGCGTGTGCTGGTAGTGCTCCGATCTGTAATTCTGGGGCCTGTGTTCAGTGTTTGACGAACAGCGACTGTGCATCAGACAACACCTGCGATCTAGCGAGCCACAAGTGTGTCCCGATTCCTCACAACTGGGAATACGTTGGTGGCTGTAGCACGGTGAGTCCTCCCAATACTTCTCATACTGGACTCCTAATCGCCGTAGCTGCCGCGCTGCTGACGCTGCTGGTCTTGGCGCGGAGAAAGCGACGCCCTTTGGCCACTGCGCCGCTCGCCCTGAGCTTCCTGCTCGGCCTAACGGCGCTCGTTCCTTCGGAAGCACACGCTGATCTGTCCGTGAATGCCGCCACGCTCCAGCCTGCAATCGGTCCAGAGAACATCATCACCGTGGAAGGAAGTCGTACCGGCAAGGCACTCCGTCCGATCGCGGTCCTTTTGCTCGATTACGCGCACCGCCCACTTCATTTAATCGATCGTGACAGCGGACAGACCATTGCCAACACGATTCCCGATATGGTCAGCTTGCATCTATTGGCCGGGATGGGAATCACTCGCTGGCTGGCGCTCGCCTTTGATCTACCGGTGACGGTCTATCAAGGATTTGATCGCGCCACCCCGATCACAGATGTACCGAACGTGCCTTCCTCCTACGGTCTGGGTGACTTTCGACTGGTTGGGAAGGTGCGTATCATCAACAACGAACGGAGCGGCTTTGGACTCGCGTTCGTCCCGCAAGTTACGTTTGCAACCGGAGACGGAAACCAGTTTCGGGGCGCTGGTGCGTATGGCATCGAGCCGCGCCTCGCGATCGATTATCGGTCCGCTGGTGGCGCGATCATTGCGCTAAACCTTGGTTTTCTGGGGCGCACCTCGAATCAGATCGTAGGAAAGATGGAGGTCGGCAGCCAGATTCGTTACGGAGTCGGCATCTTCGTCCCCCTGCGCGAAGGATTCGGCCTGATGGGAGAAGTAGCTGGCGGAACCAGTGTCAACAACATCGCCGCCGGTCACGTTTATTCACCGCTCGAAGGACTGGTGGGTGGACGCTGGGTTCATTCTTCAGGAATCAACTTCAACTTGGGTGCGGGAATGGGCTTCACAGAGGCCGTTGGTTCACCCCAGGCACGGCTGTTTGCCAGCGTTGGATACCTTCCCATCGAACGTCCGCCGCAAAGACAGACACCGTCGCAGCCGCAGACTCCGACCAGCGGAATCGTGCTGCTTGAAAAGGCGGGCAGCGGTGCCGGTAGGGTGCGCTCAACTCCCGGAGGAATTGACTGCGGACAGAACTGTAGTGGCGAATTTACAATCGGCACCCAGCTCGCGCTGCATGCACAGCCGGGAACAGAGTCCCGCTTCGTCGGCTGGTCCGGCCCCTGTAGCGGAACGGCGGATTGTCTGCTGACCGTAAGCCACAACACACGGGTCGGCGTAGAGTTTGCCCACGTCGAAGAGCGGCGAAGCATGCTCACCATTGACAAGGATGGCGATGGGATTGGCGAAGTGGTATCAGAGCCCGCTGGAATTTCCTGCGGCAAAGCCTGCTCGATGAGCTTTAAGGAAGGTCAGGAAGTCCGACTGATGGCCATTCCTGATCCGGGATCGCGATTCTCAGGTTGGGAAGGGGCGTGCTCAGGAATCGAGCCGTGTACGGTCATCGTACGCGGAGAGCCCAGACTAAAAGCACGCTTTATCAAGGCCAAGATCAAGATCGAAGACAAGAAGCTGGATCTGCAAGGCAACGTGATTCACTTCGAGACCGCGAGGGCCAACATCGACATCGACTCCTATCACCTGCTCGATGAAGTGGTGCTGATCTTGAAGCAGTATCCGAACATGCGACTGCGGGTGGAAGGACACACCGATGCGGTTCCGTTCAACGCGCCCGGCGGCAACGTCCAGCTATCGAAGGACCGTGCGGCCTCTGTAGTCAACTACCTCATCAACCACAGCGTGGAAGGCGGACGACTGAGCAGTGAGGGCTTCGGCGATCGCTGTCCGGTCGCAACCAATCAGAGTCCCGAGGGCCGTCAATCGAACCGCCGCACCGAGTTCCTGATCATCGATAAGGATGGTAAGTACCAGCGCACTCCTTGTGTTACCTACACAACGTCCCCGAAAAATCAGTGGACCCGCAAGACGGCAGTGACCCCGGTGAGTCCCAAAGCGACCCCGACGAAGTGATGTGGGTAGGGATGTTGCGGTCGGTCGACGTTCTCGCTTGCTCTATTTGCCCACGCGGCGCACTGTGAATCGATTCCCTTTTCAGAACTGCCCATGAACAAGCCGAGCACAGCCCAGGTAGATCTGGCCAGACGACTGCTGGCCCGCGAGGTGAGAGACCCTCCCGATCCGGCTTTCGCGGCGGCTCGGATGTACGAAGGAGTCCTGGTCCATCTGTCACCACTTATGGGTTCAGCGGGCGTTCATGCGCTTTTCGCTCGGAGCATCAAGCTTGCGAAAGCGGAGCATCCCTGCCTTGACGCCTTTCACTCTCCGTGCGCAGACCCAACGCTTCGCGAACGCAGGAGTCCTTCGGAGCGACTGCAAGACTGTCTACAGACGCAACAGCCGACGGAGACACTAGAACCTGCAGTGCTCGTGATTGCCAACTTTATATCGTTACTCGCTGCGTTCATCGGAGAACGATTGACCGCCCAGGTCGTACAGGGTGCTTGGCCGGAGACCTCCGCGTTCGCCCCTGTCGAGAGGATGAGATGACTAACCGAGTTTTGATTCACCGCCTGCCCACGGGAGTTCCCGGTCTCGACGACGTTCTGGGTGGCGGCATTCCAGAGTATTCTTTTAACTTGTTAGCCGGTGGTCCGGGTTGTGGCAAGACCACGCTCGCGCATCAGATCGTGTTTACCAATGCCACCCCGGAGCGTCCCGCGCTGTACATCAGCGTGCTTGGTGAACCACCGCTGAAGATGCTCCGTTATCAGCAGCAGTACTCGTTCTTTGATACCGCGAAGATCGGGCCGTCGATTCGGTTTGTGCATTTGGGTCAGGAAGCCCTCGATGGCGGACTGTCCAAGGTGCTCAACTGCATCATCCGTGAAGTAGACAGCACCAATCCGAGCCTGGTGGTGGTGGACTCCTTTCGGGCGGTGATGCGCAGCAAGCACGCAGAGTTGGATGGCGAGATCGATCTCCAGAGCTTTGTGCAGCGGCTCGCGCTGCACCTGACCAGCAGTGAGGCGACCACATTTCTGCTCGGTGAGTATCTCGAAAATGAGAGCGACAACAACGCGGTTTTTACTGTGGCAGATGGCATTCTGTGGTTCTATCAAGCGGTCGAGCGGAACTCGATGGTCCGCAAGCTGCAAGTCGTCAAGATGCGCGGCCAAGGACAGCTTCCCGGTCTGCACACCGCACGAATTACACAGGATGGCTTCCAGGTCTTCCCTCGGCTCGCAAAGCCCGACCAGCGCAGCTTTGAAGCGTGTCCTCCCAAACAGAGTCGGCTCTCTACAGGCGTTCCGGCTCTCGATGAGATGATGGGTGGTGGGATTCCCGCTGGCTATACCACGCTCATTGCGGGTCCGTCGGGATCGGGCAAGACGGTACTGTCGAATCAGTTCCTACTAGAAGGCGGGCGCGTTGGGGAACGCGGAATCATCGCCATCTTTGAGAAGCGACCGAACGAATACCTGGAGGTCACACCGCACGGCGAGGAATTCGCACGGCTGGTGAGCGATGGCAAGCTGGAAGTCCTGTACCTTCGTCCGCTCGATCTGTCGATCGATGAGACACTGGTGGCGCTTCGTGACGCGGTGATACGGACAGGTGCGAAGCGAGCGGTGATCGACTCCCTCTCGGGTCTGGAACTGGCCTTGGCACCGACCTTTCGGGAAGACTTTCGGGAGTCACTGTATCGGATGCTCGGATCGCTTACCGCACTAGGTGTCACGGTGATGGCGACGGTGGAGCTGACCGATTCCTTTACCGACTTCCCACTCAGTCCACAGGCTGTTTCCTTCCTGACCGATGCCGTGATCGTCCAGCGCTATGTGGAACTCAGCGGACAACTCAAGCGATTGATATCGGTCGTCAAAGTGCGCGCCAGCCAGCATAGCAAAGAGCTGCGGGAGTATGAAATCACTGCCGGCGGACTGCGTATTTCACCGGACTCCCTGGAGCAGTACGACGGACTCCTAACCGGACATGCGCACAAGCGTGAGCCATCATGACTGCTAAGCTGCATGGCGGCCCATCTGTTGCAGATCGAGTGCCATATCCGATCGATGAAAAGCTGCTCAGTGACTTGCGAGAGGCCAACGAGAAGCTGGTGCTGGCGATGATTCGCGAGCAAGAGTTGACCGAGTTGGCGAAGTCCGCACAGCGCTCGGCAGAGCTGGTGACCGAAAAGTTGCGGGAGACTGAGCGCGAGCTGCGTGCCACCGCAGAGTTCCGCGAGCGACTACTCGGGATTGTCGGACACGATCTGCGGAATCCGCTCGGTGCGATCTCGATGTGTGCGCAACTGATGATCAGTGAAGGTGCCTATGATCGCGAAAGTGTGATGACGCTGGTGTCGTTCCTTTTGACCAGTGTTCATCGCATGGATCGGATGATCAAACAGCTCTTTCTGTTTACGCGTGCCCGACTCGGCGGTGGTGTTCCGCTGGAGCTAGAAGCGACGGATCTCCGTCCCATCTGTCAGCATGCCATCGAAGAGCTAGCACTCACTTCGACCGTTCCGATCAAAAGTACGTTTGAAGGCAACACCGCCGGATTGTGGGATGGTGAGCGTCTGATCGAAGCGCTGTCGAATCTGGTGGCCAATGCCATTGAGCATGCGACCCCAGGAACCACTGTAGCGGTTCATGCCGAAGGTCAGGGTGACCAAGTGACGGTCACGATCCGTAACCTTGGGAATCCCATTCCTGAAGCGCTACTGCCGGTTCTGTTTGTGGCCTTTCATCGCGGTCGCGCTGGAATCAAGGCCCGGGCCGGACATCTGGGACTCGGGCTGTTCATCGCGCATGAGATCGTCCGCTCTCACGGGGGCACCCTGACCGCACAGTCCGCCGCAGGAACGACGACGTTTACGATGAGTCTGCCCCGTCGATCGCTTCCCAACGAAACGTAATTCGCCTATTCCTTTTTGGAGAGCCGATCCAATCGTCGGTATAGTGATCGCCGATCGATTCCGAGCACCCGCGCAGCCATGGTCTTGTTCCCTCCCACCGCTGCTAGCGCACGATGGACATAGCGCCGCTCCATCTCTTCTAGCGGGAGGAATTCTTCGGGGTTGCTCGTTTCGATGACGAGCTGCGAGCTCTGCTGCTGACGAATTCTGTCCGGCAGATCATCGACTCCGATTTCTGAAAAGGACGCAATCGCCACCGCCCGCTCGATGCAGTTTTCCAGCTCGCGAACGTTGCCAGGCCAGTCGTAGGTCAGCAGCTTGCGCGCCGCACCGGCTGCGATGGTGCGCACCGGCTTGCCGCTCTTGGCCGCTTGTTTGGTAATGAAGTATTGCGCGAGCAGCAAGATGTCGTTTCCTCGTGATCGCAGCGGTGGCAGTTCCACGGTCACAACGTTGATCCGGTAATACAGATCGGCACGAAAGAGGCGTTCGTCGATCGCGGTATCGAGATCCCGATTGGTAGAAGACATCAGGCGCGCATCAAACGGAACCTCGGCATCACCGCCTACGGGACGGACTTTGCGTTCCTGAAGGGCGCGTAACAGCTTACTCTGCATCTCCATCGGCATTTCACCGATCTCGTCGAGAAATAGGGTTCCACCTTGCGCCTGCACAAACAGTCCGGCCCGCGAGCGCTTGGCATCAGTGAAGGCACCGCGCACATGACCGAACAACTCACTTTCTAACAGCGGCAGTGGCATCGCTGCGCAGTTGATCGCGATGAACGGAGCATCCTTCCGACCACTGCGATTGTGCAGCTCGCGTGCCACGAGTTCCTTGCCAGTACCGCTCTCACCCGTGATCAGGATCGAGGTATCGCTGGCCGAAACCCGATCGATCAGCGCAAAGACCTTTTTGATGGCAGCACTCTCCCCGATCATCGAGCCCAGTCTCTGACTGTTCTCCACGACATTCCGCAGCCGGTGGACTTCCTTTTTGAGCTGATGATGGCTGATCGCACGACGTAACGAGATCAACAGCGAATCGATCAAGATCGGCTTGGTGATAAAGTCATAGGCTCCGGCCCGCATCGCCGAGATCGCAGTATCCATGCTGCCATGCCCCGTGATCACCAGCACCGGCAAATTCGGCTGTAGCGTCAAGAGATCCGCGCACAGCTCGATTCCGGTCTTGCCATTCGTCAAAAAGATGTCGGTGATGACCGCTTCGAAGTCCTGGTTCCGACTCCGCTCCATCGCTTGGGCGGCGTCTGAGGCCACCTCGACTACATAGGAATGAGCACGAAGCGCGGTCGCCACTAGCTCGCGCAGCTCTACATCGTCGTCGACTAGCAAGATCTGGTCGGGCATGTACAGACAACGTAGTCATCATGAAGGCAACTTGCAAAGCAGATATCAGGAATTCGTCCGCAACCGGCGATTCCCATCTGAGAGGCAACGTGAATTCCCCGCCCTTGGGCACCATCACAATCCTTGCTGGACCAGCGCATTCGCGGTGATGAGCAGTGGCGAATAGGAATGGGTCAGGAATGGATCACCGATGAGTGCTTCTGCAAGGGAGCGCGCAGCAAGCCGGGCAGTGGACGTACGAGCCGATGGATCTAGTTCGTCCTGTGCACGAACTAGCTGGAGTGCGCCCTGCATCGCCAGTCCCTGCGCGTGGTTCGGATTGATCGCGAGCACCCGCCCAGCGGCTACCAGTCCGGCACTTAGGTATCGAGCACGGACCTTGGGCTGGCTCTGTTCGGCGCGAGCCATCCGTAGGAAGGAATCCGCAAGTGTTCGCCACGCATCAGGATAGGTCTCGGGACTCTCTGTGGCACGGAGTGCCTTAGAAAGAGCTGTATCGAGAGGGCCGATGATGGACTTTCCCTGGCTCGCTAGTAGATCGATCTGCAACCACTCTGTCTGCGCAGCCAGTGTCAAACACATCGCATCGTGCGCGGAGATGGCGAAGCAGCGATCCAAATCCTGTGCAATCTCAACGAGAGCAGGCTGTGGGTCTTGGTGGTGAGCCATTCGGTCACTTGCATCGATGAAGTGTGACAGCGCTGCATGCTGCTCTGCATCGAGCAGGTTCCCTCCGAGCTTCCGTGTTTGGGCTAGGTTTTCCAGAGCCAGGCTGAGCCTAGGCTGTGGGTTCCGTCCAGCGGAAAACGTGCGACTTGCCGCCAAAGCGTAGCCCTGAAAATAGTTGTTGAAGCACTGCTGATTTTGGCGATTGACGGACTTGCACTTTGCCAGCCATTCATCGGAGCGGAGAAGCAGCGTCTGTAGCTCCGTTTCGGAGTTCGCTTCAGAGACCAAGCTGGTCAGGCTCCACAGTGCATTGCTCGCCGCCAGCACATACGTGGCATCGAGCGCAACGGCCGCAGAATAGTAGTCAATCGACTTTTCGAGCATTTCTTTTGAGCCATGTTTGCCGTGAAGCTGCAAGTCCAGTCCAAGGCGTACGTAGATGTTGCCAAGATCATTGAGACCCCACAGAAAGCGCGGGTTCTGTTTTACGGTAGGCTCTAGGAGTTCAAGCGCTTTGCGCAGCAGCGGCTTCGGGTCTTCGCCGCGCTCCTGTGCTCCTTCCGCTGCCATCCGAGTGCAACTCGCCGCAACATCACTGGCGTAGGGATGTCCTGGTTGCCTCCGGAGTACCTCGTCAGTTGCCGACAGACACTGCTGCACTCGCTGCGTAGCGCCAACGCTTGATCCAGATCCGGTGACCGACATGGTCAGCATCGCTGCAAACGCCTTTTTGAGCGGAGCTTCTATACTGTGCGGCTCTGCGACCGCGATCTTGTCACTGGCCGCAACGGCCGCATCGTAGGCCAGAGCGGACGGTTGCCCACGGCTCACGGCCATCTCGATTCGTCGTCCCCATGCTTCCGCCAGTCCTTCATACACCTCACCATCGCTTTGTCCCACAGCGGCTGCGGCTTCGTAACTTTTCACTCCACCTGCAAACTCGATCTCTGCTTCCTCGTAACGTCCTCTGTCGCGTGCGTACAGAGCCCGTTCGATATGCACGTCACCGGCTAGCTTGCTGGCTTCATACAGCCATGGTGCTTCGACTAGCGCGGCCTGTGCTTGCTTGAGCGCCAACCCATAGTCGCGCTGGTAGTATGCGATGAGTCCCTCTAAGTATTGCGGCGCATCGAACTTCATGGAACGACTCCGCTGCAGAGACACGATCGCAGGAATGAGGTACTTTGGTTCGATGTCCTTGAGCTGTTTGGTGGCCCAGTCCCCACCGCCAGCCAGCCGAGCTTCGTACATAGACTGCTCAAAGTATTTTCCGAGCACAAATCCGCGAGCGTAGTTGATCTCGGCACTCTGAACACCAAGCTGACTTGCCTGATCTAATTCTGTGAGCGCCTGTGGATACTCATGGAGTGCCATATGACCGCGACCCAGCGCATAGTGGGCGAGTCCTCTGCTCAGCTTTCCATAGCTGGCGAGCTCCGTTTGTAGCAGCATCATGCGCTGACGAACGATCTTCTTTTCACGATCCAGATCATGAAGCGGCAGTTGACGTGCACTGCGCAGGAGCCACTCCATTTTGGAAATCTCCTGCCCAAGCTGCTCGGCCAATCGCGACTGCTCTGCCGCTTCCCAGCGTATCCGCAGCGTCACTACTGCCAGTACCGCAGTGGCGACAAGGGCTGTGCTGACACTTGCCACCAGTAGCTTGTGTCGCGTGGCAGAACGACCCATGACGCGCAACAGAGAATGTGGCTGCGCAAAGATCAGCTCTCCTCCCAAATAGCGGCCGAGGTCTTGTGCCAGGGCCAGAGCCGACTGATAGCGACGCTTGGGCTCCTTCTCCAGACACTTCGATGCGATGGTCTCCAGCGCGGGAGGAATCGAGGGGTCCAGTGTACGCAGCAGAGGGGGTTCATTCGCACTGATGGCCATCAACACCTCTGTCGAGTTCCCGACAAAAGGAGGCCGACCGGCCAGCGCACAAAACAGAGCCACCCCAAGCCCATACACATCCGTACGTGCATCCAGTGAACGCGACTCTCCACGGGCCTGCTCTGGGGCCATGAAGGCCGGAGTTCCCTCTACTCCTCCCAACGAAGTGAGGGTGCTCGTATCGACCTCCCGAGCCAGTCCAAAGTCGAGCAGATACGGCCACCACGACCCATCGGGCCGACGTTCCACAATGATATTTGAAGGCTTGATATCGCGGTGGATCAGGTTGCGCAGGTGGGCTGCGTGCAAGGCCTCGGCAATTTGCAGGATGACGCGTACCTTTTCCTCTTGCGACAACATCTGTCGAAGGCCGGCTAAAGAGGAGCCCTGAATCAGTTGCATCGCGATATACGGCTGTCCTTCCACCTCACCGACTTCGTAGATTTTACAGATGTTCGGATGCTCGATGCTGGCTTGGGCTTTGGCTTCGCGCTCGAAGTGGCGCCTTTGTCGTTTGGCAAACGCGTCGGCTTGATTGCAGCGAAGGAATTTGATCGCCACGCTGCGATTTAGCCGCTGGTCACGGGCCTTGTAGACCGTTCCCATTCCTCCTGCACCAAGGAATGCCACGATCTGGTATCGGTCCCAGTTTTGATAGGGAAGCTCCTCGCTTGACTGAACCAGTGGTTGCTGCTTGCGAGGTACGGAGTCCTGGAACATTGCGGAGTCATCGAGCACCACTGCGGGGACGGCCAAGGCCGGATCACTCACTGCCCCATCCGGAGCAGGAAGTGTGTCCAGAAACTCTGGGTGGCTCGACATCGATCTACTCCTAGCACTGTGTAACAATATCTACGGACAGGCCCCGCAGTCCTTGCAATTGGCGGCTGTTTTGCCGTTCCCGCATCGCTCACTTACCTGGCAGACTCGGTCGCCACAGCGAAAGATGGAGTCTTCCGTGACGCGGGTATTGATCACTGCGTATCGCTTCCCTTCGTAGGAACAGAATCGGTAGCTCTGCATAGAATCATCGGGTGTACAGAGATGTCGACACGCCCCCACAAACAACATCGGCGCGCAGGCATTACCAGGTCGACCATGCCGGTCTCCCAGCGCGCATTCCCGTGAGCTGCTGTTTGACGGCAACCAGACAGAGTCATTCCCTGCAAAGACACCTTCACCAGTGAACAGGTTGCCAAAGAAGCACCCCTCCCGAACCGGGTAGTCGTTTAGCTCTGTGGTGCCCAGCGGAATCGCAACACCACTGATGTCGTAACCCAGCACCGAGATCAGCTCGTTGATGCCAAACTTGTTTACGTGCGCTCCCAAGCAGGCCGAGATGAGCTGCTGCTCGTGCTGTGATGCTGGCCTTCCCAATGCCCACTGCACTGCCAAACCAAGTCCACCCGCCCAGACATAGGTCACTCCAGCGGTAGAGGTGAAGGTCCGATTCTGACCCTTGGGAACTGCGCAGCGGATCACATACTTCATCACCAGACTGGAGAGACTGGCCGGATTCGAGTTGAACCAAACGTTGAAGCCGTTCGTCGACAAACCATTGGTAGACAGGCCGTTGGTAGACAGACCATTGGTAGACAGACCGTTGGTAGACAGTCCGTTGGTGGACAGTCCATTTTCCACAGTTTGGGACTCCTCTTCTTGATCCAAGTCTTCCGTTGGAGTTGAGCAATCACCAAAGCACAGCAGGTGAAGTCCCAAGCCGATGACAACACTCAGTCGCGGATTCCACGACGAAAATCTATTGGTCATTTGAATGCCCCCCCCAATGTGTTCCAGTGCTCAGCTAGACCTTCAGAATCACATTGCAGAAGTGCAAGTGATATGCCGCAGGGTGGATGCACGCTCTGAATCGACGGCGGGCGGGAAAGTGCCTGGCAGAACAGAGATCATCTGGTCGGCGCACGCTGTGCCGTACTGACACACTGAGCGGATCTGACACAGAAACTAGGTGATTGCTGCCCGATGCTCTGTTGGGGCTGACCGGCGCGGTGGTGCGTACGGCATATCCGTTGCATGAATACTGTAGTGGGGGCCAGGGATGGCCTGGAGTAGTCAAGTGGACAAAGACCAACAGCGGCTATTGGCAGCAAGCGGTGGACCCTCAGTTTTGTACCGGGGAATTCCGCTGTTCAGATCCTTTCAGTTCCAGTTGCCCAAGAAAGAGAGCGCGATGCAAACCCAGCTAGTTCAGCAAGTCATGACTCTGTCTGTGTACTTCTGCAACGTCAACGATCACTTGGGTACGGCTGCCCAACTGATGTGGGAACACGACTGCGGGGTTGTTCCGGTCGTGAATGACGAGGGCCGAGCGGTCGGTATGGTGACAGATCGCGATATCTGTATGGCCGCCTATACACAGGGCAAGACCCTTTCAGAGCTTAGCGTACGACGTACCATGTCGCAAGGTTTGGTGGTGTGTCATCCAGAGGACAGCATTGACTTGGCTGAGGAGCTGATGAGCATGCACCAGATCCGCAGACTCCCAGTGGTGAATCCCGATGGACAGCCCGTGGGAATGTTGTCGATCAGTGATCTGGCGCGGGCGGCTGATTACGCCAACAGCAAAGGTCATGCGGGACCAAACGGAGTGC
>Ga0075163_10006373_pt1 | contig 15617 bp, 18 predicted proteins | sample JI1023141ADNA_FD_71478 | JGI IMG/M metagenome (GOLD analysis project Ga0075163, IMG submission 71478) | Wastewater effluent complex algal communities from Wisconsin, to seasonally profile nutrient transformation and Carbon sequestration -... | ecosystem: Engineered > WWTP > Effluent > Algae... | reverse complement strand
TCAGCACAAGGCCGCCACCGGTCCCCGCACCATGATCTGCAATGGCCAAATCGGCCAGCGACATCAGCGTTTCGAGCTGGCTCCGCAGGCTGCCGGCGTGCAACGCGGCAAACCCGTGGATTGGTGCGAACACCCCAGTCGTGGCGGGTGCCGGCAAGCCGACAGTGCCGAACAGATCGGCGGCAATGTCCGCCGCATCCGGCGCTTCGCTGTCGGCAATGATTTCAAACGTCAGGTTCGGAATGCGATTGCCATAGTCGGCGAGCGCGAGATCTTCGAACACGACATAGGCAATGCCGCGATAGGCAGGCGCATGCGCCAACCCCTCTGTCGCGACAATCAGCGGATCGGCGGACTGCGCCTCGGTTCCCGGATAGAATCGCATCGTGGTCGCAACCACGAAACTTCCGCCACTGTTGCGCAACAATTTCCCGTCAGCCCATATGCGCGCGATCGCGCCGACGTGCCGTGCGGCCAGCGCCACCGCAAACGACGCCGAATAGGTGTAGCCGGTGCCCGCACGCTGCTTGCCGCCGCCGCTGCGCGCCTGCGATTCGCGAATGCCCGGCGACCAGATCAGATTGCCGGCAACGCGCATCCGGCCGTAGATACGCGGTATCGGCTCGCCGTAAGCCGAGCTTTGCACCGCAAGGTTGCCACTGCGCGACGATTGCTGGCGGCCGCTGCCAAATATGACACGGTCGAGCGAAGCGCCGAGGAACGAGCCGACAAGCCCGCCGAGCGGACCGGCAACGGCCGTTCCGACCGCGGTCAATACAAGCGTAGCCATCGTTCAGCACCTCTCTGGAAATCGGTAGCTGCCGAGCAGGGCCCAGGCAGGATCGGCGGGCGACTCGACGACGCGTCCAACACCGGCATGAGCATGAACGAACTGCGTATCGGCACGGCTGCCGCGTGGCATGTTGTCGACCTGCACGGCGAGATGGCGCTGCCCCGGCGCCGGCGCGAACAGCCAGACATCGCCCGCCGCCGGAGCCGTCACGCGCTGCAACCCCGCGCGGGCCAGTAGCGTGTCGATCAGCGCTTCATTGTCGCCACCCAGTTGATAAAGCGGCAAATTCGCCAGCACCAGCCCCGCCGCCTGTGCTGCAACCAGCGCCACCCCGACGCAATCCAGCGCCAGCCCCGGCACCCGCCCCTGGCTGCGGAAGCGCGTACCGATGCAGGCCCGCACCGCTGCAACGATCGCCTGCGACTGCGGGTGCGCGCGCGTTCCCGTCGTCATATGCCCGGGAACCTGGTCAGCACATCGCCGCCGGGCACATGCGGTTCGCCGCGGAAGTTGGCGGCATTGGCGAAGCGCGCGCTGCAGGTCGCAAAGCTCTTGTCGCAACCCTCGCGGATTTCGACGCGCGTGCCGACGGACAACGCAAACGGCAGTGGCTCGAAAAATTCTACTGTTGTGCCCGACGCGGCGGCAATGCGTACGTCAATGCCGGCGTTGCCGCCGGCAAGCGTGCGCAATCGGCCGTTGGCGAAGTCATCAACCGCACCGCCATCGAGTTCAAACGTCTGCCTGTCGATCACGCCTGTCACCCGTGCCAGCCGCTGCCGCTGCGCCAGATCAACGCGGCAGCGGGCATCCCCCAACTCGGCGCGGCATTCGGGCGTATAGGTTTCGATCGCGGTCGCTTCGAAATCCGCAGTCGGGCCGCGCAATGCCGCGGTGAAGCTGCCGCCGCCGCCGCTCAGGCGCCGTGTCACCTCGCCAAGCCGGCCGCGCGCCAGGTGGAACCGTCCGGCCGCGAGGTTGCTCCAGTCGACCATGAAGATCTGCACGACGGCGGCATCATAGCATCCGGCCGCCAGATCGGCGGCAGTGATGGCGTCGGCCGACAGCGCGCCGTCGACCTCCATCGTGTCGACATCGAGCCCGTCCGATACCATGATCGCCGACGGCGCCATGCCCGGTGCCGAGGCGTAGCTCAGCCCGTCGATGTTGAGCGCCGCGTCATGCGTGGTGAAGCCCAGCGCGACACCGTCGCCGCGCACGACGCGCCAGCAGAGCGCCAGCCTGGTCAGCGCCGGACCGAGCTGGGCGGTGGCAAAATCGCTCATCGCCTCAGGCCTCCCGGATTTCGACAAGCGGCACCGACGGCAAATCACCCGTCTGGTAGCCGGCCAGCGAAACATCGATGCGGTCTTCGGCAAAACGCACCGGCACATCGAACAGGAAGCCGGCCGACACCGCAGCACCGGGCGCCGGCGCGCTATCGAAATCGACAGCCCCGGCAGCATCGACGATCCACCCGGTCAGCCGCTCGACGCCCGCCAGTGCAACGCGCACGCTGCCCGGCGCGGGCCGCGAAATGCGCCGCAGCTGTGCATTCTCGTCGCCATAGATCTTGGTCAGTTCGAATCGCGTTCGCACCCCGTCACCAACGCCGATTTGCTGGTCGACCGGCGACGGCGCCAGGCCGTCGTTACGCGAGCTGTGGTCGAGCGGGTCGCGAAACCGAAATCCATGCGCCTGCCCGCGCCGCGCCCGGAAGAAGCGGATCAGCGCCGCCAGATCGGCCTCCGACCGTACCCCGACCCCGGCGTCATAGTGCAGCCGGGCATCGGCCCAGCTGCTGTTGCGCTGTTCAAACCCCGACGAGGTGACCGCGACCTGCGTCGAAAACTGCGGGCCGCCGGCGGCGCCGTAGCCGAGTTCGAGCGGAAATTGCACGTCATGGAACGCCGGCATGGTCTCGTCTCCCGCAAGTTCGAATGTGGTAAAGCCGTCGCGCGCCACTTGCGGCCAGGCCCAGACAAAGCGCTCGGCCACGCCGCGCGCGCGCGCCGCAACAAGCGCCGCATCGATCGCCGCCCATTGCGTCCGGTCTTCGGCCGCCGCCACGAAGCCTGAAAAATAATGTTGCTGGTCAAGCGGATAGCCGAGATCCGCCACCGCCGCACGGGCCGCCTTCTGCCCGCCGAAATCGCCGCGCGTCACGAAGTCATAGTCTTCGAGCTGCAGCACATCCCACGCCGGCCAAGCCCAGGCACCGGGCAGATTGGCGCGGCGCAAGTCGGGCGCATCGGTGCGCAGCAACTGCGGCGCATAGAACAGCAGCAGTGCCTGCATGCCGGGCGCCGCAGCCCGCACCGCATCGCGCAGCGCCAGCGTCGCGCGCCCGAGTTGCAGGCCCAGCCAATCGAGATAGTCGCGCTGCGCCGCGCTCGGCGTGGTGCGGACATCGGTTGTGGCGGGCGGCACCGGCAGGCCGGTTTCGGTCGCATAGGCCGCCACCGTAGCGGCGTCGTAAAAGCAAGGCGCATCATTGATGCCGACCCACCACCACGGCTCGCCGATCTGAAAGCGCGGCGCCTGCCCTGCCGCGACGGTGACCGCGACAAAGTCGCGGGCCACATCAGCAAGATACGCCATCGCCGACGCATTGGCGGGCGACAGCAAAGTCGAAGGCGGCGACCAGCCGGTCAGCGCCGGATTGCCCGCCGCGTCGCGCTGTTTCCAATCCGTCGGGGCAATCTGGTCGAGCAACTCGAACGACAGCGAGATGATCAGTGCAAACCCTGCGTCGTGCGCGCGCGCGGCAAACTCTGCATGCCAGGCCCGTGCGGCAGCGTTCACCGGCACCGCCGGATCGACGACGAACCGCGCCTCGCCAGCGTCCCAGATCAGTGCCGGAAAATGGCTCATCCCGACATAGTGGTTGATGATATCGGTGTAGCCGGTCTGCACCATGCCGCGCAGCAGTCGCGCCGGGGTCAAATGGTAGCTGTCGTCATAGCCGCTGGCGATGCGTACGCCGTGCTGCGGCACGAACGTATCGCCGATCGCCAGCGTCGAAGTGGCACCTTCGGCGCGAATATCAGATACGGTGACGACCGCCGCGACACCCAAGCCCAACGGCGCATCGACTCCGTCAAACGCCGCCGGCACCAGCGAAATGAACAGCCGGTCGATGTCGCCCGCCCACACCGGATCGGCTTCGGACGGGTGCAGGAAGCCGCCCGCCAGCGTGTCGAAATCGAGGTGGATTTGCGCGTCGGCCGGCGTGCCCGTCGCATAGTTCCAAAGCCGGACATACCAGGCGCGCGCGTTGCCCAAGGTATCGCGGCCCTCGATTGTCAGCACCGGGCCATTGACCGCATCGAGCGCCATCACGCCGGCGTCGGCCTGCCAGCGGAAACTCAGCTGCGTGCCGCGATAATCGCGCGCGGTCTTGTAGCGCAGCAACGGGTGATCGAAGCGGTCGTCGGATTCCCAGATCAGCCCCGCGAGATCGTTCGACTTCAGGAATGCCAGATCGACGCGCAGCGCATCGGGCGACGGCGTTGTCAGCGCCGCCATCATCGGCCGCGGAAAATTGACGCTCCAGAAACGCGGGTCGAAGCGCTTGATCCAGTCGTGACGCAGGCAATCGGCGTCGCTCGCCAGCCAATACGCCATCAGCGTTCGGCCCGGTCGAGCGCACCGCGCACCGCGCGCGCCACCTGGGCGCCAGTGCGCGCCATGAACGCCGGTCCGGCGTCGCGCGGTGCTGCAACATTGACCGTCACATTGACCGCGCCGCGGCCGCCGCCACCCGCCACAATCTGCCCGCTGGCGGTCGGCACGAACATCTCCGGCCCGCGCTCGCCGACCATATAGGCGCGCCCGCCGGTGACCGGCCCGCCCGTCGCGCGCCCTGGCAAGCCTAGCAACCCCGCCACCGCGCCGCCGAGCGACGACAGCAAGCCGCCGCCACCGCTGCCGCCGCCGCCGCCGAACAGGCTCGACAAATTGCTGCGCACAGCTTGCGAGGCAATGTCGCCCAGCGTCGCCAGCGCCACCTTGCGGAGATCTTCAAAGCCGATCTTGCCGGTGCGTGCGGCGCGCGCCAGCGCCGATTCAATCGCGCGCCCGGCACTGTCGACGCCTCCCGCCAACGGCCCTTCGAGCTGGCCGCGAATATCGCCGACGTCGCGCGCAAAGCTTGCGGTATCGGCGCGCACGCGCACCACCAACGTATCAAGTTCATCCATCGGGAAATGCCTCCATCAATCGGGCGAGCGCGGCGCGGTCGAGCACCGCCTGCGGCGCCACATCGAGCCCGAGCGCCGTGCGCAGTTCGGCCGGGGTCGCGGCCCAGAATTGCGCCGGCGCCCAGCCCAGCATGGCTGTCGCCAGATGCGCGGCGCGCAGCGCGGCAGCGCCGAAGCGCTCGGCCACGTCAGGGTCTTGGCTCATCGGCCCTGCAGCACCTGTCCCAGCAGCACGCGCAGCGCCGGTGTCACGGTGGCGAGCCCAAGCTCGACCAGCGCATCGCCCAGTCGTTCACGGCTCAGCCCGTCGGGGCGTGCGTCGATGCAATGCCAGAACAGCGACACCATTTCGGCCAGCCTGAGCTCGCCCGCTGCAGCGCGTTCGACAAGCGTGAACAGCGGCCCCAACTCGGCCTCGGCGGCGACCAGCGCCGTGAAGCTGGGACGCAGCACCAGCGCCTGCCCGCCGACGTCCAGCGACGCTTCGCCGCGATAGGCGTTGGCGCTCAAGCGACGTCAACCAGGCCCGAGGATTCGAGCGCCAGCGTGTACGAACGCTCGCCATTGAAATCGCCGGCATAGTCGAGGCGCGTCAGCAAAAACCGCCCGCGCAACCGCTCGCCGCTTTCGAAGCTGACTTCATAGTCGTCGAGTGTCCCGGCAAGCGCACTCGCCTTGATGCGCGCCTCCGCCACGGTGCCGCTGAACACCCCGGCACCCGACAGTGACACCGACCGCACGCCAGCCCCCGACAGCAGCTCGCGCCAGCCGCCCGAGCCCTTGTTGGTAACCACAACGGTTTCGGCGTTGATCGACATCTGCGTCGTGCGCAGCCCGGCGATGGTCGTGTAGACGATCGGGTCGGCACCGTCGCCAACCTTGAGCAGGAATGCGCTACCCTTTTCGATGGCCATTTCAATTTCCCTCAATTTGTTGACTGCGAATGCGGAACTCGGCAACGCCCTGTGTCGCGCCATCGGGATTCCGCGTGACAAAACTGCGTAAAAACAATGCACTGACGATGTGATGGCCGTCGTGCACGCCACCCACCAGCGGCACCACCGCCTCGACGCGCGCCAGCAGCAGCTTGGCGCGCGCCACGCCGGGCTCCTCGTCCCAGACGCTGATCATCACGCGGTGTTCGCGGCCGCTGCCGGTCTTGCTGCCGGCATCGCTGGCAATGTCACCGCCGAGCGTGACATAGGGCAGCGCCGCATCGACCGGCACCGAATCGTAAATGCCACTGACCGCAACGGTTAGCACCGCATCCGCCTGCAGCGCCGCAACCAGCGCGTTCTGCACCGCCAGGCTGGCGCCGCTCATCGCGGCACCTGCAGGCTGCGAAACAGCGACAGCATGCCGCGAAGCCGCTGGTCAGGCGGTTGCCGTCGCGTCCCCAGCGCCCGCGCCCGCAGCCCGGGCGCCTGCAACTGCACGCCGGCATCGTCGCGCGTCGCTGAAATGCCGGGCAGTTCCGCCTCGGCAACCATCACCAGCGCCGCTGCCAACTTGGCCACCGCGACCTCGGCTGCCGCAGCGCCGCGCGCCGACATTTGCCGCACCAGATTATCGATATTCATGCGCCAATCTCCTCGATGACCAGCGTCATCTGCCCCGGCGCGCGTGGGTCGCTGCCGAACTGTTCGATGCGGTAGCTGCCGCCGTGCCAGAGCAGCCGGTCGCTGAACGCCAGCCCGGTAACGCTTCGCATCGTCACGCGGTATGCCGGCCGCCGCACGCGCGCCTCGCCAACCAGCGGCGCCGGCCGTTCGATCGGCACCAGCGCGGCCCGCGCGGCGGCACGCAGCACCCAGTTGATGGCAGCATTGCCGCTCGCATCGGGTACGAGCACGGCGCGCTCGATCACCACCTGCTCGCGCAGGCGGCCGATGAATTCTTCGGCCATTTTGGCCCTCCTGACAGGTAGCGAGGCACAGGGCCTCCGGCGGGCAGGGGTGACCCCTGCACCCATGGATTTGCTGCTAAAGCCGCATCCGTCGCCACGGGCGCCACAGCGCCACCACCGCGGTCGGCACGCCGCCAACGTCGTCGCGGTCGCGATGCGTGTAGAGGTGCGCGACCAGTCGGATGATGCCAAGCCGCAGCGCCTCGGGAACACCGTTCCAATCGGCTGCCATGCCGGCGTGGCAGAGCACGCTGACGTGGCGATCGGCGGGGGCGACAATGCGGACCCAGCCGTCGCCACTGGCGTCGATGTCAATTTCATAGCCCGCCACCGGCAGCGCGCTGCCAGCCACCTCGACAGCGTCGATCGACACCACCGGAGTCGCGGACAGTCGCGTCCAGGTCGAAACTGCAGCGACGCGCTCGATGAACGCGCGCGCGATGAGTTTTTGCCCGGTAAAAGCTTCGGCGAGTTCGCTGGCACTGCGCACCAGCGCCGCGAGCAGCGCGTCCTCGCTGTTGTCATCGATGCGCAAGAACCCCTTGACCTCGTCGAGGTTGACCGGCGCGTCGGCCATCGGCGCGATTTGTGTCGCCATCATCGTTGCTCCACACGCACCGTCAGCTGGCGCTCGTCCGCGCGGGCATCCGACAAGGTGACGAAATTGCTGATCCGGTAGACATGGCCGGGAATGCCGCCGGCCAGCGTCACGCTGGCCCGCGTTGGTGACGTAATCGTTGCGGCCAATGATATGCCACCGGCTTCGGCAGGCTGCACCGACCAGTCGCTCGTCGTGATGGTCTGGCCATCGAGATAGCCCGCCGCCCAATCGACCGAATAGTCGAGACTGGCGGCGGGATCCTTAAGAAAAATCCCCAATGTGGTTCTCCCGGAATTGAAAGGACCGGGCACAGCACCCGGAAAGGCAGGTGCCGGCGCGCCACACGGGCGCGCCGGCACCACGGTCCTCAGCTTGGTGCGCCGACTTCGACCGCCCAGCTGGCGATGCTGACAGTGCCGCCGTCGACCAGCGCCTGCGCCGGACAGGTGGTGACATAAAGCAGCTTCGACAGCGTCGGATCGAGCAGCGCGACATGGTCGGCGGTGCCCGCGGCAATGACGCTCAGCCCGTTCTTGGCAGCGACAGTGACCTTGCGGCCCGAAATGTCGCCAGCCGCCAGCGTGAAGTCGCCGCCGCTCAGCGTCACTTCCGCCAGCTTGCCGGCATCAGCGGCGGCATAGTTCGCAGGCTGGCCGCTGACCGCGACCATGCGCGTTGCGGTGGCGACGACGGTCAGTGTGCCGTCGATCACGTCGTTGTTGGCAAATTTGCTCATTTTGGTCTCCTGCTTGGGGGTAAAGGTGCGGCCCGCGCCCGAGAAATCTAATCAGGACGCGGGGACGTGGACGATGCGCAATTCGCCGCTGACCAACAGCGTGCGGATAAGTGCAGCAACGGATTCGGGGATCGGCACAACGCCGGTGTCGGTGACGGCATGCAGCGCGCTGTCAGGGGCGAGTGCCCATAGTTCGGCCAGCGCGGGTGCCGTACCGCCGGTCGACAGCAATGAAAAATCGGGCGCGAGCACTGCCGACCAGGCAAGTCCGGCTGCGCTGGTTGTCATCGTCGCCGTCGCCGTGTCGGGCGCCAGCGCGCCGAACCATGCGACAACGGCATCCAGGGCACTGCCGACACTGCGCGCCGAATCTGCAAGAAGCATCGCATCCCAGCCGACAGTGGTTGCGCCCACACCCGACAGGTGGCGCGCCCCAGTTGGCGCCAGCGCCACGCCATTGTCATATTCGACCGCGCCGGCCGCGAACGGCACAGCGCGGACTGCACCGAATATGTCGCGATCGATGTTGGCGCTGCGGCCGCGCGCCATCAGCGGCGAGCCGCTCGCGGGCTGGTAATTGCCCTGCCCGGTCGCGGTGCCGTACACTGAATTGTCGGCAGTATAGCCGGGATTGCCGCCGATGGTCTGAACCGAATTGGTGCCAAAATATTCAAAGCGGAAATTTGTCGCACCGGGGTGGCGGCCGAAGTCGTAATTGCCATCGAAACCGACGCCATAGAGCACTGACCAGGTACCTGTGCATTGCGGCCGGTAGCCGTGCGTGCCGCCGCGCAAACCGCTCGATTCCGGGTCGTTGAAATCGTCGGTCTTGATGGGCGCCCAGTCGTGCGCGTTGTTCGCCTGACGATTGACATAGGCGAGGTTATTCTTGGTGTTGGTGTCGGCAAGCGTCGTGACGTTGGGGTCGTTGTAACCGAAGTTGTTGCGATCGCCGACGGTCGTGTTGCCTTCGATGATGCTGTACGAAATCTCGAGCGTTTCATTCTCGCCCGCGGCCCAGAAATTGTAGCCGGTGGTCGCGGTCTTGCGCTCGACCAGATTGCCGGCGAAAACGTTGCGGCGGATGCTGATTAGGCTGGTACCTGCCGCTGCGGCCGTCGCCTGCCCCGCAGCCCAGGCCTTGTGATTCGACGACCGAAGATCATTACCGGCGACGATAAAGTCCTCGACCGGACCGATATCGCCGATCGGGCTACCACTATTCCACGCTGCCGTGCATTGGTCAGCGGTGGCGGCAGTCACCCCCGGATCAAGGTGTTCGATCCAGCGGTTCGAGACGATGCACGCCGCCTCCATACGGCGCGTCGTCTCGCAGCCGCGGATGAGCAAAGGCCGCGTCCCCGAACCATTATACTTCCACCCCGCTGACTGACCGTATTTCCACAACCGGCTGCGCGTCGCGAACAGGCTGGCAAAGCCCGCCGCCGGAGTCACTGAGGTGATGCCCGTTGTCGCGGCTTCAAACCCCGCCTTGCCGCGGATTTCCGCATTGTCGTACCACCAATAGGTCGGCGCGCTGAGCACTAGCGAAGTGCCACCGACCGCCAGCGTCATATTGGCGATGCGCCAGCGCGAAATGCGCGGCGCGATCGAACTTGATCCGGTTTGCAGGATGCAGTTGGCGCGAGGATCAACGTCGTCAGGATCACCTATCAGGTTCGGCCAACATTCATCGGCGGTAATGCCCGACGTGACCGACGTGTTACCCGGCGCGGCATGGGTGCCCGCAACAAATCCAAAACTCATGCCATCGACCGAACGCGCTTTGGCGGTCTGGCCGTTGGCGGCGGGGAGGCTGCGGTTCGCCAGATAGCCTGCCTGCACCGCCACGGCGAGCGTCGCGGCAGGCGTGCCCGCTTTCGCCGCCGCCCAGGTCGTGCCGACCGTCACCGCTGATGCGCTGCCCGATCCGGCCGGATCGATCGCGACAAAGCCGCCGTAGCGTGTGCCCGCTGGATCATAGGCGACCGTGAATGGCGTCGCCGCCGGCGTCTTGAAGGCTTCCGTGCCAAGTGCGGCCATCGATTTGGTGCCGGCAATGTCGGTAGGGCGCATCGCGCCGATCCACGGATAGACTTCGGCATCGCAGCGCAACAGCCCGGCGGTCAGCGCCGGGGCGCCAGTGACGTCGATAGTAACCGCATAGGCGCGCGTGTTGTCGCCATAGGTTGTCGAACTGCTCAGTGCCGTTGCCCAGCCGGTCTTGACGTTGGTGCCGTCGGTGACAGTGAATTTGACCGCCGCGACCGGCGCGACGCCCGACGGATGGTGCGAAAATGCCATCAGCGTCAGCGTGATCTGGCCATTGATGTTGCGCTGATACGGCACGTCGAGCCAGCGAAAGATCGGCACCGGCGCCACGACCGTCGAACCGTTGGTCACGGCAATCGTCGCGGCCCCCTCGCCGGTGCGCCAGTCGGCCAGCACCAACAGTATCGGTGCCAAATCGCTTGCATAGACAAACTGCGACAAGGCGATCCGAACAGCAATCTGGCCGCCGCCGAGGTCGGTTTCGTCGATGACCGCTGGTTGCAGCGTATTGCCGATGACCTGCGCCGGCTTGCGCAGTGGCTTTGTGCCAACCAGGTTCCGCGTCTTGACATCGGCCGCAGCAACACCGCCAACGGGCGAATAGCCCGCATGCGTGCTGCTCAACGTCAAACGGGGCATGCCGTCCGGGTCGAGTTCGTAGCTGGTGAAGCTGCCGAGGCTGGCATTGAGCGTCAGGGCCAATACCCAGCCATTAGCTTCGATACTGGCGGTCAGAATCGTCATGCGCGAATTCCTAATGTGGGTGGGCGAAAAGTGGCGCCGCGCAGCCGGGGGAAACTGCGCGGCGCTTCGTCAGTATCGAACCCGCCCGGTTACGACACTGCGAACTTCATCAGCTTGATGGCTTCCGAATTGACCACCGCACCGCCAACCCGCCGCGTCGCGTAGAAGTGCACGAACGGCTTGTTCGAATACGGATCGCGCAGCACCGCGGTGTTCGAACGCTCGGCGATCAGATAGCCCGCCTTGAAGTTGCCGAACGCAATCGACAGGCTATCGACACCGACATCGGGCATCGCTTCCGCCTCGATCACCGGATAGCCGAGCAGCGTCGCCGGCGTGTCGGCCGACAGCGACGGCGCCCACAGGAACTGGCCCTGGCCGTCCTTCATCTTGCGGACCTTGGCGAGCGTCGAGGCGTTCATCACCCAACTCGCACCCTGGCGGTACGGCGCGCGCAGTGCATGGACGAGGTCGATGAGCTTGTCCTGCGGGCTCGCGGCCGCGAACGCACCCGCTGCACCCGAAGCGACATACTGCAACGTGCCAAACGGGCGCGTCGTATCGTCGGTGGCGGCGGTGGCGTAGGCGAGAAAACCCCTGGGCCGGCCGATGCCGGTGCCGCTGACAAAGGCGCTGCCTTCGGCTCGCGCGAACTCGGCGCCGATTTCGCCCGCCAGCCAGCCTTCGACATCGAACATCGCGTCGTCGAGCATCGCCTGGCTTGCCGCCGGGTTGGCGTAGAGCTCGCCCATCGGCGGCGCGACCTCGACAAACGTCTCGGTGCCGGTTTCGGGGCGGCCGGCGGTTTCGGCGACCCAGCCGCTGGCAACACCGCCAACGGCGATGAGCTTGCGGTAATTGGCGCTGCCGATGCTGACCACCGAGGCGATCGAGCGGATCGGCGACACCGCCTTCAAGGTCACGTCGATCAGCGCGTCGATTTCGCGCGGCACCGCATAGCCGCCGCCGGCATCGCTGCCGATGGTCAGCGACTTGATTTCGGCGCCCGATTCGAGACCTTTGCGCAGATAGCGTTCGGCAAACGCCGCACGTGCCGGGTCGGCATCGGCCTTGGCGCCGGACAGCGCCGGACGCGTCGCCATGCGGGAATTGAGCCGCATGACTTCGCTGCGCAGCGCCGCAACTTCGGGGGCCAGATCGGCGCCCTGCACCGCCACGGTCTCGAAGCTCGCCTCAAGCGCGTCGGTCTTGGTTTCGTAAACCCGGGGGTTTTCATAGGTCATGGTCAGTCTCTCCTGGGGGGGGTAACTCGGTTGGAAAACTCAGCTGGTGGGTTGGCTGGCGGCCGCGAGCGCGACGACACGCGCCAGCGGCTGCATCGGGAAGGTCACCAGCGACACTTCCAGAAGGTCGAGATCGGTCAGCTCACGCACGCCGCGCACCCGGTCGGGGCGACTGGCGCGGACGCGGTAGCCAAAGGACAGGCCGGTCAGCGCACCGGCACGCAGCAATGCCACCGCATCGCCGCCGCGCACGCTGTCGCCGACCACACTGGCAATGACGCGCAAGCCGCGCGCGTCCTCGGACAGCTTTTCGATATACCCGATTGGTTCGTTGGCTTCGTGCTGCCACAATAGCGGGATGGGAGTGCCGCTCGCTACTGCGCGCGTGAACGCACCGGCGATAACAACGTCGCCACCATTGTCGGGCACGCCGAAAACGCTGGCATAGCCTGCCAGCCGCGTCACATTGGTCATGGGTGTCCTTTCGGCTCGGGGAGCCAGATTGGTTTTGAAGAGCCTCCGGCGGGCAGGCTCGAGGCCTGCACCCATTAGTTTGGCCTGTGCATCAGAAGCGAACGCCGGGAATTGGTCACCGGCGCAATAATTGGGTGCAGGGGTCACCCCTGCCCGCCGGAGGCCCTTAGATCCGCATATAGCCGGTCTTCACCGCCAGCCCGATCAACAGCAGCGCCACGATGGCACGCCCCAGCCACACCGCGATGGTATGCACCGCGGTACGCTTGGCGTCGCGCCAGCCCTGGACGAGCTGGCGCAGCTCGATGATATCGGGCCCGGCACCGACGTCGTGCAACCCGATGGCGGCCAGTGCACGGGTGGCGCCGAGTTCGCTGGCTTCTTCGATGAGGGCACGCAGTGTCACCAGATCGGCACCCTCACCCTCGGCCTGCGCGAGCAGGCCAGACAGCATCGGCGTGACGCGGCCACGGCGTTTGAGCGTGTCGCTCATCATGCGGCACCGTGGTTGAGGCTGCCGAGCCCGAGCAGGCCGCGCTTTTCATCGTCGGACAGGAAGTTCGCGGCGGCGACTTGCGCCCACAACCGTTCACGATCGACCGACAGCGCCGGAATGGCGTCGCGGTCGATCCGCAGTTCGAGCCCCGGCCACCAGTCGTGCAGGTGCTCTGCAATGGCGGTCAGGATCCGCGCGGTCAGCGGCAGCAGCGTCAGGCGCCACAGCGCGACATTGGCCTCGGCATAATTGGCATAGCTGTTGTCGCCCGGCAGCCCGAGCAGCATCGGCGGCACACCGAAAGCCAGCGCAATTTCGCGGCTGGCGGTATCGCGGGCCCGACCGAAGTCCATCTCGGCCGGCGTCAAGCTCATCGCCTGCCAACTCAGCCCGCCTTCGAGCAGCATCGGCCGCCCGGCATTGGCCGCACCGGCGTAGCCCGCCTCCATCTCGGCTTTCAGGCGGTCGAAGCCCTCGGGCGACAGCGTCGAACCATCACCCGGCGCGTAGACCAGTGCGCCCGAAGGCCGCGCCGCATTGTCGAGCAGCGCCTTGTTCCAGCGGCTCGCGGCGTTGTGCGTGTCGACCGCACCCGCCGCCGCCCCCAGGCAACCCAGCCCATAGTGATCATCGAGCGGGTGGAAGCTGCGGATATGCAGCAGTCCGGCACGCTCACCCACCGTCATCGCCGGATAGCGCGTAATGCTGTCACCAGCCCGGTACAGGAAACCAACTGGCCAGCCGGCGCTATCGGCCTCCACAGTAATGCGTTCGGGACGCAGTGCGTAAAGCGCCGCCGGCATGCCGTCGGGGCCCAAACCGACCTCGACATAGGCATTGCCGTGCAGCAACAAATTCGCCGCAATGGTTTCGACCAGCGCCGGCCCGGTCCGGCTGTCGCCGCTGGTGCCGCCGCCGAGCAGCTTGAGCGCCGGATGCCCCGCCGGAGTGGCCAGCACCGGCGCGCCCGCGGCACCCTCCGCCACGATCCGCACCGCGCGCTGGGCAATCGGATTCGCCAGATAGGCTGCGCGAACCAGTGATTCATAACCGCGCGGCGCCTCGCTCGATGTCCAGCCCGACAGCCAGGCAGCGGGCGCACGTGTCTGCACCGGACGCGACTTGCGTCCGAACCATTCGAATTTCATGGCGTTCTCCAAGTTGCGAAGGCCTGAAGGGCCTCCGGCGGGCAGGCCTGAGGCCTGCACCCATTTGTTTGTTGCGCTTCAATCGGGTGCAGGCGTCACGCCTGCCCGCCAGAGGCTCTTGATTCTAAACCGACCGCACCCGCGGTCCGGCGCTGCGGCCCTGCAGCATCAACTCCGTCAGCGCCCACACCGCCGCATCGGCGCGGTCGGGTGAACGTCCCGGCCCGGCGTAGCTGCCGCCGACGACCATCCCGCACAGCTCGTCCTCCAGCGTCGGCAGCACCCCGACATGGCTGACCTTGCCCGCCGCATACAGGCTGGCGACCGGCTCGGCGCGCGCGACCTTGCCGCGCGCGGCGTGGACTGGCTTGACGGGGATCCCCGCATCAACTGCGCGCAGCACTTGCACCACCATGTCGCCACCGTTGTTGACTTCGACGACCACCTTGTCGGCCCCATAGGTATCGGCGGCGGCGACCACGGCGCGCGCCCAATTGTCGGGCGATGCGCCCTGCACCGAGCAATCGCCGAGCACATAGGCGCGGCCGTCGGCGCCCAACCCGACCGCGACGATGCCGCAGGCATCGGCGCTCGGGCCGCTTGACGCCGGCGGATCGACCGCGACCACCACGCGCACCAGCGCCGGCGCGGTTCGCACGCGCTGGTCTTCGAACGTCGCGCGCGTCCACAGCGCGCCTTCGACTTCCTCGATCAGCTCGCCGTCAAGTTCCTGGCGCCCCAGCCGCGTGCCGCCATAGTCGCGCAGCACCGCCCTGATGAACGCGCGCGGCAGATTGCCTTCATTGTCGAACGTCCGGCCGCGCGCGACGCTGCACGCCGCATCAGCAATAAGTGCCTTGAGCCACGGCAACGGCTTGGGCGTCGTGGTCAGCAGCAGCCGCGGCTTTTCACCGAGCCGCAGCCCCATCCGCAAATTGGCGAGCGTCGTCGCGCCATAGCTCCAGCGCGCCGCCTCGTCGCCCCAGGCATAGTGAAACTGCGGCCCGCGCAAGGTCTCGGGCTCCTCGGCCGAATACAGCAACGCCTGCGCACCGTTGGGCCAGAGTACGCGGCGCAGCGAAGGTTCGAAGCGCAGCGGCTGGTCGGGCGGCGCGGTGGCAAGTAGTCCCGATTCACCTTCGACCATCACCGCCCGCGCATCTGCCAGCGTCGCGCCGATCAACGCGATGCGCACCTCAGAAGGCGGCATTTTTCCGGCAT
>Ga0075163_10006372_pt1 | contig 15618 bp, 10 predicted proteins | sample JI1023141ADNA_FD_71478 | JGI IMG/M metagenome (GOLD analysis project Ga0075163, IMG submission 71478) | Wastewater effluent complex algal communities from Wisconsin, to seasonally profile nutrient transformation and Carbon sequestration -... | ecosystem: Engineered > WWTP > Effluent > Algae... | reverse complement strand
CGTTTTGGTTCTGGTACTTTGAGCGCGATCAATTTCTTGAACATCACGAATATCAACTCTTCGATCATCACTTGTCGTCTTGGTGCAGATGAGTTCAACTATTCATCGAATCCTACGTACGTCGATGAAGACAACAGAATCGTCGTCATCGACGAAGGACAAGAAGAATTCCAGAGGAGTTTCGTCATGATAACAGGCATAGGCTATTATGATGCAAACGATAATCTTCTAGCTGTCGGCAAGATATCGCGACCGATCGAAAAGAACGATGAACGCGACTTGTTACTTAGAGCCCGTATGGACTTCTAAGAATGTCCGTCACATCTTCACACGTCACCCACGTGACGCCCAGGTACATCCTAACGACTCACGAACCTAATCCTGATGCTACGTCATGATGACATCAGGATGACACGTGTTGTCACCTGATTCATTGGCCTCATGTTGATAGTTAAGGCAGCTGGAATAGATGAGCATCGTAAAGATACATCCAGAATTTCTCGAGAATTTCAGTCTTGAAGTCACTGGCAAGCGTGTATATTCAGCCGATGTACTTGATGCAGTTTCCGGAACATATAGTTCCATCACTGGATCTGTCAAGCTTTTTCCAAGACGATCTTCTATCGAGAAAGAGGCAAGAGGGTTCTCGCCATTTTTGGATACGTTCACACGTGAAGGTCACGAGTTTGATGTAGCTGACTATTACAGAGAGGCGAAGCGACTTGCAGTCGCGTCAGGTTCTAATTTTGAAATCGCCTTAGGAATTCTCAATAAGGTGAATGCAATTCGTTCGTCAGAGCGGAATGACAAACAGTTGCAGATTACTAGAATTGAAACACCTTCTGTTCTGAACAGGAACTTCATGACCAAGCGCTGCATCAGAGAGCAGCTGTTTCCATACTATAGAACGCTATTTCCAAGTGCACACTGGGCGTATCACAATTACAATACGTTGAATTTCTTTGAAACAGGATCTGTACCAAGCGATTCTGTCTTAATGTATCCGAATTTGAATCCAAGTGCGAGTGTCGCAGGAAACATATACCTTCCACAGGGTCCATTCTCGTTTGATTTTCGTATAAATCCGAAGTATACGACTTTGACAGGATCTGAGTCGTTCGATGCTGGTACGTTATTTCACATGTCTGGCGTATACGCATTGTCGTTGATCACAGGATCAAGCCGCGACAATGAGGGACTACCAGATCGTTACAGGATTGTATTGCAGGTGCATTCTGGTACGTACACGATCCCGTCGCAGGTTACAGCGAATGCAAATGGCATATTCATCTCTGATGACAACGTTCTCAAGAGAAACAACTGGCATCACGTTGTAGTTCGTTGGGGCACTACAACGCAAAATTTCGGAACAGGATCATTTGTCGTTGACGGTGAACATGCTGGAACGTTCGTTATTCCGTCTTCATCGTTGGCAACAGGTATTGGTGCTAGTCCGGATATCCTGTATGTTGGTAATTTCTACGAAGGTCCACATACAGGTTCGAACACACAAACACGATTTTTTGGCACATCTGCGGCGACCCGCGAGGGTCTCACTATACTACAATCAGATCCATCAGACGGGAATCTAGATGCACCTGTCGGTCACGTTTTTCGACATCCACTACGTGCAGAAGTACATGAACTGAGGATTTGGAACAAATACCTTGCAGAACATGAGATACATTCGGCGTCTCTGACATCAGTCACCGACATGTCTGATCTGTTATTTTATGTTCCGCCATTCTTCACACCAGAGTCACCGAGAAGGATCGAAGTCTCGAGTATTGGTGGTGTATTACAAACACCATTCTTCGCTGTTGACGGCACAACAACAGATCCATTCAATGTTGCAATGTCATTTGGAGTAGGTGCACTCTATTTGAATCTTGAGAACTTTACGAGAGATTTCAGAAGAGCAAATTATCCTCGTGCATATGCATTGACAGCATCACAACTGAATGCTACGTCAGATGTGAAGACAGCAGTTGATTTCCTATATTCGACTGCATCTGTTAGGAAGAGAAATCTGACTGTACTGCCATGTGATGATGGGTTGTTCACGCCAGACTTCTCGTTGTTGGTCACGGGAACGATAGTACCCGTACCTTTAAGTGGAAACATCAACTTTGCATATGCGAATGATCTTGGATCATATGATCCTTCGTTAGTGAGACTTACAGATCTTATTCCGTCGATGTCATATTTCGGATCGATGATGCATGAAACCGGTTCGTTGTTCGAGGCAATTGTTGGTTCAACACCAGACAATTCTGGTGTAGATCCAGGTGAAGTGTTAGCCGTCTTCCAGAGGACACGTGACAATTCTTCTAATGAAGTGACGATCTTCGATGTCAGTAACATGTTCTACGGTAATAGGATAAAACCGGGAACTGTTAAGTTATATGATGAGTCATTGACAGGCTCTGCAGGATCTGTTGCGATCACACTTCGTGACAATGGATACGGAAGCTTGTATCGTGCAGACGCAGAGACAAAGCATGCAACTTGGGCATCTGTTGGAAACGTGCTTTACGATGAAGGGTTCATAGTTGTGAAGTCACCTCACCTGCCTTACTACGGCAGAGAAAAACATACGATCGAATTCAGAGGCAGTCAGAACATTCACACACTGAAGGTGAGAGTACCGGCCGCAGCGGGCATGCATACATCATCTTCGAATCCGACCTTTCAACCGATATCAGCAAGTCTTGCTGCTAATGAATATGATCCTCGTTTTGTTTATCTAACAGGTATGCACTTACATGATGAGAACATGAATGTGCTTATAAAGACAACGTTCGCACAGCCGATCATCAAGCGAACAGGAGAGAAGATCCTTGTGAAGATCGGAATGGATTTCTAAGATGAGTTACATCGTTGGATTAGATGTGTCGACAGCGGTGACTGGCATTGCGCTTCTTGATGCAGATGATGGTTCATTGTTAGCATTGTCATGTGCCAATACTACGAAGTGTGATGACATGTGGTTGACAGCAGACCTCATACAACAGAAGTTCGATTCACTTATCGCGATCCATGGAGCAGGATGTGTTGATGTGTATGTTGAAGAAGACTTACAACGCTTTCGAAAGGGATTCTCTTCTGCACACACGTTGTCGACACTTAGCAAGATAAACGGCATAGTGACGTACATGGCAAGAAATACGTTTAAAGCTGCCCCACATTACATTCAGTCGTCTGCTGCGCGTAAACTATGTGGTGTAAAGATCATCAAGGCTATTACAGTTGCTGAGAAGAAGAATCCGTTGTGGGTGAAGCGTCAGATCTTCGATCACATGATAAAGAACTACAACGATCTTTCTACGATTACTTGGCCGTTGACAAAACCATCGAAAAAACATCCAAGTGGTCACATGCGTAACGAGTGTTATGATATGATGGATGCTTATGTCATTGCAACAGCTGCATACAAGACACGCATACAACACATTTGACATGTATTATAATGCATGTAGTGTATAATACGACAGAAAAGTGTGCACTTCTTAAGTCTGCATTCGGTCATGTACATCGTTCTGCTGATGGTTTGAATGTTGCATGTATATGTCCGAAGTGCAAGCTCGAGGGAAAGCAGAAAGTCAAGCTCGCCGTCAGACTAGACAATGGTTGTTATCATTGCTGGGTCTGTGGTATAAAGGGAAGATCGGTCACGTCTTTAATTCGTAGGTACAAGCGTGATCTATTTGCAGAGGCATGTCGTTTCTTTCCAGTACCGAAGATCGTAGTAGAAGACGTACAAAAGCAGGAAGTAGTAGTCGAGCTACCGAGTAAATTCTTATTGTTGGCAGAAAATCTTGATACGCGTCTACCTGGTCCAAAATCTGTCATTGAATATGCGTATAGTCGTGGACTGTCAGTCAATGACATGTGGAGATACAAGCTTGGATTTTCAACTGCGACAGGTTTTGATCGAAGGTTGATAGTACCATCATTCGATGCAGCTGGACGTCTCAATTATTACACGACACGTGATGTTACAGATAAGATGTTTCCTCGCTACAAGAATGCACCCGGAAGAAAACAAGCGATCATCTACAATGAGTTAGACATTGATTGGACGTCAGAACTTCTACTAGTTGAAGGTCCATTTGATGTGTTTAAGTGTCAGATGAATTCGACATGTATGTTCGGTAGTTCACTCGATAAGCAGTTTCTGTTGTTTAATAAGATCATAGAGAATGGAACGCCGATCATTCTTGGTTTAGATCAAGATGCAACAGCAAATTCACAGAAGATCGCAAAACTGCTGTACAGCTTTGATATCGATGTGAAGATCATGTCAGTTGATGGATATAAGGACGTTGGTCAGATGCCACGTGATGTTGTACAGCAAAGAGTGTCAACAGCCAAAATTTGGTCGCCTGAATCCAGAATAGTAAGTAGAATTTCACAGATCGGCTCGAACACACATAGTGGTCTAGTCTGAACATGAAATGTGCGGTGGAGTACCATTTATATGGTGTTAAATTCAAGAATTCGCGTGTGTCATATTGCCGATATTCACTGGGCTGGTGGAACACGTCGACATGATGAATACAGGTCTGTATTTGAGACATTCTTTGCCGAGGTGAAGAAGATCAAACCTGACGTCATATACATCGGCGGCGACATTTTCCACACAAAGACGCAGAACATAAGTCCTGAAGTGCTTGAATGTTTAAACTGGTGGTTCACTTCTATGGCAAGCATCGCTGATGTTGTTGTCACGTTGGGAAATCACGACGGCAATTTGATGAATTTAGGTCGTCAGGATGCAATCACTCCGATAGTGAACATGCTGAACAATCCTAGAATAACACTTTACAAGGATTCTGGCGTATACAAGTCATCTGTTCCAGGTGTCAATTGGTGCGTGTATTCTTGTTTTGATGAGAAGAACTGGGCTAGCGTGAAGCCTGTACCTGGTGAGATTAACATTGCATCATTCCATGGATCAGTACGTGGTTCACTTACAGATTCTGATTTTGCGCTGAAGAGCGATGTCACAGCTAGCTTCTTTGATGGATATGATTTTGTATTGCTGGGCGATATCCACAAGATGCAGTTCCTAGAATACAGAGACTGCATTGACGGTCACAGAAAACCGTGGATGGGATACTGCGGATCTACGATACAACAGAATTACGGTGAAGGTTTAGAGCATGGATTTTTATACTGGGACATCAGGTCACGAGATGACTTCGACGTCGAATTCATAAGTCTTCCAAATCATAACAAGTATGTTACTATTGACTGGACGAATGACATAACTGATCTAATTTCACGTGTCAAGGACATAGGAAATGGATCGAGAATTCGAGTCAAGTCTAGTTCGACGATACCTCAGGCTGACTGGCGTCGAATTGTACATGTACTGAAGAATGACATCGGCGCAAAAGAGGTTATATCGAAGATCGAAACTACCAACGATCTTACGTCAAAGAACGTAGTATATGAAGCGACGAACGATCTTCGTGATGCAAAGACATTGTCACGAATGGTTCGTGACTTCTATGAAGACGAGAAGCTTAACGTTTGGGATCACATTGATACGCTTCTTGAGAAGTACGTCAAGTTGACAACAGAGACTGATTCGGTCATAAGGAATACACGTTGGTCTCTCGAACAGTTAGAGTTCGACAACACATTTGCTTACGGTACAAATAATTTGGTCGACTTTTCTTCGTTGTCTGGTATAACGGGAATATTTGCTGCAAATGCAACTGGTAAATCTTCTATCATCGGAACAATGATGTACACGTTGTTCAATGCCACAGATCGTGGTCCGATGAAGAATCTACACGTGATAAACACACGAAAAGATTACTGTTCTGCACGCGCAGTTGTGACAATCGACGGAAAAAAGTACGAGATCGTTCGCTCATCGAAGAGGCAGATTGCCGGGAATGGTCTTGTACATGCTGTGACTTCACTTGATTTCAAACAGCTTGAAACAGCGGAATTACTCAATGGTGAACAGCGTACAGTCACAGAGAAGTACGTTAGACAACACATTGGTACTGCTGATGATTTTATGCTTACTTCGTTGGCAGTACAAGGTGGTCTTAAGGCCTTCATCAATGAAGGTGCTGCACAGAGAAAGGCAATCCTGTCGAAGTTTCTCGATTTGCAACTGTTTGAACAGATATATGATCTTGCAAAGAAGGACTCTGCTGTCCTTCGTGCTCGCGTAAAGGACATGCCTGAACGTGATTGGTCTGCTCTCAAGCTCGAGATTGAGACGAAGAAGAATTCTCTTAGAAATGAGATTGCTTCATGTGACAGTGAATTGACTTCACTTCGTAATGATCTTGCCGACAAGCGCGTCAAGATTGCTGGCTTTGGTGACACAACATGTGTTACACGGGATGACATAGATAAAAAGTCGACATTCATCACATCCCTCAATGAAAAGAGAACACAATTACTTGATCGGTTGAGCAAGGTGAATGTAGTGCTTGAATCTCTCAAACACAGACTTGAGATTATCGAACGCGTGAAGCAGAAGTTTCCGTTGTCTGTCTCACTAGAGCGTGAGAAGAAGTACACAGAGTTGTCAGAGTGGATATCAGAGCTTGAACGTCAATTGAAGACTGACAAACAAGAAATAGAGCAGAAAAAAAGGTCTGTGCTGACACTTGCAGAAGTACCTTGTGGAGATCAGTATCCAATGTGCAAGTACATTCGCGACTCACATGATGATAAAAAGGAATTACCACGTTTACAACAGTTGTTCGATCAACTTCGCAATACATTGAGCGACAAGAAATTGGCATTCACAACGATCATGAATGACAAGTCGCTAGACAAGCTGAAGAGGTACAGAAGGATAGTTGCTAAAGAGCAAGGTTATCGTCTTCAACTGGCCGAGAAAAACACGAACAAGATCGAGATCGAGCATGACATAGATAACAATGCTAAATTGCTCGAGAATGAACGTAACGAACTTGAAACAATGCGTCAACAGTTAGGCACTGGTGATGCGACACTTGAGCACAGACGCTTGAAGGATGACATTGCTGACATTGAGAATTCGATCACTAATATCGATTCGAATAGGATCTCGATAGCACAGAAGATAGGACGTCTAGATGAGTCGCTTGAACACCTGAACAACGAGAAGATCGAGTATGCGAAACTTGTATCTGAATGGCGTGCATATGAGAAACTGATTCAGGCTACGTCGAAGAGTGGGATTCCTTCGCAGATACTTCGTCATCTTACTCCGGCTATTAACAATGAAATAGCAAGAATTCTTGTTGACGTCGTTGGATTCACGATCGAACTAGAGTTACCAGAAGATTCGAATGAGATGAACGTATACATCGATTATGGTGACAACAGGAGAATAATAGAGCTAGGTAGCGGAATGGAGAAGATGATTGCATCGATTGCAATCAGGGTTGCACTTATTAATGTTTCAAGTTTGCCGAAAACAGATATGCTCATTATCGATGAAGGATTCAGTGAGCTTGATGACGATAACATCGATGCATGTGGTCAGCTTCTGCGACAACTGACGATGTGGTTCAAGAACATCATCATTATCACACACATAGACACACTCAAGGATGTTGTCGATAACGTCATTGATATCACACGCCCGACCGGACAAGATGCGAAGGTTTACTATGCATAAGGTTGTGACCAACAGAGAGAAGTACGATGTGATCACACCAGAACACGTACCAGAGCACATACCGCTTACGTGTCCGATATGTCAGCTAGTCATGACGTCTAAGATTGACACAACACCGTATGTTAAGTACGGGTGCTGTGCATGGTGTGACAGTATGTGGATCGACGGTCGAACTGAACGTTGGTCAAATGGATGGCGACCGACAGAAACTGTTGTTGATATGACGCTTCGTGCACTTGGTATGCGAGCATGATACTTAGTCACGCATGTTCACGAACGAAGATATCTCAGCATTGGCTCAGGTTTGCGATACGACTTGGGGTCAGTCATCGACAGATGCAACGCCAACTATGTCTGTCAAGATGTCACTTACAACGAACGACACAGCGGTTGTGAAGTATGTGACAGTGATAACATATCAGGGTGTGTTATCTCCTCAGCAGAATCAAAATGAGTTTGAGATTGCACAGAAGGCAGTCGACGCTTATCTTAAAGAAGTCAAGAAGGGGTTCAAGGAACGTACCGGACATGCTATCAAGCTTAAGCTGGTTGATCTTGAACCGACAGTTGAGATGATTGACATCAATACATTCTCACCTCTTCGTACTGTCAGAACAGCATACTATCGTTGTTTTGGTGAAGTAGAAGTCGGTTGACACAGAGACTGTTGAGATGACAAACACGATATTAGACAAGCAACGACAGATAAGAGAGATTATTGCTTGCGGTAAATCACCGAAGTACTTCATCAACTCGTATGTGAAGATCCAGCACCCGATTCGTGGTACTGTGACGTTTACAACATATCCGTTTCAAGATGATGTTGTTGATGATCTACAAAAACATCGTTACAATGTCATAGTCAAGTCAAGACAGTTGGGAATCTCGACTGTTGCAGCTGCATATGCGTTGTGGCTTGCATTATTTCATCGTGATAAGAACATCGTCTGTATCGCTACAAAGTTGGCGACTGCACAGAACTTCATCAAGAAGGTTAAGGTTGCATTTAACAGTCTTCCAAAGTGGCTCATACTGAAGCCCAAGGTTGGAGACTCAATGCAACACATTGCATTTGGCAATGGATCTTCGATCAGAGCACTCCCAAGATCTGAAGACGTAGGTAGATCTGAGGCTGTTTCGCTTCTTATCATTGACGAGGCGGCACACATTGAAGGATTCGATGCCTTGTGGGCAGCTATTTTGCCGACATTGTCTGCAGGTGGTAATGTATGTATGCTCTCATCGCCGAAGGGCGCCTCAGGTGTCTTTCACAGGACGTACGTTGATGCTGTTGCAGGAACGAACGGTTGGAATCCTATCGAGCTGATGTGGGACGTACATCCAGAGCGCGACGAGAAGTGGTACGAAGAAGAGAAGAAAAAGTACTCTGAGAAGGAGTGGGCACAAGAGTACGCATGTGACTTCCTTGGTGCGGGTGACACGTACATCTCTGGTCAAGATATCGAATGGCTGAAGTCTATCAGCAGGTCACCCTCACGTCGCGACGGTCCACAGGGACAGGTGTGGATCTGGTCAGAGCCTCAACGGACACACAATTACATAATCTCGGCAGACGTTGCTAGAGGCGACTCTACTGGTGACTATTCCACATTCCACGTCTTTGATAATACAGAAGGTGAGATCGCTGCTGAATACATGGGTCACATTCGACCTGACGAATTTGGCAAGCTTCTCGACACGTGGGGTAGATTTTACTGTGATGCATTGATGGCACCTGAACTTAACACGTACGGTCATCACGCTATAACCGTCTTGCAACACAGGGACTATCCGAACTTCTACTATCCGCAGAAGGAAAAGAATCCGAACTTCTATCCAGGACCTGACGACATTCCAGGATTCAATAACCAAGGAAAGAAGCGAGAGCTGATCTTGGCAAGAATGGAAGAAGTCATTCGAAATCGGTTGGTAAAATGTTACTCAACCAGATTTATAAATCAACTTGTGAGCTTTGTCGACTCGGGCCGTGGCACAAAGATACAGGCGCGTAAGGGTACACACGACGACCTGATCATTAGCTTTGCAATCGGTGCTAGTATAATGAACTTGGGATCGATAGATGAGTCTGCACGTCTCATGGCATGGGCCCTTGTCGCTGCTACAAACAAGACATCTACACAGTACGTACGCCCTGACGGCAGAGCACCGGCATCTAATGCGTATGCAGATGCATATGCAGTGCTTAATAGGCGCGCGATTGAAGCGCCATACAGCCAAACGCAACCGTTGTCTGATGCTGAACGTGATTTCGGCGCGCGTTTACCAGAAGATGTTCGACGTACGCTCGGTGGACTCGGCTGGTTATACAAGTAAAGATAACATGTCGTAATGACGTGTTGTATAATTAGCGTATAGTATCGGAACAACGCAATATGGCAAAACGTGATAAGAGTGGAGATTGGTATGCACGTCTCAATAGGATCTTCCGTGGACCAGCGATCAAGCGAAGGATTCGAGACTATCGCCAACCACCTACAAGTACTGCTCTAGAGCTCTTTAGCAAGACACAAAGTTTTGTATACAGCAATGCGATCAACAGTTACGGGCAATATGATCGTTTGAGCATATCTAGCGATACGCTTATTGCTGTTCCTGGAACTGAAAAATTTAAAACACTTAGTCAACTGATTGATCAGTATGGTGAATCAGGCGAGAAATTTATTGTGTATGCATATGATCATAATAAGCATCGCATTGTTCCTGCATGGGCACATCATCCACGTATTACGGGTGTAAAAGACACTGTTAAAGTGACATTTGATGATGGATCTACGTTAGTTTGTACACCTGATCATGAGTGTATGCTTCGCGATGGAACATATCGCGATGCACAGGACCTGCAGCCAGGCGACAGCATGATGCCCTTCTATAGGAAGCAATTTGCTGGATCAAGCAAAATAGATGGCAAAAAGTTCAATGGCTACCATAGTGTTTATACAATGGCGTCGAACGATGAGGGCGCGTGGAATGGATGGCAACCAGAGCACGTGTTGGTTGCAGAGTGGTCAAGCAACCGAAAAGTTGTGAAAGGAAATGAACATGTTCATCACATTGATCATGATCCTTGTAACAATGATCCCGATAATCTATGCGTGATGGATGCAGTTGAACATCTACGTATGCACGGCAAAGATGCGAAGCTTCGGTGGCAGGATGCTGACATTCGAGGCAGGATGATTACAGGAATACAACAAGCATGGGATAATGATGATGGAACTCGGCGCGCAGTTATTGCTGATGTAAACCGTCGCGACGATGTGCGAGAAAAACGCCGTCAGCATTGTTTGACAAACAGTCCAAGTAAGCGTCAAGATGTGAAATATAAGATTGGTCGTGCGACAAGTGAATACTATGTCGTAAAGAAGGAGCAGTTTTTCAAGCTTGATGTATCTCTCGTCAGAGATGAACTAGATAGACACCACGCTGGTGATGTTGTTTCGTTTGCTAAACAGTACAAGGTCAATCCATCTGTAATGTCTGGATGGCTCGATGCCAGGAGAATCGAACACAAGCGAGTTGATGTCACACATACATCTGTGAATTTTACAAAGTATTGGAGTGGAAAAAAGCGTAGTCAAGAATGGAAGACTTCACGATCAGGTGCTGGGAATGTGAATTTTGTAGGTGAATTCACAATTGATGATTTTACTGCTGCACATGTAGAGTGCGGTACAGATCACAGATCCGCTGCAAAATATCTAAATGTGTCTGTTGCTACGTTAACACGTAGACTTCGAAAATTTGGATATAAGGGATGGACGGGATTTGTAGCATCATTGAACACTACACACTCTACAAATCACAAAGTTGTATCTGTCGAATTTTACAAAACACTTCCATGCGGCGATTTGACAGTCGATGGATATGAAAATTTTGCCACAGATACGATAATCGTGCACAACTCACGTTATGCAGATTTCAGTGAAATGCTCTACACGCCCGAAATTTCGGCCGCTGTTGACATCTATGCAGATGAAACTGTTTCTCAGGATGAGACAGGTAAAGTGCTACAGATATACAGTGACAACAGGAAAGTAAGAAGGCTTCTCGAAGATCTGTTCTACGACACTTTGAATGTTGATTTCAATCTTCGCATGTGGGTATTGAACCTTGTTAAGTTCGGTGACTTCTTCTTGTTCAATGACATCGCTCCTGGATATGGTGTCATGCAGGTGTTCCCTGTGCCTGTGAACGAGATCGAACGTGAAGAAGGATTCGATCCAGAAGATCCGATGGCTGTACGTTTTAGGTGGGTCACACAGGGCAATGTTACGCTTGAGAATTGGCAGCTGACGCATTTCAGGATCTTGGGAAATGATGCATTTCTGCCGTACGGCTCTTCGATCATTGAGCCAGCACGTAGGATCTGGAGACAGCTAGTCCTCATTGAGGATGCAATGTTAGTCTACAGAGTTGTTCGATCACCCGAGCGCAGGATATTCTACATCGATGTCGGCGGAATTCCACCTGAAGAAGTGCCGAACTATATGGCCGCACAGGAAGCGAAGCTTCGGTCGAGCACTCTTGTTGATCGCTCGACAGGCAGGATTGACTTCAGGAACAATCCCTTAGAGACACTTGAAGACTACTTTATCCCTGTCAGAGGAACAGAGTCGGGTACGAAGATCGATACATTAGCTGGTGGTCAGCATGTGTCTGCGACAGAGGATGTTGAGTATATTCAAAAGAAGCTCTTTGCTGCACTCAAGATACCAAGAGCGTACCTTGGATACGATGAGATGCTCTCGTCAAAGGCAACGTTAGCACAGGAAGATATTCGGTTTTCGAGAACGATTCAGCAGATACAGAAGGTCATTATCTCTGAATTGCAACGTCTTGCATACATTCACTTGTTCATGAATGGATACGAAGGTGATGATATGTTTGACTTTGAACTCAAGTTGAACAACCCTTCATCAATCGCTCAACAGCAGAAGTTGGAACTATTTGCGAGAAAGTTTGAGATCATTGGATCTGCACTTAGCGTTGATGAGGGTAAGGTGTTCTCAACACCATTCCTACTACGTTCGATCATGACTATGTCCGAACAACAGCAACGCAATATGCATGCCGAGGTTGTCGATGACGTTCAGAGGCGCGCTGCATTGGCTAAGATAAGTGAAGGTGCAACACCTGAGAGTGTTGGATTCAAGTCTGGCGGTGGATTTACACCTGCTGGAGGTGCCGGCGGAGAACCCGGTATTACTGATGATGAGCTTCCTGGTGCAGAAGAACTACCAGAGTCACCTGCAGGCGATGATGCTGAAGCCGGCGACGAGGGTGGCGACGAGGGTGATGAAGCATTAGACGACTTATTCGCACACAATGCACCAGAGGGTAAGCTTGTCGTTGAGGATGAGACACAGAGTACGTCAGCTGAACCTAGACTTGAAGGATCATATGATTCTGATGAAGATAAAGATTCAGACGAGTCTCGTGAATCAGATCCTGTTCGTGTGAGTATGCATGCACAAGCTAGCAAGAACAAGCAGGCGAATAGGAAGCGATCACAGACGCGTCATGGTCCAGGAGAGACACACATGCCAGATTTCGGAAGGATGACAAGCATGCGTGATGCTCAAGATGACATGACGAGTAGATCAGAGGTGGGCACGAATCCACTTCGTGACATACTCAGCATGAAACTTGAGACTCTCGAACGATTTGGCAATGACATAAGGTTTGCGCCCGAGAAGGCAAGACTACATGAAAAGCTTGATGCTCTGAGTTTCCTTGACAATTACATGTCTGACGCAGAACCTGATCCTGAACCGATGCGTCCTCGTATGACGACATCGCTTCGTGCAGTTTTTGATCGACTTGAGAATGTCTTTGGTGAAGAATTACAACGTGCTCGTGGTGATGGAATGTCTGGAGTATTGACAGAGGCAGCTACAGATTCTATCGACGACATTCTTGATGAGGTCATCGGAACATATAAGGGTGACGTGTTGACATGACAGACGAGAAGATCGTAACTCACGGCCCAAAATACATGGGGTCGAAAAAGACGCTTCTCCCTGTACTACGTGACGCGATACTCAAACTGTCACCAGTAACTGCCCTTGATGTCTTCTCTGGAACGACACGTGTCGCTCAGATGCTACGCGCGTCAGGGGTAAGAGTAACCACATCAGATATTGCGACCTACTCACGCGTCTTCTCGGGTGCCTGGGTGAGCTCGACATATGATCAGAGAATCGTTGAATATCACGCAGCTCGGTTGTCTAGACTCGATCCTGTCGACGGATGGTTCACACGTACGTACTGTGATGTACCGTCATCAACAAATAGTGATAAAAACATCAGGTTCATGACACGTGTCAATGGTATGCGTGTTGACGCGATTCGATTAGAATTAAAACGTCTTCTTGATGCTGAAGAGATAACGTATACAGAACATAATGCACTAGTAGCGACACTTATTGTTGCGATGGATCGCGTTGACAATACGGTCGCAATTCAACAGTCATATCTACGTGATTGGTGTACGAGGTCAAAGAAGGATCTCCGCTTACAGGTGTATGCTGCACCCATGGGTCCAGTCGGTACACATATTCAGGGTGATGTATTGAATATCACGTATCCGTCGGCTGATATTGCGTATCTTGATCCGCCCTACACAGCAGCAAATTATCAGACAAATTATCACATTTGGGAAACTATTGCTCGCGGTGATGAACCTGAGGTTACATTGATGACCAACAGGAGGAAAGACTTCGTTGGTTCGTTGGTGAAGAATCCTTGGTGTTCGGCTAAGACAATACAACAGAGCCTGGAGTCACTATTGCTTAAACTTGATGTCGGTCATATCGTCGTGTCATATGGAAGTGCGTCTATCATGACAATAGAACAGTTGTGTGACGTCGTAACCAAAACACATGACATAGAGATACATTCGACGCATACAGTAAATGAGAACATAATGTCAAAGATCGTCAGCGAAAAATCAAAGAATAATAAACTTCGCGATCGTGCCGAACATCTCATTATAGCAAGGAGTCGATCGTGACACTTGATGTGTACTCTGGTGATAACTTGGATGTACTTGCACGTTTCGCAGATGCGTCATTCAATTTGATCTACATAGATCCTCCATTCAACACAGGAATTGAGCAAAAACGTGAACTGAATTCTGAGTCGCGTTCATACAATGATACCTTTGATGACTACGAAGGGTTCATTAAACCGCGGCTTGAACATGCATATCGGTTGTTAGATGCGACAGGGAGCTTCTTTTTGCACATCGACTATCGCGAAGTTCATTATGTCAAGGTGATGCTTGACAAGATCTTCGGTCGCCAGAATTTCATTAATGAGATCATATGGTCATATGACTATGGTGGTAGATCGAAAACGAGATGGTCAACAAAACATGACAACATACTTTGGTATGCGAAAGATCATAAGAATTACTGCTTCAACTACGACGAGATAGATAGAATTCCGTACCTTGCACCTACACTTGTCGGTGATGAGAAGGCACAGAGGGGTAAGACACCAACAGACGTGTGGTGGAATACGATAGTTCACACCGGCGGTGCTGAGAAGACTGGGTATCCTACACAGAAGCCCATATCGATCATCAAGAGAATAGTTGCCGTGCATTCACGTCCAGGTGATAAGTTGCTTGATTTCTTTGCTGGAAGTGGTACATTTGGAGCAGCTGCACTTGAATTGGAACGTGATGTCGTATTAGTTGATCAAAATCCACAAGCAGTTGAGATCATGCAGAAACGATTTGCAGATGTTGATGCAAAGTTTCACTGATGTAAGATACGTACATCTAGCTTCGCGTCGAAGTGTGGTTGCGAAAGGAAAGCAGTCATGACGCTCAATAAGAAACACACAAAACGTCGTAATATAGGGTTGATATATGAGTTCTTAGTTCGTCACATCATTGAAAGTGTGATGCGAGAAGATGATGCAGGAGCAGAGAAGGCTGTACTGATCAT
>Ga0075163_10006371_pt1 | contig 15620 bp, 15 predicted proteins | sample JI1023141ADNA_FD_71478 | JGI IMG/M metagenome (GOLD analysis project Ga0075163, IMG submission 71478) | Wastewater effluent complex algal communities from Wisconsin, to seasonally profile nutrient transformation and Carbon sequestration -... | ecosystem: Engineered > WWTP > Effluent > Algae... | reverse complement strand
GGCTATCTCGAACACATGGTTCGCGAAGCCGTGGGCCGCTGGTTCCCAACGTTGGATGTGACCTTCGTTTCGAACCCTGATTTCCGCTCAACCAACAATGGTTACTCGCTGTTGTTGACCCGCGAAGCCGTTGGCGGCGAAGGCTTTGTGTTGCTTGACGGCGACGTGGTCTTCGATGTCTCGGTGGTCGAAACCCTGATCGAACAAGGTCCCGATTGTCTTGCGGTTCGCTCGGTTGGCGAACTCGGCCTCGAAGAGATGAAAGTTGTCGCTGACGCCAACGACCGCGTTGTTGCGATTAGTAAAGAAGTGCCAGTCCGTGGCGCCATGGGTGAGTCGGTTGGCATCGAATGGTTCTCGGCGAGCACGTCGCGCAAGCTATACAAAGCCCTCGACGAACGCATCATTGGCCAAGGCTTGGTCAACGAATACTACGAATCGGCGTTCCAACAAGTGATCGACCAAGGCGTGAGCTTGGTTGGCGTCGACATCGGCACCAAGTACGCAACCGAAATCGATACGATTGAAGATCTGCGCGCTGCCAACGCTCGTTTGGCGAGCCGTCCAGCGTTCGAACTCGAAGCTGACAACTTCCGCATGGCTGTCTAGTTCCGCTTCCCTTTACGTCCGGCAAGGCCCTCCAGCGAGGGCCTTTTTTCATTTCGTACTTGTTTCTCGACGAGCACGTAGGCAACATGCCCACATGAGCAAGCTTGTTTTGTTGCTGCCGCTGCTAACCACTGCAGCGTGTGCGACCGCTTCAAAATCTGATGCCGATGCGCCACCGCGTGCCGATGCGCGTATCGATGGCCGCTTAGTTGACGCACCCCAAAATACTGATGCGCCAATCAGCGTCGATGCTGCGCCTGATGCTGCGCCAGCTGAGCGTGTGCTAAAGCAAAACACGTCGGACACGATCACCGACAACAACTCGCAAGCATGTGGCAACGCGGCTGGCACTGCGGAAAGTAGCTACTACCGCGCATTTAAACTCAGTGATTTTGGCATCACAACTGCGTTTAACGTAAGCAAAGTCAGCGTTGGGATCGAAGCCGCGACCGCAGGCATCGGCACCGCCCAAGCAGCACAAATCAAGATCTACACATACAGTGGCGCCCTCACTGGCGCGACCCTGACCACGGCACAGCTGACGCTGGTCAATGCCGTTAACGTCATGATCGACAACACTGCGACGCCAGTTGTGAAAGACTTCCCAATCACGGCCAGCATTCCAGCCGGCGCCACCGTGGTCGCCGAACTGGCATCACCTGACGGCCGCGCGGCTGGCAACTTTCTCTATATTGGGTCCAATCAAGGCGGCGAAACCTCGCCGGCTTATATTCGGGACCCTGCCTGCGGTGACACGCTGCCAACCAAGTGGTCGTCCGCCGGGTTCACCACGATGCACGTTGTAATGAACGTGACCGGCCGCTGATTTGTTTTTTTGCCGTGCGTTGCGCGCTCAAATCAGCTAGGTTGCACATGGGTCCGCAGTTCACCTAGACGCTCCCGGCATGCACGGCATGCCACGCTAAACCTGACTACAAGTAGATCTCAGCATGTCACACGTTGATCGCCTCAACGCTGAGCCGTGTTGGAATGGGAGCTCCTGACATCACTGCGGTTCAGCCTGAAACAAGGCAGGTCCATCGTGTCATCATCGCTTCCTTCAACTCGCGCATCTTCGCGCACGCCGGCGTTAGCGTTTAGCGCCCCTAGCATTTCAGCGCTTGCGAAATCGCTGTGTGCCCAACTCGCCGACGCACCGACGACACCGACGCATGTGCAGATGCTGAATCTGCTGGCGCGTGCCGCTGGCCATCGCAACTACCAAGCGTTTCGAGCTGCCGCGGTTTTGGCGCCGGTTGCGCCGCCACCAACGCCGGTGCCTGCTGCGCCAGCGGTTGCATTATCAACACACGCCACCAAAGCGCGTAGCCACTTCGACGAACAGGGCCGCTTGATTCGGTGGCCAAGTCGCTACGCAGTGCAACGTTTTGCAATCTGGTCGTTATGGCTGCGGTTTGATCCCAAACGGCAATACACCGAACGCGAAGTGAACGCCGTGCTCAACGCATGGGCCACGTTTGGCGATCCTGTTACGCTGCGCCGCGAGTTGATCAACATGAAACTCCTGGCGCGTAAGCCCAACGGTGCCGCGTATTGGAAACAAGCGCAACGCCCCGAGCCCGACGTGCAAGCGTTTCTCACAACCATCCGGCACGTGGGCGTCGAGGGTTAGAGCAGCCCGACGCGCTCGTAGCTGCGTTCACGATCGGCATTGATATCGTCGAGCACGGCCAGCATTTCGGCGCCACGGTCCAGCGCCAGCCGTTCGTGATTGCGTGCTGCAATCACATCGGCGATGTCTTGCTTTGGCGCAGGCACCGCAGCCAAGTTGCCGTTGTTGGCCAGCAACGCAATCTGCGCGGCAAGATCAACGGTCTGCACACCACCGCGCACACCGTCGATCACTGCGAACGGCACGAACTGCAAAAATGGATCGGGCGCGCGCCGAATAAACGACACCAAGCGAGCTGGCGTTGCAAAGTCCGGTTCACCATCGGGGTGAAAGTCGGCAACGCCTGCGATTTTTTGCGCCGCTGTCGCTTTGGTCCGCAGCTCACGCAACGCAATGCGATCACACTGGGCGTCGACCACGACGACGATGGCGATCTTGGTCGTTGGCAAAGCAAGCAAAGCTGCGCCAGCCGCCAGTGCCTGTTGCTCGGTCGCGGCAGCCAACCCCTCGTCGCCATAGTGGCCACGACGCGCGGTTTTGGCTGAACCAAGAATAATGTCGATCGCAACTTCGCCATTTTCGCGGGCTGCCCGCGCCCATGGGCACAGACCGAATTGTTCAACAACCTCAATAAGATACCTATCAAGGATGCGGCGAACTTCGCGCTTTTGTTGATCGTTTTCCATGCAATCCCAGCTCGGCTGGTGTGTCATGTTCTTATCATGGCCAAACCGACGATGGCAGTTGTGGGTGCACTTGCGACGGCGGTTCTAGCCCCTGCGCATGCCCAGCCAAATGCAGCTTCGCGGGTTACCACGCTCACCGAAGCCACCGCCAAACCACTCGCACTACAGTTGCGTAGTGCGTTCGCGCCCACTGCTGATACCGACGACAAATGTTATCTGGGCTTTGTCTATGCACACGTGCACGATTTGCCAAGCAGCGCTGCGGCGGCCTTTTTTCTCCCCGCGTGTTTTGCGCCCGATGGCAGCACGCCTCCGCCATTTGCCGTGGCCAACGCCGACGCAATCGATGCATTGTACCGAGCGGTAACGCGCCGCTTGCAAGCCTCCGACTGGTCTGAAATGACATTGACCAGCAACCTGCCTAGCGAAGTTGTTACGATCGCCGGCTGGGAAAACGCCGACGTGCGAGTGCCAGCGAGCCTGTGGCTACCAGCAGGTACCTACCGCGCCACGTTTGCCGGCAACGCATCGGTGCGCAGCGATGTGCGCGAATTTGTCGTTGCCAAATCCCAGCGCGGCGTCGTGATGATCGAACACGCGTTGCCACCCGCAACCCCCAAAGAGCCAACGACAACCACCGTGAGCTTCGAAGATGAACAACCCGAAGCTGGTTCGCCAACCGTCGTCATTAACAATAAACACAAAAACTTGGTACCGGATCGCTTCGTCGCCAAACCGGCGCGGGTCGCCACATCACCCGACGCGATTGCCGATCCGTTTGCAACCCAAACAACCACCGCGACCAGTACGCCTCGCCGCATTGCCATCGTCGTCGGAGCGGGCCTCGGTGCACACTTCGACGCCACCGCCAATACGCGGCTAGGGCCTAGCCTCGCCGGCATTACCACCGTTGCCTTTTCGCCTGCGGTTGCGCTCGATGTGCGCGCTGGTTTCGCTAGCACCGGCGGCACGGATGCGATGCAACGCTCCAGTTACGCTTGGTCGTTCGCACTTGGGCCACGTTGGCAATTCGCCGAATCAACCGATATCCATCCGTTTGCAACAGCGCAGCTCGGCGTCGATGTGCGCAGCGGCGACCGCGCGACTGCAGCCGCGGGCCTCAATGTAGCAGCCGAAATCGGCGCCATGCTAGGCAGTGATGCGCGCTTGGGTTTTGCAGTGGCAGCGGTTCGTGGGCTGACTCGGCTCGACGCCAGCGTGGCGACTGGCATCGGCGTGCAACTGCGCGCACGCATTTGGTAAACTGCCATCACGCAAGCGCAAGTGCCACCGTGATGTTGCGCCGCCTGCTAGGCCCCGGTAGCGTCACGCTATGAAACATGGGTTGCTTGTTGGTTGTGTCGGCCTGCTCGTCGGCATTGCCGTCGTTGGGTGCAAAAAGACGACGTGCGAAAAATACGCCGACATGGAAGTGAAATGCGGTGGGATCCCGGAAAAAGAAGCTGACCTTACACGCGCATTAGCGAAAGGTATGTGTTCCGAGTCACCGCCGGCTGGCGCCGAAAGCATGAGCTCTATGATCAAACAAGAAGCTGCCTGCGCTGAAAAGACCAGCGATTGTGCAGCGTACAAAACCTGCGTCGCTGCAGTGAAACTCCCCGAAACGAAATAACGTTGTGTTGGTAACGCGCTTCGCACCGTCGACGACTGGCCAAGCCCATCCCGGCACGTTGCTATCGGCGTTGCTAGTTTGGCTTGATGCGCGGGCCAGCGGCGGCCAAGCATTGTTGCGGTTGGAAAATCTCGACCACACCCGCTGCAAGCCCGAGTGGCTGACGCAAATGATCGATTGCCTCGCTTGGCTTGGCTTGGCTTGGGACGCCGTGGTCGTGCAGACCGATCGCGCGAACGATCACGCTGCGCAACTCGATCGCTTAGCCGACCAAGGGCGTTTGTACGCTTGCACCTGCACGCGTACTGAGCTGCGCGGCGGCGTACGCGCGCCCGACGGCGGCTGGGCCTACGACAATCGTTGCCGTAACCGTACGCTTGCGCCTGGCGCTTGGCGCAGCTGCACCGAAGCAATCCGGGTCCGCCTCGACGACGGCGCCATCCAGTGCATCGACGAAAGCGGCCTCGACCTTTCGCAAACGCCTGCACTCGCGATGGGTGATCCAATCGTGCGCCGACGCGATGGCGTAGTTGCTTACCAACTCGCCGTCGTTGCCGACGATATTGCGGCTGGCGTTAACCGGGTTGTACGTGGCCGTGACATTGCACCAAGCACCGCCACCCAAGTCAGCCTGTATCAATTGCTTGGCGCGCCACCGCCGCGCTATCGGCATCACTTTTTGTTGCTGGAGCCCCGCCCCGACCACGACGGCGCCGCCATCAAGCTTGCCAAACTACATGGTGCGATTCCGTTTGAACAATTGCAGCGCCGCTATGATGCTGCCACGCTGCTCGGCCAATTGGCATTTGCGGCCAACCTGCGTTCCACGGTGGCACCCGTGCGAGCGATTGATCTCGTCGACGCATTTGACTGGTCTCGGGTGCAAACCCATGACGTGATTGCGCGTTGGGAGCCCGACCACGGCTTGGCATTCCAAGCCACGCAGTAGCCTTGTCGTGCTAGCCGAGTGCGCCGGTTTATGTCAAAGTGCCCGGATTAGTTCAGATCCAACCCATAAGCCCAACGGGCCGCTGCCAACAACCAACGATGCTGGTTTGGAATCGGGGCTACGTGTGGAAGCGGATCTCGACGCCGACGTTGAACCGGCGCTGAGCGGCACGATCATGGGCAACTATGAGATCAAAGAACTGCTCGGCCGCGGGGGCATGGGCTCGGTGTACCGCGGCCAACACATCGAGCTGCGCCAGTCGGTAGCGATCAAAGTGTTGCGCAAAAAATACAGTGGCCATGAAGAAGCATTGCGCCGCTTCTTTAATGAAGCCAAGGCCACCACGTTGATTGAACACCCAGGTATCGTCAAAACGCTCGACTTTGGACGTACGTCAGAAGGCCTCGCGTTCATCACGATGGAACTGCTGCGTGGCCAAACGTTGGCTGACCGCATCGTAGGCCAAACGTTTGGCGAACGGCGAGCGTTGAGCATCATTCGCCAAATCGCCAGCGCGCTCGCTGCAACGCATGCCATCGGCATTATCCATCGCGATCTCAAACCCGAAAACGTGTTCCTCTGTCCTGACCCTGACATGCCGGACGGCGAACGCATCAAGCTGTTGGATTTCGGCATTGCCAAACTTACCAACCCCGACGAAACACCTAGCGCCAAAACCCAAACCGGCGCCGTCATGGGGACGCCTGCGTATATGTCGCCAGAGCAATGCCGCGCCATCAAACTCGATCATCGGGCCGACCTCTATTCGCTTGGCTGCATCTTGTTTGAGTTGCTCAGCGGCCGTTTGGTATTTTCGGGTGAAGGTGCGGGCGATTTGATCGTGGCCCACATTTCCGAACCGCCGCCTTCCTTGATCAAGATTGTCGACGGCACAACCCCGGCAGTTGCGGACCTCACCGCTCGCTTGCTTGCCAAGGCGCCTGAAGAACGCCCGCCAAGCTGCGTCGCGTTGATGGAAGCGATTGATCGCGTTGTTGCAGCCGGTGTACGCAACGAAGCAACGGTGCCACCGCCCGCGCCCGAGCAGGTTCGGCCACCGTCGGACAGCGACATCGTGTTGGCGCCAGCCGTAGCCGGCAAAACGACGGCGCGCGTGCGCAAGCCCAAACGCCACATTGGCAAGTTCGTATTGTTAGCAGGTGCAAGTGCCGTCGGGCTGGCCGGCTTCATGATGTGCCGCAACAGTCGCGAAGCGACAGCGCCGGCCAAGCCGCCATTGCCAGCGGTCACTAGTGTTGATGCCGCCGCACCGAAGGACGCGCCCCCAACTCCGGCGATGACGCCAACTGTTCCAACCACGTTGACCTTGCACGTCACAACGACACCAGCAAATGCGACAGTGTATGTGGACAATATTCGCGTCGGCACGACGCCAATGCATTGGATTCGGCCACCAGACAAAAACAAACGCGCGTTGAAGGTCGCGGTACAGCTCGCCGGCTATCGCGAAGTCAACTTTGATGTACCACCAACCGCCGTAGGCGACTTACATCACGTGTTGACGTTAGTGCCGAAACGTTAGCGCAGCTCGACTTTCGCTACCTCGGCGAGCACGGGATAAAGCGGTGCGCGGCGGCGGCCAATCACAGATCACGCCGCACGTAGAACTGCCCTTGCGCGGCGAGATCAGGCGACGCAGCAAAAACGGTGTCGGCCGACGGTGGCGTAGGCCAATTACCCATGAGTTGCAGCTTGCTTGGGTCGTAGTCAAAATTGCCCATCACATGCACTCGAAAGCTCGCACCAAGATGCGTGTGTGCGCCAACCCGAACATCGCTGCCAACGCCCATGAAGCCAACTGGCAGCACTTTTTGGTCGGAGATCTTAAGGCTGGTGCCATAAGGCACCGACACGGCGGTGAGCTCAACCCCAACGCCAAGCTGCACGTAGGCGTCAAGCCAAGCGGTGATCGGCGCATGCGCTCCGACGGCGCCAGTTACCAGGCCCGATTTGCGATTCACTGGTAGGTCGGTGGCTCTGCCAGCCATGACAAAATCATCACTAGCGTACAAGTCGAGCCCAGTCTCAACGAACAGCGCACCTCGCAGAGCGTGATTTACAAAAAGGCCAACGCCATTCATGCGGCAAACGTTCCAATCAGTAGTCGCGGCTGGTTGTGGTCGTCGAAAACCATATCCGCCTACCCGCGCGCCCATGCTCCACGTCGAAGGAGCTGGCGCGGCGGCTCGTTGAATTCCGCCTGTCGACTCGGCGCTCGCCGACAAGCTGGTTGCCATCAATGCTGCTGCAGCGCTGGCCAACGCCAACGCCAATCCCCGGTTGTTCATGGCAGCGGCTTTTGCAAGGCGCACGCCAGGGCGTTGCCACGCGAACGCGCCACGCGAACCGCTTTCGGCAGCGCAACGTGAACCCAGCGTCACAGAATGTGAACGAGGTCAAACGCCCGGTTCGCGACGAACGGGTGCGGTCTTGCCATCTTTGCTACGTGCGACAGCAGCCCAACCAGGATTGTAGATGTTGTCACCTTTGATAAAGGTCCACGCGATGTCTTTTTCACCAGGCCGATGGTCCATGTGAATAAACGACTCTTGTGGATACCAACCAATCCCTACTTCACGGTACGTGCGCCAGAGGTAGTCGCGGATCTCGGTTGGGTTCACACCGTGAATGCGGAAATCGATAGCGCGGCCCGCACGATGCGGCGACGTGCGCGACTCTTCGGCATTGCCGCGATACGCCGAGACATATTCGATGGTCTTGTCGGGATAGTGCGCTGCAACATCGGCGAGCATCGCCAACGTGCCGCGATCGATGCTGCGCTCTCGCCCGCTACGCCGACACATGAACAGCCGCGTAATCTCTTTTGCTGTCGCATCATCGATTGAACCGTCGAGCCCAATCCAGACACTGGCCGCCTGTTGTTGATTCACATCAAAGAGCTTCACTTCAACCCGCGTAGCAATGCCGATCGCTGCAGCCGCTTGTTCGCGGGCTGCACGCAATGCCCACGCGGCCAACGACACCTGGGTTTCAACCGCAACCGTGTCTTCATCGGGAACGGCGTGCTTAAGCGGTGCTGGCGATTCTGAAATGGCAGCGCGTGGCCTTGCTGAAGGCGACTTTGCGTTGGCAGTTGCACTGGCGGTAACCACCACTGCGAGCACTATGTTGCCGAGCAAACGCATGAAGCGCGGGTATGTTTGCATGTTGAGCAGGACACGCAAGCTAATTCGACGCATGTCTTGACCTGCGACGGTGTGCGACACCAACGCTATTCACTGATTTCAGCTAGTTAACTTTTTGCACACAATTGTCCTCATGGTCGATTTTTTACGCCGCTCAGGATTTTTCGGGCACAACAGCGCGGTATTTTGAGTGCATGCGATTCACCGAAGAGCACCAACAGTTGCGCCGCACCATGCGCGAATTTGTCGAAAAACAAATCAATCCACACGTTGATGAATGGGAACGTGCCGGTGCATTCCCAGCGCGTGAACTCTTCAAAAAGATGGGCGCGTTGGGGCTACTCGGCATTAGCAAGCCCGAAGCGTTTGGTGGCATGGGCCTCGATTATTCGTACGCCTTGGCAGCTACCGAAGAGCTGGGTGCCACCCAATGCGGCGCGATTCCAATGGCCGTCGGCGTGCAAACCGACATGGCAACACCAGCGCTTGCACGGTGGGGCTCCGACGAGTTACGCCGCGAATTCTTAGCGCCTGCGATCACCGGCGATTACGTTGCCGCGATCGCAGTCAGCGAAGTCAGCGGCGGTTCTGATGTAGCAGCGATCAAAACCGTCGCCAAAAAAGACGGCGACGATTACGTCATCAACGGTTCCAAGATGTGGATCACTAACGCAGCCCAAGCCGACTGGTTTTGCGTGTTGGCGAACACCGGCGACGGTCCGGTGCATATGAACAAGTCATTGATCATCGTACCTGCCAAAACACCTGGCGTTACCGTCGGTACCAAGCTCGATAAACTTGGCATGCGCTCGTCGGATACCTGCCCGGTATTTTTCGAAAACGTACGGGTACCACAACGTTATCGCATCGCAGCCGAAGGCATGGGCTTCATGATGCAGATGGTGCAGTTTCAAGAAGAGCGACTCTTTGGTGCGACCTCCGCGCTCCGCGGCATGGAGAGCTGCATCACGCAAACCATTGCATACTGCAAAGAGCGCCATACCTTCGGCCAACCCGTCATCGACAATCAAGTCGTGCACTTCCGCATGGCCGAGCTGCAAACCGAAATCGAATTGTTGCGCTCGTTGGTGTACCGCGCCGTCGAAGAATACGTCGGCGGCAAAGACGTAACCATGTTGGCATCGATGGCGAAACTCAAAGCTGGGCGCCTCGGTCGCGAAGTAACCGACGCTTGTTTGCAGTATTGGGGTGGCATGGGCTTTATGTGGGACAACACGGTGTCACGCGCTTATCGCGATACGCGGTTGATGTCGATCGGCGGCGGCGCCGACGAAATCATGCTTGGCATCGTGTGCAAGCTGATGGGTATCTTGCCTGGCAAAAAGAAGAAGGCGTAGCCTTCCGCCTATTTCGGCCGCAACGCCCACAACGCCTCGCGCAGCGGGCCAAGGGCCTTGTCATCATCGAGCGGGCAACTGGAATCCACCGACATCACCGCTGGGCCGTCGCCCACCGCGAGGATCTCGCGATAGTCGGTGCACCCTGTTCGCGGCGGTCCGCTAAAACCCGGCTGGCTGCTGGCAACCAACGCTTTGAGCTTGGTTGCATCGGCGGCTGCCAAGGGCAGCTGCTGTTCGTTGCCTTTACCGTCGAGAAACGCAATACGGTTCGAATCAAAGTCGACCGCGATCCAGAAAACTTGCGGCCCTGCTGTCGCAAGGCCCATGGTTTCACCAAAGACCCCATGCGCAGGCAGCCGCTCGGCATCGTTGAATGTTTGCGGTGGCCGCACCGTCGGCGCGTCAGCGACCGGAACCAGTTTCGCATCGACCGCGACAGCCTTGGGAGCCGCTTGTGTTGGTGCTTCGGTTTTTTTGCCACAACCCAGGACAAGCAGAGTCGCTAGAGCAACGTGTCGCATGCTGTGAGTTGTAGCAGCTGAAGTAGCGTGCTGCGCGTTTAATTACTGCGGCACCACGTTGGCCATCGGCACCCACATGGTTTCGCCGGTGGAACCAACTTCAAGCTCGTAGTAGCCAGAGAGTAATTGTTTCACGACAGCTGACTGCATCAAGCCGTTGGCGCCTTGCACCAGCACGCGACCACCTGCCGGAACCTTGGTAGCAACTTCGCCCGCGACAGCATTGCCAACCCCGATGCCCATGCCACCGATCGCCATGATCGCACCGCGGCCTTTGGGATCATTTTCGCCGCGTGGTTGTGGCCCTGTGCCCGCACGCTTCGAAGGTTCGGCTGGCGCCACCGGCGGCGCGGTCGTTGTGCGCGGTGTAATTTCGCCTGACGCCACGGCCGAGTTGATCCGTGGCGTAATTTCACCTGCAGCGACCTGATTGCGGGTTGAGATTTCTTTGGTTTCGACAACCGTCGGCACCCCAAGTTGGGGCGTCTTTTTCCGCGGCGGCAACGTGACGGCGACCGGTGGCCCAACCACCGGCATCTGTTGGGTTGGCACTTCGTACGGGTCTGAAGCCGCGAATGAAGCTGCAACCCGCACGGGTTTAACACCATTGAGGGTATCGTCGGCGGCGGCTAGCCGTTGCAAATCGTTCGACGAGGCAGGCATGGCGTTATTGCTATCGCTGGCGCGAGCGGCCTGTGCTTGCTGCAAGATTTCGGCGACGGATTGCAGGCCGGGCGCATGACCACGCACCGTTTCGCTGCCCGAAATCTTGCGCTTTTCTTCAGCCAATTTGGCAACTGCAACATCACCTGCAACATCGCGTACGGTTACCGACCCAGGTGGTGGGGTCCGAGTTGCAACCGGCCGCGCAACCATTGGAGCCCCCAGCAATTGGGAACCGTCGTCGACCGAGATGTCCAACGAGATTAAGCGATTGAATTCCAAACCGAACACCGCGCCACCAGTTGGATGAAACGCCAGCAGTTCTTCGATAATCGCGCCGCGGGCTGCGCGATCCATCAGCGCCAACGTTGAACCCGTGGTCACCGTGCGTCGGACTAACAAGCGCGCCAAGATGCGTTCGACGCTGCGCGCCACACTTTGCTTGAGCCCACGATCGATATCGTAAAATGGCAAACCGACAAACTGCGAAACCAACACCACTGGATCACCGCAACGCACCGTGACAGCACCACTGGCGCGTACCCGCACGGGCTGTTGCGTCAACGGCACCACAAAACTAATGGCGCAATCAAACCCAACTTCGACCGGGCTCGTCAGCACAAAATACGCCGCCGTTGGCCGCATTGGATCTGGCGTACGCCAACGGTGGCGACCTGGGCCCAAGCGATTGCCCACCGCCCACGATGGACACATCACGACTTGGTCGTCGTTGTTACATTGAACGTCACATTCCGCGCCGATTGGATACGGCCACGTGTAGACGAGCTGATCCGCCGCATTGGCATCTCGAGCAATCACCGTCGACATTGTTTTTATTCTACCGGATCTTTCAGCCAAAAAACGCCAGTGAGCGGCTACGAAATTCAATCAATTTTCTTCCCCAGTCGGCTTACGCCGCAGCGCGAAATAGGATTCGCGCCGCCAAAACGCCGCCAGCGCGCTACCAAGCGGTCTAGGGCTCTGCCGTTGGGGTCGCAACCAGGTGGATACGGACGCGGCGGACCCGGCGCGCCGAAGCCTCGACGATCTCGATCACCGTACCATCTTCTGTCGTGATGCGTTCCCCGGTTTGTGGAATCGAATGGGCCAAAGCCATGCACAGGCCGGCAATGGTGGTGCGGTCGCGTCCAACCGGCAAGTCCAAATCGAGATCACGATTGACTTTGCGGACTGGCGCCCAGCCTTGCACGATGAAGGTGCCATTGGCTTCTTTGGTGAAGAATGACTCCACGACATCATCTTCGCTAAAGATGTCGCCAACCAATTCTTCAATCAAATCCTCGATCGTCACCAAGCCCGACACGCTGCCGGTGTCATCGAGCACAACTGCCATTTGGCTGCGTTGCCGCTGCATTTCACGCAGCAGATCCAAGGCGCGGGTACCTTCATTCACTTTGTACGGCGGCCGCAGGATGTCTTCAAACATCACCAGATTTTGTTCCCACGCCATCGACAACACGTCACGCGCCACCACGTAACCAACGATGTTATCGAGGTTGTTTTCAAATACCGGCATGCGGCTGTGGCCTTCTTCAAGGATCAAGCGCTGCACTTCTTCGACGGGCGCCCCACGGCGCAGTGCCACCATCTTGCTGCGTGGCACCATCACTTCGGCCACGGTCACTTCACCAAAACCCAACGCGCGCGACGCAATTTCGCTGGCGCGCGGATCCACCGAACCGGTTTTAGCAGCTTCTTCAACCAGCTCTTGCAATTCGTCTTTCGAAAGCCGGGCTTCCGTAAACGTTGTGCTATCGCCGAACAGACGCAACACAACGTTGGAGCAGGCTGTTAACAACCACACCAAGGGCGACAACACCCGCGATAGCGTCAGCAGCGGGCGACCAACGAAAAACGAGTAACGATCCGAATAACGCAGCGCTAACGACTTCGGAATCAATTCGCCGATGATGAGTTCCATAAATGAGATGCCTGCAACCACAATAATGAAGGCAACTGTGCCGGCTGATTCACCTAAGCCGGCGCGTGTCAGCGGAGCCTCCAACAGCACAGCTAGGCCATGACCACCAAACGCCGCAGCTGCCGTGCCCACGACGGTAATGCCAATTTGCACGGTCGCCAAGAAGCGCTCGGGTTGGTTGCGTAGGCTTTGCACCGCCAACGCTCGCTTGTCGCGCCTCCGAGCCAATTCCGACAGCCGGGTTTTGCGCACGCTGAGCACTGCAATTTCAGCGGCCGCAAACAACCCGTTGGTCACCATCAACGCAGCGATAATCAGCAGTTCAACCACGGTTCTTCTGGCGCATCATACACGACCTTGGCGAAGACTCGCATACGAGTGCGGCGATCGCCAGATCACCAGGCATTTCAAACCTGCTGTGTTCTGCGATAACCTGTTGCAATGTCGACGAGATATCGCCCGCCGCGTCCCCCATCTTCGGCATACATTACCCCAGCTGGTGCAGCGAAACTGCGCGCCGAACTCGACCAACTTTGGTTGGTGGAACGACCGCGGGTGACCCAAGAAGTGGCCGATGCAGCGGCCCAAGGCGACCGCAGCGAAAATGCCGAATACATCTACGGCAAGCGTCGGTTACGGGAGATTGACCGGCGGGTTCGGTTCCTGACCAAACGCCTCGAAGCGGTGAAAATCGTTAACGAAGCGCCGACCGACCCCGAACGCGTATTCTTTGGCGCCTGGGTTTCAGTCGAAGACGAGGACGGCGAAAGCAAAACCTATCGCATCGTTGGGCCCGATGAATCCAATGTTGAAAACGGCTGGATCAGCATGGACGCGCCCATGGCGCGCAGCCTCATGGGCAAGCGAATCGGCGACGACGTCACGGTGATGCGGCCCAAAGGCGATTGTGTTTACTCGATCACCGCGGTTCGCTACTGTGCAAAATGAACCGTCGGGCCGTCGCACTCGACGGGGATTGTAAAGACAGCCCCTAGACGTTGCGCCGCGTTGCGACTACAACTCAACGATGTTTGCCAACCAGCGGGTAGCTGTTGTTATCCCCGCCTTCAATGAAGAGCAAAAAATCGCAGCCACCGTGGCTTCGATACCTGATTATGTTGATGTTGTAATCGTCGTCGACGATGCGTCGGCAGACAGCACCGGTGAAGTAGCCCAAGCGACGGCTGATCAATTGAGTGATGGCCGTCGCGTCGCGGTGGTGCGGCATCACGTCAATCAAGGCGTTGGGGCTGCCATCGTGACGGGCTACCGGCAAGCGCTGCACAGCAAGTGCGCAATCGTGGCGGTGATGGCTGGCGATGGCCAGATGGATCCAGCGGATCTCGCTTCGATTCTGCAGCCGATCGTCGACGGTACGGCTGACTACGTCAAAGGCAATCGCTTCTTACATCCCGAAATTTGGAAAGCGATGCCAGCTGCGCGCATCGTTGGCAATTTGGTGCTGTCAGCCGCCACCAAAGTAACCTCGGGCTACTGGCACGTGTTTGATTCACAGTGTGGCTACACTGCGATCAGCGCTGCCGCGCTGCAGGCGATCGAGCTCGACGGAGTTTTCCCGCGCTATGGGTATCCCAACGATATGTTATCGCGCTTGCACGTTGCCCGCATGCGTGTGTGTGATGTGCCAGTGCGTCCGGTTTACGGACCACATTGGCGCAGCGGCATCAACTTGACGACTGCGTTCCATCCGATTCCGTGGGTGCTATTGCGCTCCTGGGGCAATCGCATCGCAGCCGAAGCTCGTCGAGCCTTGTAGTTTTGGCGTCACAACGGCCGCAACGCATCGGGGTGATCACCACATCGTATCCGATGAGCGACGCCGACCCTGCCGGCGGATTTGTCGCAGCACACACGAGCTTGCTGCGCGCCGCCGGCAACACGGTGGAGATTGTCGCTGCAGCATCGAGCCAACCGGCTGGGGCACTCGCGGCACCGGCGGCGACGCATCGCATCGGCAGCGCTGCGGTATTCGCCCATGGCGGCGCGCCCGACGCACTTGAAACGGCAGTGGTATCGCATCCATGGCTGCAAAGTGGGCTGTTTTCGCTGCGCATGGCGGCTGTCGTCGCACGACGCCGACATCATTGGGATGCCGTGGTTGCACATTGGTTGGCACCGTCGGCGCTCGCGGCACTAACCACGCGCGGCCCGTTATTGGCCATTGCGCACGGCGGCGATGTACATCTATTGCATCGTTTGCACTTGTTAACACCCACGGTGGCGGCGCTAGCAGCCCGACGCGCACGCCTGGTGTTCGTCAATCGCACCGCCGCAGCATTGGTAAAAGATGCAGTACCAGTACGCTTAGCTCGTTATCTCGACCAAGCCGCGACGGTTATCCCCATGGGTGTTGCCGTCGACAACTTTGCTACCGTTGCGCAGCGGCGATTGGCCCGCCCTACCCCAAGCGTACCGCGGGTAGTGGTGATCGCACG
>Ga0075163_10006370_pt1 | contig 15620 bp, 12 predicted proteins | sample JI1023141ADNA_FD_71478 | JGI IMG/M metagenome (GOLD analysis project Ga0075163, IMG submission 71478) | Wastewater effluent complex algal communities from Wisconsin, to seasonally profile nutrient transformation and Carbon sequestration -... | ecosystem: Engineered > WWTP > Effluent > Algae... | reverse complement strand
GTCCCACGCCGCCGGAGAAACTGAGCGCAACGTTTCATAAACGGTGTTGGCGGATTGCGGCGAGTGCTCCATACTGTGCGCCCTTTTCCATTCATGAGTGATTCGACTGCCAGCGACAAACCCGGTCAATTGGACCTCTCCAGCCTGCGCCTGATGCCAGACTGGGTGGGCAGCATTGGCAAAGAAACACCCAAACAAAAGTTCCGTGACTACGACGACACGCGCGATGATCGCGGTGGACGCGGGCGTGATGATCGGGGTCGCAGTGGCGGCGGGCGACCTTTTCCAGGCGGACGCGATGATCGCGGAGGCAGGCCTGGTGCGGGTGGTGGCGAGCGACGCGGACGCGATGGCTTTGGAGGCAAAGGCAGAGGCGGACCTCGCGATGATCGTCGCGGGCCACCGCAGTTCGAGCAGCGCGAGCCTCTGCCGACCGACATCGCCGTGAACATCGAGGTGGAGGAGAAAGCCGCCGACGCGCTGGCCGCACACATCAAGAACACGGGCCGCGCCTTCAGCATGTTCGATGCATCGCGCCTCGTGCTCGACAGCGGAGAGCGCTTCCATGTGCGGTTCACCTGCGCGCCGGAGCGGCCAGCGGGTTTGTTTCGTGTCGTCGCGGATGGCGCGGTGTTCTTGTCGCGAGACGACGCATCTCGATACATTTTGAACAGCGGTGCGCTGGCTGGGTATTATCGAGTCGATGAGATCGAACTGGAAGAACCGAAGGGTGAGTTCAAGTCCATCGGCGTCTGCGGCATGAGCGGCGCGCTCATCGGCCCGCCGAGCCATCACAGCTACCAGACGGCGATTGTCCGGCTGCATCGCGAGCGCTTCGCCAACATGTCGATCGACGATTACAAGCGCCGCATCCGTGTGGAGTCCGATCCAGAGCTCGTGGTGAAGTGGAAGGAGCAGCAGCGCAAAGGCATGCGCTGGGTTTACCTCAAGGGCCAGGTGGCCGAGGGCGCGGAGCCGCTGGCTCTCAACACGCGCGCCGAGATGGAGGCGCACTTCCGCCGCACGCATTCCGAGGACGCCGTCACCGAAGTGCGCGAGACCATTGTGCCGGGTAGTGGCGAGCGCGAGAAACTGGCGCGGGTGCTGATCATCCTGCTGCAACGCGCCGTGGAAAATGCGCGCAACCATCTGTTTGAGTTCTCCCAGCATCTCGGTCATGTGCTGGAGCATCGCGGGCTCAAGCTCTTCAAGCGCCGGAGCGGAAAACTTTTCGTCAGTCGCATCCGACCCCAGGCCATCGATCCGGCCGTTGTTTTCTCCGAGCGCATCACGTCCATCGTCGAGACCATCAAGGAACGCCCTGGCATCGTGCTCTCGAAGCTGGTCGATGCCATCGCGCCGGCTGGAGCAGCGCCCGATGTACCCGAGCAGACAGACAAGCCAGACGAACCCGCTTCCGACGCGCCCAAGCTCTCCGAGGCGCAAGTCGGTGTGATGAAGGATCTCCGCTGGCTGGCCGATGAGGGCTACATCATCGAATACAGCGACGGTGCCGTCTTCCTCGGTGTGCAAGGTGAGACGCCGCCTGCCGTCAAGCCCGCGCCGAAACCCGCGAAGCAATCGAACCGCCAGCCTGCGGCCAAGCCGGTCGCTCAACCTTTGGCGGAATCCGCAGCCGAACCAGTCGCTGAAACGAGCGCGGAGCCTGTCGCCGAGTCAGGTCCTGTGCCGCCGACTGACGAAGCCATTGACGAGCCAGTCGAAACACCTGTTGCAGAGCCTGCTGTCGAAGAAGTTGCAATTGAACCTGAAACTCCAAGCGTCGCCGAGACGGTCCCGCCGTCCGACGTTGAGCCGGTTGCCGAGGAAGCTGTCCCGCAGTCTTCAGAGAAGCCGACAGCAGAGTAAACGGGGATTGCCAAACATCGACCGCTCCGTCACAATCCGGTTATGGATGCGCTGATGAAACATCTCGCTGCGGGGAAGAATCTGTCGCCTGCGCAAGTGACTGCGGCTGCGGCATTTCTCGTCGAGCCGTCCGCAGCGGCGACGGAGAAAGCGGACTTTTTGCGCGCCCTCGCGCGGAAGGGCGAGACGCCGGATGAGATCGCCGCATTCGTCGGCGAGTTTCTCAAACTGGCCGTCGATCCGGGAATCAATGTGGCAAAAGCGCCCGGCCCCATTCTCGATGTCGTCGGCACGGGCGGCGACAAGCTGAACCTCTTCAATGTCTCGACCACGTCCATGTTCGTCCTCGCCGCTGGTGGAGTGTGCATCGTGAAGCACGGCAACCGCGGCATCACAGGCAAGAGCGGCGGCGCGGACGTGCTGGAGGCGCTTGGGATCAAGATTGATCTCCCGCGCGAGCGAGTGGCGGCTGGCGTGCAGGAGATCGGACTCGGCTTTCTTTTCGCGCCGCTTTATCATCCCGCGTTCAAGGCGGTGGCGGAAGCGCGGAAGATTCTCGCCGCAGAAGGACAGCGCTCGATCTTCAACATCCTCGGCCCGCTGCTGAATCCAGCGCGGCCAGACTTCCAACTCGTCGGTGTGTTTGATCCCGCGTTGACCAAAGTCTTTGGCGACATCCTGAAAAAGCTCGGCCGCAAAGCCGCGTGGATCGTGCATGGCAGCGCGGGCGCAGGGCGCGGGATGGATGAGTTTTCCACGATCGGCGTCAACACCGTGATTCGCCTGCAAAACAAGAAGCTCGTCAAAGACGAGATTGATCCTCATGCGCTTGGCTTTGCAAAGCCGAAGCTGGACGACCTCGTCGGTGGCGATGCGACGGAGAACGCCAACCTCCTCGAAGGCATCCTCGCCGGCACGATTAAGGGGCCAAAGCGTGATCTCGTCGTGCTCAATGCAGCCGCGGGCTTTGTCATCACCGGCAAGGCAAAGAATCTGGCCGATGGAAAGGCGCTGGCCGAGGAAATCATCGACCGAGGGGCCGCTCACGCAAAGATGCGCGCGATGCAGGACCTGTGCTGAGAATGGCCACTCGACGCAGGTCCTTTACTTCAGTACCGAGCGATGCGATGCGCATCCACCCTAGCTCGCGAGTCGTTCTCTTGATTCACGCACCACAAACCGTGTTTGCCATCGTCCGTCTTTTTGCCTAGATAAACATCATGTCCATCCCAGTCCAAGCCGCCGCTCGCGAGCGCAAGTTTCAGGAGTTCGATCTCGTCCGTCTTCTCTCCAGTGTGTTCGAACCCACACAGGGAAAGCGCTTCTGCATACTCATCGATCTACCGGACCTTGCCGAGGCCTCGGGACTTGCGTTCTTGAATAATCCGCAGCGGCCAATCCAGCAGCGCGCGCACGAGCATTTCCATCTCGGCCTGAAGAACGGCGGCCTCAGCGCGCTGGGCGCATCGGGCGGAGACATGTTCGCCTATCAGCAGACGGGCGGCAGCAATCTCGACATGCCTGATCTGTGCGTGGACATGAGCGGGCGTGAACTGAGCCTGGAGCGTGATGTGTATCCGAACTACGACATCATCCTCTGCATCTCCACGTTTTCGGCTACCGCGCCGCTGACTGAGTTTGCAAAGAAGTACGGGTTCCGCGGTGCCACGCTGCACGGAGTGAACGATGTGATCCTCAACTCGGGTCTCGCCGTTGATTACAACATTGTGAGCCGCGATGCCGAGAAACTGCGCCTGTCGATGACGCGCGCCGACTGGGTGGAGATCGATTTCACCGTGGAAGGTGGCGAGTCGATGACCGTGCATCTCGAACTGGGCAATCAAGAGGCGCAGAAAAGCCACGGACTCTGCCGTGGTGACACGCCGGACGTGGCCAATCTCCCGGCGGGCGAGGTCTATTTCGTGCCCGTGTCGGCGGAAGGTTGCTTCCCGTTGAAGTATGAGGATGGCACGCTCGGGAAGCTGACCGTGACCGGTGGCCGCATCATCAAGTCCGAACTTATCGAGGGCAAACAGAGCACCATCGACGAGCACAACCGCAAGCTGGCCGACGACCCGATGACCGGCGTGCTGGGCGAGCTGGGGTTTGGCACGCAGGTGCTTCCTGTGTCGGGCGCGGACATCCAAGATGAAAAGGTTCTCGGCACCTGCCACCTTGCCACGGGTCGTGACGATCACCTCGGTGGGCATATCACGCCCGATCAGTTCAAGCGGAGGCAGAACGCCACGCACGACGACATTCTCTTCGCGCCTCACAAGACGCCGAACTTTGACATCAAGCAGGCGCGGATGAAGCGTGACGGAAAGGTGACCGTGCTCATCGAGCACTTCCAGCCTTCGCAGTATCTGCTCGATGCTCTGGCTTCATAGCCTAACGTGAACGTCGCCGGTCTCCGCGTGCCATGAACATCTACGAGACCCGCAAACTGCTCGACGAATATCTGCTCTTCCACTACGGCAGGCCGGAGGAGGTCCTCCCGTGGGCTTTTGGTCCGCGCGAGGCGTTGGGGTTTGCCGTTCGGACAGTTGTTGAGCTGGCGGACTCCGGTCGGGCGGTCACTTCGGCTCTCGATCTTGGGTGCGCCGTGGGTCGGTCCTCGTTTGAATTGGCGGCTCGTGGCGCTGAAGTGATCGGCATCGACTTCTCGGCTGCATTCATCCGTGCGGCCAACGAGCTGAAGCAAACCGGACGCCTCGACTACAGCCGCAGCGATGAAGCATCCGCGGCGACGATGCTGACGGCTGAAGTGCCCGCAGGCATCCCGCGCGATCGCGTGCGATTTGAAACGGGCGATGCGATGAACCTGCGCGGCGATCTCGGCAACTTCGACCTCGTCCATGCCGCCAATCTGCTGTGTCGGCTGCCCGAGCCCGAGAGACTCCTTACGCGACTGCCTGAGCTGGTGCGTCCGGGTGGGCAACTCGTGCTCGCCACGCCCTGCACTTGGCTGGAGGAATTCACACCGCGCGCCCACTGGCCCTCAACATCGACTCGCGACTGGCTGATCGACAAACTGAGCGCAGACTTCGATCTCGACCTGCAAATCGACATGCCATTCCTGATCCGCGAGCACGCGAGGAAGTTCCAGTGGAGCGTGGCACTCGGGACCCGCTGGATCAGGAAACACTGAGCTGGGCGGATCAGCCGCCAGCGGCGATTGGTGTGTTCCTCTTCACGGCTGCCGGAGCGCGCGCCACGCCATCATGCCACCGCCGACGACAAAGAGGAGCGGGAACCAAATGGAATAGAGAGCGGCTTTGGTCCCATGTCGGAGGATCGCTTCCGAAGGCTGCGCGGGGTTCACAAAGCAAACGGTGCCGCGACTGGCGGGATACTCATTGGCAAGTGCTTCGACCTTGTCCTTGTGCGGTGACCCGCCTTCGACTCTCCTAACCTTGGTTCCGATGTACCGTGTGCCCTTGAACTCATACTGGTATTGAAGCCCGAGCCGATGCGCCATCGGCGAGTGCGGCGTGGGATGCTCGGAGAGCACGACGGAGGACATGATGCGGCACGGGGTCTCGATCCACGAGCGTGTCTCCCGCGCGCGTTGATAGCTCGTCCAAAGCACGGCGGTGAAGATCGCACCCACGAGTGCAAGGAAGAGTCCCATGCACGAAAGCCAGATGCGACCCGCGCGACGCGAGTCACGAGACGATGCGGATGAAGTGCCTTGAGACATGAGCTTTGACTATCGCTGTGCGTGTGCTCATTACAACACTGCCACTTTCGTCGCAAACTGATGTCCGTTCCCCACTCCCGCAATACCGCCCCGCCTCGCTGGCTGCTCAAGCCAGAGTCGCCCACTGCGGCTGGAATGGCTGATCGTCTCGGACTCCATCCTCTGGTGGCGCGGCTGCTCGTCACGCGCGGCATCGAAGACGACGACGCTGCCAGGGAGTTCCTCCAGCCGCGGCTCGCCAGCCTCAGTGATCCCTTTGATCTGCCGGAGATGCGACCGGCGGTGGAGCGACTGCTCGTGGCTGTGGACCGAAAGGAAAAAGTCAGCCTCTACGGCGACTACGATGTGGATGGAGTGACTTCGATGGCGCTGCTGCATCTCACGCTGAAGGCCTATGGCCTCGACTCGAGTCTGTTTCTCCCACATCGCATGGAGGAAGGCTATGGCATGAGCCGCGACGGACTCTCGCGTTGTTTTGAAGAGCACGGGAAGCCTGATTTGCTCATGGCGCTGGACTGCGGCACCACCTCGCTGGCCGAGGCTGCGTGGCTAAAAGAGGAAGGCGTCGATTGCATCATTGTCGATCACCACGAACTCGCGCAGGCCGGACGGCCGCAGTGTGTGGCGCTGGTGAATCCGCAGCTCGGCGAGACGCACCACCATCTCTGCACGGTCGGTCTCGTCTTCAAGGTGGCGCACGCGCTGATGAAGACGCGGCGCCTGCCGGACTTCGATCTCAAGGATTATCTCGATCTCGTCACGCTCGGCACCGTGGCCGATCTCGTGCCGCTGATCGGCGAGAACCGCAGCATCGTGCGGCGTGGTCTCGAGGCCATCGCGCAGACGAAGCGTGTCGGACTCCGCGCGCTGAAGGAGGTGGCGGGTGTCGATGGTTTTGTGCAGACACACCATCTCGGCTACCGGCTGGGGCCGCGCTTGAATGCGGCGGGTCGGCTCGACACCGCGCTCACCGCGCTGCATCTCGTTCTCGCCACAGATCCCGTGAAGGCGCGCGAGTACGCGGCGCTGCTGGATGCCCACAACCGCGAGCGGCAGGGCGTCGAGTTGCAAGTGATGAATGAGGCGCTGGAGATGGTGGCTCAGATGGGATCACTCGACGACGTGCATGGCATCGTCATCGGATCACGCGACTGGCACCCGGGCGTGATCGGCATCGTCGCCTCGCGTATCTCGCGTCTGTGTCACAGGCCCACGATCCTCATCGCCATCGACGAGAACGGCATCGGCAAGGGGAGCGGCCGCAGCATTCGCGGCCTATCCTTGGTGGATGCGATGAACGAGTGCCGCCCGCTTTTGCTCAAAGGTGGCGGCCACGCGATGGCGGCGGGCCTTTCGATCGAAGAGAAGAACATCGACACCTTCCGCGTCGCATTCGGCGAGGTCGTGCAGCGCGCCCTCACCGCCGATGACCGCCGTCCCGTGCTCGAACTCGATGCCGAGCTGAGTCTGCGCGACATGTCGGCGGGGTTCCTCGACCAATACCGTCAGTTGGAACCCTTCGGCCAGCGGAACCACGAGCCATTTTTCCTCTGTCGCAATGTGTCGCCACGTCTGCCGGGCCGCGTGCTCAAGGACAAGCATCTCCGCGTCGCGCTCTTCCAAAACGGCATCTCGATGGACGCGATGTACTTCAATGCGCCGTTCGATTCACTCCCGCCACCGCCTTGGGATGTCGCCCTCCGCATCCAGCGCAACAGCTACCGTGGCAATGAGCAATGGCAGCTCCTCGTCGAAGGAGTGCGCGCGGCGGAGTCCAGCTAGCTCAGAGCACCGGATCACCGCAGCTTTTCAATCAACCGGCACATGCCGCGCTTGCCGCCTCGACGAACGGGAGGCGGTCTTCGAGGTGGGGGATCGCCCGCGAAGATTCAGCGCCTCGCGGCTCGGCGCACGGTGCCAGTCGGCTTCGAGCGTGGTGGCGACGAGATCGCGATCCACGCCGCTCTCGTTGGCGATGAAATCAAAGAGACTCTGCGCGATCACCGGCAGCGCAATCATGTGTGTGCGGCCAAGCTTGGCGTGCAGCCAGTCGCTGAACCGGAGGAACTCGGCGAAGGGCGACGCGGCGTTCTGCCACAGGAGCTTCAGTGTGGCGGTGAAATGGCCGCTGTTGGCGACGATGTCCCAGTAGCGGGCAAAGCGGCGCATGCGCTGCATGTCGGCGAAGGGGATGTCCCGCGTGGAAAGGATCTCGTAAGGCGGATGCGGCGCGTAGATCATGCGATACTCCTCATCGTGCCTGACGATGGGCGTGCCGCGCAGACGCTTGAGGATGCCGACTTGGATTTCCTGTGGTCCGAGACGCACGAGGCGATCAAAGCCGCGTCCGAAGCTCTCGATGTCCTCGCCCGGCAGACCGACGATGAGGTCGGCGTGGATGTGGACGCCGGTTTCCTCTCGGAGGAAGCGGAAATTGTCTTCCAGGCGGTCGAGATTCTGCCTGCGACTGATGTTTTTCGACGTGGCTTCATCAAAGGTCTGGATGCCGACCTCGAACTGCACAGTGCCGGGCGGGAACTTTTTGATGAGAGCGCGGAGCTGCTCAGGGAGTCGGTCCGGCACCATCTCGAAGTGCAAGAACAAGCCATCGCGCCAGCGATCGAGAAAGAACTGCAAAATGCTCATGCTCGTGGGCAGATGCAGATTGAAGGTGCGGTCCACAAACTTGAACTGCGTGGTCCCGCGATCCAAAAGCCGCTGCATGGAGGCCAGAAAAGCATCCGTGGGAAAGGCGCGAACGGGAATGTCGAGCGACGACAAACAGAACTCGCAGGTGAATGGGCAGCCGCGCGAGGCCTCGACGTAGATGACGCGGTTCTTGAGGTCTTCGTCGGTGTAGAGGTCGTAGGGCGAGGCGAGTTGGTTAAGAGCGGGCAACTCGGCGGAGATCACCTTGGGTAATGACGAATGATCCGCATCAGTTGCCATCCGGCATTCCAGCATGCTGCGGCACAGTTCGGCAAACTTCACGTCCGCCTCGCCAGTGATGACATGATCCGCCAGCTCCACGATTTCCTGGTCCTCCGTTTCATACGACACCTCCGGTCCGCCGAGGATGATGATCAGCTCGGGGCGAATGCGTTTGAGCAGGGCGACGACCTCGGTCGTTTGCTCGACATTCCAAATATAGACGCCGAAGCCGACGATGCGCGGTTCGCGGGCGAGAATGGTCTCCACGATCTCCAGCGGTTGCTGGTTGATGACGAATTCGGCCATGCAGGCGCGATCCCGCAGCTCGCCGAGGTTCGCCATGAGGTAGCGAAGTCCGAAAGAGGCGTGAATGTATTTCGCGTTGAGCGTGGCGAGGACGATGTCCGGCATCGGGCAGCATGTTGGCGAGTGCTGGAGGCGCGGCAATCTCCACGTCATCGCGCGTGCCCGGGTTTTGCTCTGAGCTGGGTGAGGAATACACGCCGACGTCGGCACCTGATGGATTGCCGGGCTGTCCGTCGTTACCGGAGCCATGCGATCCATCATTCTCGTTCTCGCGCTGATGTTTGCGGCCCACGCATGGGCAGCGCCAAACGTCATCCTCATCGTCAGCGACGACCAGGGCTGGCCTGATCTCGGCTGCATTGGCAGCAAGCCGTGCATCACGCCCCATCTCGACCGACTGGCAGCGGAGGGCGTGCGCGCGACGAGCTTTTATGTGACTTGGCCCGCCTGCACGCCATCTCGCGGGAGTGTCCTGACAGGCAGGTATCCGCAGCGGAACGGGCTCTATGACATGGTGCGCAATGACATGGTGAACTTCGGCCATCGCTACAGCTCAGAGGAGTATGCGGTATCGCCCGAGATGACGCTCGGCCTCGATGTGAGGGAGAAAACCATCGGCGACATGCTGCGGCCCGCTGGCTATGCGAACGGCGTGGTCGGCAAGTGGGACATGGGCCAGGCGCGGCGGTATCTGCCGCTCCAGCGCGGTTTTGATTTCTTCTACGGCCACGGGAACAACGGCATCGACTACTACACGCACGAGCGCTACGGCGTGCCGTCACTCTTCCGAGGTAATGCGCGCACGGAGGAGGACAAAGGGACGTATGTGACGGACGTGTTCGAGCGCGAGTCGTTGCGCTTCGTCGGCGAACACGCGGGGAAGAGACCGTTCTTCCTCTACCTGCCGTTCAATGCGCCGCACGGTGCCTCATCGTTTGGCGAGGGAACGCAGACCGGTGAAAAGAAGATCGCGGAAGGCGTGCAGGCGCCGGAGAAATATGTGGCGATGTTTCGCGGCAAGGTGAAGGACGAGAAACTGGCGCGCTACCATGCGGCAGTGACGCGCATGGACGAGGCAATCGGCGCGTTGCTCAAGCTGCTCGATGAAAGGCAGATCGCTGACAACACACTGGTGATGTTTCACTCGGACAATGGTGGCAGCGGCAATGGCGGCAATGCGCCACTGAAGGGCGCAAAGTCGTCGATGTGGGAAGGCGGATTGCGCGTGCCATTCATCGCGCGCTGGCTGGGCAAGCTGCCTGCTGGCAAAGTGACGGACGAGTTTCTCACCTCGCTCGAACTCGTGCCGACGATCCTTGCCGCCACGGGAGCGAAAGCTCCGGAGGGCGTGAAGCTCGACGGCTTCGATATGCTGCCTGTGCTACGAGGTGAGGTGAGGTCTCCGAGGAAGGAAATGTTCTGGCAGCGGCGTGGCGACAAGGCGGCGCGATTTGAGAACTGGAAGTGGAGCGAGGCCGCAAAAGGCAAGGGCGGTGGTCTCTATGACCTGAGTGGCGATCTTGGCGAGACGAACGACTTGTCGGACGAGAAGCCGGAGATATTGAAGATGATGAGGGCCAATTTCGCCGCTTGGCGGAAGGAGATGGATGCGACCGAGCCGCGCGGGCCGTTCCGCGATTACTGAGCTGCCGCGCGCTGCGGTCGCTTTGCCACGATGGCCCGTGCGCCACGCACGACGATCCAGCCGAGCAGCACGCCAATGCCGACGGATGGCGGAATATCGCTCGGCCAATGCGCGCCCATGTAGATGCGCGAGTACGCCACGACCGAGGCGACCACAAACGCAGCGATGCCCCAGCCCCGGTAGAATTGGGAGACGACCGCGGCGAGCGCAAACATGTTGGCCGTGTGACTGGAGGGGAAGGATTTGCCTCTCTTGTTTTCGTCCTGGGGTGCCTTGCTGATTTTTGATACCGGTGCCTTGAAGAGGCGGACGACGGCGGGCTTTCCCGGCGCGAGATCGCGCACGATCACCCCGGCCATGGCGTCGTATGGCCGCACACGACCGACGACGGACTTGAGAGTCTTGCACACCACACCGTCCGCGAGGCCGACGGCGACTCCGATGCACAGCAGCATCATGCGCGCGCGATTGCCGCCGCGGATGGCGGCGATGATCACCACCAGCGCGAAGAACGGAATCCACGCATCAATGGCGGAGACTGCTGGCATGAGATAATCGAGCAGCGGCGAGGTCCACTCGCGATTGATGCGATGAAGAAGATCGATGTCCCAGGAAATCATGGCGGGTTGTCTTTCAGGTCGAGAAACTGTTTGAGCGTCGGGTCACGCGCGAGCTGCACCGGGATGGAGTCCGGCCACTTCTTCAGTCTGTCGCAAAGGAAGACCTGGAATGAGCGGCGCAGGCCGTTGCCCACCGGCACATCGATGTCACCGAGCTTGGTTGTGTTGACGAAAGCGTGGCGGAAGAAAACGGATGGATTCAGCTTCTTGTAGTCATGCTCTTCCGAGTTCGGATAAAAGAGCAGCGCATCCCAGCCCTTCATGTCCTCGCCGGGACCGGGCCAGAGATCGTACTGAGACATGCGTCGGCCATCCGCCTGCCAGCGATAAACACGCGGCTGCTGCGGCATGTAGAAAGCCGCTTCGCTCGCATAATGCCGATGGCCCAGCACGACGACAAACGTCCGCTCCGGGTGCGGCACATTCTCGAGGAACTCGCCTTGCCGCACGCCTGCTTCCTTCCAGCCACGGAGCCGATCGAGTGGGTCAAACCGCCTGTGCCCGGCGAGCCCAAGTGGGCCGCTCAGCAAGGGAAAGACGTACGCTATGATCGCCATCGCCAGCCCCACCCACACACCATGCCGACCCCACACGCGCCATTTCTCTCCCAGAGACAGTCCCTGCGCCGCGCCCTCCATCCAGGCCGCAGTCAGGATGAAGACGGGGATGTAAAACACAGCGGGCCAATTGGCATGAACGTCCTGTCGCAGTGCGAGGAGGAAAAATGCCGCGAGCGCTGGCACGGAAAAAACAGCGAGCAGCGCGCCGCGCCGATCCAGCCCCTTCCATCCGCGCACAGCAGCCACCAGCACCGCCATCATCACGACCCATGTCACCGGCGAGTAGAGCGCCATCTGTAGCAGCGGATATTGGACGAACCACTCCGCATGATCCATGAAGCCGGGCACCATATGCGTGGCTGGATTTCCCACCTCGAAGTGCTCCTTCATGTGGCTCACCGTCGGCCAGCCATTGGCCTGCTGCCAGATTAGCACGGGCGTGAGAAAGGCCGCACCGATCACGATGGCCACCCACAGGCGCGGATTGCGCAGCAGCGCGCGGTCCTGCGGAGAGACGGCCGCGAAGACCACCATGAGCAAGGGAAAGACCAGCATCATCTGCTTGCTCAGCACGCCGAATCCGATCGCTACGGCAAGCAGCATCCACCACTTCCAGGAGTCGGGCGTCTCCATCGCGCGCCAGAAGAACAGCAGCGCCAGCGTCCACGCCAGCACCAGTGGCGCGTCGATGGTGAAGAGCAGGTTCAGCGCGACATTGCCCGGCGTGAGCACCACGAGCAGCACCGAGAGGAATGCGATGCGAGCGTCAAACATCACGCGCGTCAGCCGGTGCAGTGCGATCAGCGAGCCAGTGCCCAGCACCAGTGGCGCGAGGCGGATGGCCCACTCTTGGTTGCCGCTCAAGCGCCCCACCAGCCCCATGAGCCAGCCGATCATCGGCGGCTTGCTGAAGTAGCCCCAGTCCAGCCGACGTCCCCAATCCCAATAGTAGGCCTCGTCACCCGCGAGATCGAACTCGCCCACAAAGAGAAACAAATAAACTAGCCGGAACGCCACCACGCCCAGCAGCAGACCGCCGAAGAGGCGATCCCAGTTCCGGGCCGGGGTTGATGTCACAGTCGAGTCGTTCAAAGCAAAAGGGCGCGCAGACTAGCCGCCGGGAAAGACAGGTTCAAGCGGCGGATGTGCGCGCCGCTCAAAGCAAACCCTGAAGTCAGCGCGGTGCCGGATTCAAACATTCGCCTGAGTTGCGCGCTCGCGGAAGAGCGGCTCCAGCCTTGCCGTATTCCCAGCCACCTATGCGCCGAATCATTCCAACACTCTTCGTTGCCGTCATCGCCACTGTCTCCGCACGCGCCGAGTTCAAGGCCGGCGCTTCTGTCATCGACATCACGCCGCCAAAGCTGCCGGTGCTGGTGAATGGCGGGATGATGAGTCGCTATGTGGACAAGATCAAAACGCGGGTGAATGCGCGGGCCATCGTCGCGACGGACGGGAAGGAGCAGATCGCCATCGTCGTGGCCGACAGTTGCATGATGAGCCGTGAGGTGCTCGACGACGCGAAGGCGATGGCCTCAAAGAAGACGGGAATCGCCACGGATCACATGCTGATCTCGGCGACGCACGCGCATTCCGCGCCAGCGTCGATGGGCTGCCTCGGCACGGATGCTGATCCGAGCTATGTGCCGTTTTTGAAAGAGAAGCTCGTCGAGGCCATCGCGGCGGCACAGGCGAAGCTGGAGCCTGCGCGGATTGGTTTTGCGAAGGAGAACGCAGCGGACTTCACCGCGCTCCGGCAGTGGATTCGCCGACCGGATCGGCTGGCGGAGGATCCATTCGGCAACATGAGCGTGCGCGCAAACATGCACGCGGGCGCGAAGTGGGACGACGCGGTCGGCGAGTCGGGGCCGGAAGACCCTGATCTTTCGCTCATCTCGATCCAGACGCGCGAAGGCAAGCCGATTGCGGTGCTGGGTAATTTCTCGATGCACTACTTCGGCGACAAGGACATCAGCGCGGACTACTTCGGCTTGTTCGCGGAAGGCTTGAAGCAGCGCATCTCGCCGGACAGTGGCTTCGTTGGCATCATGTCGCATGGCTGCAGCGGCGACATTTATCGCGTCGATTACACCGTCCCAGCCGAGCAGCGGCCAAAGCCGACCATTGATGAATACACCAGTGGTCTGCTCGACATCGCGATGAAGGCATACGCCGGCATCAAATATGGCGATCAGCCCGACATTGCGATGGCCGAGCGCCGCATGACGCTGAAATACCGTGTGCCCGACAAGCAGCGGCTCGAGTGGGCACAGCGCATCGTCGCCGAGATGGGTGATCGTTTGGCGAAGACACCGACCGAGGTCTATGCGCGCGAGCAGATCATCCTGCACGAGCGCCAACAGACCGAGATTGTGGTGCAGGCGCTGCGCATCGGGGACATTGGAATCGCCACCACACCGAATGAAACGTACGCGATCACCGGTCTGAAAATCAAAGCCGCCAGTCCCCTGCCACACAATATGGTCATCGAACTCGCCAACGGCGGCGACGGCTACATCCCGCCGCCCGAGATGCACGCCTGGGGCGGCTACAACACCTGGGCCGCGCGCTCAGCCGGGCTCGAAGTCATGGCGGAAGCGAAGATCACCGCCGCCGCCATCGGCTTGGTTGAGAAAGTCAGCGGCAAGCCACGCCATTCCTGGAAACTCAGCGACGGAACGGCGGCGAAGGCTGTGATCGCCATGAAGCCCGTCGCTTACTGGCGGCTGAACGAGTTCACCGGCCCCATCGCCGCCGATGCGAGCGGCCACAGCCGGGACGCGACGTATGAGCGCGATGTTGCTTACTATCTCGAAGGCCCGCGGTCCTCAGCGTTCTGCACGAACGGAGAGAAGAACCGCGCGCCGCATCTGGTCGGCAGCCGAGTCCGCGCACGGCTCGGCGATCTGGGTGATCACTACTCCATCTCGATGTGGATTTGGAACGGCATGCCAAACGATGGCCGAGATGTCAGCGGCTGGTTCTTCTCGCGCAGCCATGACCACGGCCTCAGCGTCAGCGGCGATCACCTCGGCATCGGCGGCAAGAGCGGCAATACGGGCAAGCTCATCTTCTTGAACGGCACCGATGAGAAGACGGTGGTTGCCGGCAAAACGGAAATCCCGCGCTGGCGGTGGCAGCAGGTCACGCTCGTCCGCGATGGCAATGCGGTGCGTGTTTACCTCAACGGCAATCTCGAACTCGAGTCGAGCAGTGTTGTCGATCCATTCACCTTCCTCGGCGACTGCTTCTTCGGCGGCCGCAGCGACAACGACTCCAACTGGGAAGGTCGCATCGACGAAGTGGCCGTGTTTGACCGAGCGCTGAGATCGGAGGAAGCGGCGGAACTGGTGGTGAAGTGAGCGCTGCGGCCCGCAGTCGGTCGTCACATTTGGAAACGGAACGATGAAACCCGTCGCAGCACTACTCCTGGCTCTTAGCCTCTCCACCGTCGAAGCGGCCGACTTCTTCGACGAAACCAAGACCACCACGCTCTTCGCTTTCGACAACGTCGCCATCCCGCACACGCAGAACCTGCGGCTGGAAATGCGGCAGCCGCAGCGTCATCCGGCGAATCCGGTGGTGAAGCGCGGCGAGCCGGGGACGCCGGATGCGCATGGCGTGCAGTTTTATGGCTCGATCATCCGCGACGGTGGCAAGTATCGGATGTGGTATGTGGCCTTTGATGATGCGGGGAAGGGCACTGTGGCCTCGGAGCGCTGGCGCGCGGCGTATGCGGAGAGTGTGGACGGGGTGAGCTGGGTGAAACCGAATCTCGGCCTCGTGGAGTTTGGCGGGAACAAGAACAACAACCTCGTGGATGTGGGCGCGGCGTGGGGTTTTGTGAACTTGAAGGTGATCAAGGATGACGCCGATCCCGATGCCACGCGGCGCTACAAGATGACGACGCATGTCTATTTCCGGCACCACACGCGGCTGGGGACGCTGCTGCCGTTCGTGAGTGCGGACGGGCTGACGTGGCGTCC
>Ga0075163_10006369_pt1 | contig 15620 bp, 12 predicted proteins | sample JI1023141ADNA_FD_71478 | JGI IMG/M metagenome (GOLD analysis project Ga0075163, IMG submission 71478) | Wastewater effluent complex algal communities from Wisconsin, to seasonally profile nutrient transformation and Carbon sequestration -... | ecosystem: Engineered > WWTP > Effluent > Algae... | reverse complement strand
ACTTACGCCCAAGCCGCGCAACTTCCATGATGGAGCGTGGCAGGCCAATGTCACGGATCAGCACATCGAGCAGATCATTCAGTTCGGCGGCGTCGCGGTCGGCAAGAGTCCGGCCATGCCCCCCAATCCTGACCTGGCTCCCAAGACTGTGGTGATCGCAGCGCTGCGGGACCACATTCGCAGCTTGGGAAAATAAGCGGAAAAAATCGCCTCGGAGTGAGGTTGTGATGAGTGATTCTCTGTCTGCCTATCTGCTTGAAGATCATGCGCGATTGGAAGCACTCCTAAACCAGAGCGTTGCCGATCCCGCGCGGTTCGATCACGCCGCGTTCGAGAGTTTTCGCGCCGGACTCCTGCGTCACATCGGAATTGAAGAGAAGCTCCTTTTGCCCGCGGCGCGCAAGAAAAATGGCGGGGCGCCGCTAGCGCTGGCGCAGCCGCTACACAGGGAGCACGCGGCCCTGGCGTCACTGCTGGTGCCGACTCCAGATGTCGCTCTGGTCGGTGAGATACGGAGTCTGCTTCTCCTGCACAATCCCCGCGAAGAAGGCGCAGAAGGTCTATACGCGATCTGTGAAAACCTGCTCGGCAGCGAAGCTATGCCAATGCTCGAACGCGCGAAGGCGGCGCCTGCGGTGCGTACCGCACCTCACTTCGATGGCGCCGGCGTCCACCGCACCGCAGAGAGCGCTCTGCGCTCCGCGGCGCGCGCGTTCAGGCCCAAGAACCCTTTGTAGGTATTCCTGTAGAGGAATACCTACTCCGACTTATGAACTCGATAGCGAGACTGGATACTCTACAGCCGCCGGTCTACATGCGTCGCTTGTGGCCGTCCGATTTGCAAAAGTGGGCTCTGACAGCTTAGTTGGCCAGCCCGCGAATCTGCGCACGCAGAGCCCGCACGACGTCCTTTTTTTCGTTCAGATCAGGGTTGGGCGGCATTGCCGGGCTTTTTCCCGTGGCCAAACCGCCTTCGAGGATAGCCTTCTCGATTTGACCATCGGTGATGCTGCTCTGCCAGCCCTTGTCCTGGAAGTTGCGCGGTTTCGGAGTAAGCCCTGCGGAGGCGGGTCCGTCTCCAGCCCCGTGAACTCCGTGGCACGTTGTGCATCGGGTGGTGAACAGCTGCTGCGCTTCCTGCTTCGCCGCTTCTGGAATGGGTGCGCTCCCACTACCATCCTTGGTGCAGCCGCCGAGTGCGGTGATTGATAGAAGCGAGACCGCCAGGAGTCCTTGAATGGCCTTCATGTGGCATCAACCCTTTCTCTTGTGACCTCACACCTATGCATACGACCTGCCAATGCCAACGCCGCAAGTCTTGCGGTGAGGTGAGCGTCGCAGATTTCTGCGCGCATTGTCAGCTCGGCGCATTTAGCTCTGCAGCCCGGACAAAGTCCCCGAAAGTTTTTCCGTCAATTCCGGCTACGACGCAGGATTTGCGCCCGCGTCCTCCGGACATAGGGACCTTGCTCAGCCGCCGATCGAGACCATGTGTTTCTGAGGTCCGCCGCAGCCGCTATGGGTAAAGCCGTGCCTGGCGCGTTTGTGCAGCAGCGCCTCCTGCACTGCCGTCACGACCGCCTGAGCGCAGTCGCGTGGCGCACTCGTCTCGCTCCGAACGATCGCGGCGAGGTCGATCGCCTCATCGTAACCGAGACAGGCGTGCAGCTGGCCCGATGCCGAGAGTCGGACCCGGTTGCAGGTGTCGCAGAACGGCTCGCTGACCGCAGCGATGAGCCCGACGCGGCGCACCTCGTGACCGAAGCGGAGGCCGACATAGCGCGCCGGACCGCCGCCTGGAAGGGCTGGCTGTTCTTCGTGGATCGGCAAGATCGGGCCAAACTCAGCGGTCAGCAGATCGCGAATCTCTGCCGCTGAGAGAAAGCTCGGGCGATCCACCGACACGCCGCTGCCCATGGGCATGAGTTCAATGAAGCGCGGCGTCAGATCATGCTCAAGAGCAAATCGGCAGATCTTTCCGAGTTCGTGGTCATTGAAGCTGCGCAGCGCCACGGTGTTGAGCTTCGTATGCGGAAATCCGACCGCGCGCACTCGCTCGATACCGGCAAGGACCCGCTCGAGATTGCCGTGTCGCGTGATACTGCGGAAGCGTTCAGGGTCGAGTGTATCGAGGCTGATGTTTACCCGCGACAGGCCCGCCTCGCGCAGCGGGGCCGCCAGCTCCGACAGCAGCTCGCCGTTGCTTGACAGCGACAGCTCATCGAGCCCCTGCTTGGCCAGCCTGGCGACGATGGTCAACAGATCCTTACGCACCGAGGGTTCGCCGCCGGTCAGACGAACCCGGCGGACGCCTACTCGCTTCAGCGCGGCGACGATGTTCACCAGCTCATCGACGCTCAGCACCTTTTCGCGGACCATGCGTGAAGGCTCTGCCATGGGCATGCAGTAGTCGCAGCGATAGTTGCAACGATCCGTGAGCGAGACGCGAAGATAGCTGACGCGTCGCGTCCATGCGTCGATAAGGTCGGCGGATGGCGCGAGCCCCGTCGCACTTTGCGGTGCAGCGACAACACGTCCTCCGCGCTCGATCGGCACGCAATCGACGACGGGAAGGTGTCTGCGTCGCAGTGGATCCGTTCCTGGGAGGGTGTTTGTTAGTTCAGCCATCGTGATTCACTCTGCGTGCCAAAAGCAAGCCGTGTGCCCACTTCGTGTCCCCCGCGAAAGGGCAGCCCCTGCTCCTGGCACAGAAGATGCGAAAATTTCTAGATGATGGGACATAGAAATGGAATCGTGGTGTCAGTCTTTTTTTGGGCGAGCCAAGCGTCAGCTCAAACGAACGTGATGGAGCCGCCGCCGATCGGGGCAGCAAAAGTGCCTGCTCAGCCACCTATCACTCCGCAGCCTGCGACGTCGGAGTCGCCCGCTGCGATCGATGCGTCCGGTCCTTCCGCGAGTCCGGCACCAGCCGCACCTGCGATTCCAGCTGCGGCCCCTCCCAGCCCGCCCGCTGGGCAGTCAGGCTCGGCTCCCAGCCCTACGGGCCAGACCGCAACTCCTCCTAGGATGTCGCTGCCCCCAGCTCCCTATTCGCTGCCCTGGGGGCTGCGACCGATCATTCCAGTCACGGTGCTGCGGCTCGACACGGTGGTGGCGAGCTACCGCGTCAGTGACAGCACCGGGGTGACGGCAGCGATCATGCCGCTTCTCGGCTATCGCTTCACGCCGAACTTCATGGGAGTGGCGCGCTGGGGGCTCATCGGAAATTCCGCTCCCGATGGCACCTCTGGCGTGTCTGTGTCGAACATCGCCCTGGGGGGCATCTGGGGTCTGAAGCTGCCTGCCAGCCTGCGCTTGGGCTTCTTTCTTGGGGCGACTGTTCCCATTGGCACAGGCGGAGCCAAGGCCGCGGATCCGCTGACCGCAGCGGCGAACAGTGCGGGGCTTTATGCTCGCTCTGCGCTTGATAATGCGATGTTCGCCGTAAACGACTTCACGCTGTTCCCCGGCGTAGACTTCGCGTACGTCGGGCACGGCCTGACCGTGCAAGTCGAAGCGACGCTGCTGCAGCTGTTCCGGGTGAAAAACGAAGCTGTGCAGACGGATGCCTTCCGTACCAACTTCACGGCTGGCCTGCATGTCGGTTACTTCGCGACCAAGTGGCTCTCGATCTCGACAGAGCTGCGTTACCAGCGCTGGCTATCCACTCCCGACGCTGTAGTTCAGGACGAGAGCCTACGCGACAACTTATCGCTGGCGCTGGGGCCGCGCTTTCACACAAAGGTCGGGCGAGGCATTCTGCGCCCGGGAATCGCGTATAATGTCGGCTTGGCCGGCCGGCTGAGTAGCAACAGTTATCACATGGTGCTGATCGACATCCCCTACGTGATGTAGCCGAGGGCTCTGCGCTCAAGGGCCGTCTCTGCGGAAGCAGCAGACGCCTGCGCTGCTCGGTTGAGCACCGTCAGGAGATGACCGGCAGGTGGACGGCGCCGCACTTCATCTCCTCCTTCTCGTCCTTGTCCGCGAAGAAGTCGAGCGGCGCGGGATCAACGCCCAGGCTGCTACATTCGCGGGCCACGAGCTGCCAGCACCACGCAAACACCGGCCCGTACACTGGATCCGCGCGCACGTCCGCCCGCTCTGCAATGGCGCGTGCGAATCGTCCCAGGTGCGCGGTGAGAAACTTCCGCCTCGCGTCTTCCACGACAAAGCTGCCTTCCTCGTCGTCCTTCAGGTGCTCCTGCTTGAGCAGCAGCAGCCCATAAAACTCCAGCTCCACGGCAATGTGGTCCGGCAGCTCGTGGATCTGCTCCTGATCCAGGGTTAACCCAAATGCCTGATAAAACCCTCCGAGATCGGCGAGTGTGTTCCCCTTGCCCATGCCACGCATGCGACCGTACTCGCTCTCGTAAAGCGAAGCACGCTCGCCCCCTCGATCGAACAACTCGATATAGGCCGAGGCAGCATCGTCGATGCCCCCCTCTCTCCGCAGGGCTGCGAGCAGCGGCCCTGCGCCTTCGTGCGCGTCAAGCGTCGTCCCGAGCCCGGAGAGGGTTTCCTGAAGTTCCGCGTCCGCATAAGAGGTCAGGACAGACGCCAGCGTGAACTCGCGTGCGCGATCCATCAACGTCGAAGTCTGCGTCGTCTCCATCACTGGATCCTCATCGGCGTCCACGCCATGGTCACGCACTTGCGCGAGCCCACCTCTCCCTTGCCACCTTGCCACACGGCGAATGCGACGTTGTCGCTCCCGCCGACATGGAGGTTTGATCCTCCCTCAATGACCAGCGGGCGCACGATCACCAGCGTCCACTCCCCGTTCTTCCACTCCCCCTTCGCCGCGCTGCCGTGACCCTGCTGCACCGAGGACGTAGAGTACCCCTCGGCGATGATCTCATCAATGCTGGCCTTCACGTACGCCTGCGGGTTTCCCTCTGCTCGCCCAGGTGCAAACTGATCGGTGGTTGCCTCCTTCGCGGCGGGGAGATCCTTGAACTCCATGGGGTAGATATCGATGGAGGAGTTCGGATAGAGATCCTTCATTGAGGGCTTTCCCTTCTCGTGATCCCGTTGGTACTGCGCCCGCCAATGGAAGAGGTGCACCGGATTGTCCTTCATGCCCATCATCACCAAGGGCGGCGGCCCTTCCTTCACTGGAAACTCCAGGGCCAGCGCATCGGAGAACTCTCCGAGGTGCCCGGCCTCGCTCTTCTCCGTGTCTTTCCAGCGCAGGCGGAACGCAACGCGGTTCCCATCATGAACCGCCTGGACCATGACCGAATCGGTAGTCGTGGTTTCCGGTCGCGGTGCGACCATGGGCTGCGCAGTCAAGAGCACCGGCCCATCGGGTATATCGCGCCAGTACTCCGCAGACGGGTCCGGAGTCGATAGATCGGCCGCGACCCTTCCCACCACGAGCTGGGTGATGAACTTGGGAGCGGACGGCTCATTGTGGCAGCCCCCAATCAGAGCCGACCCGAGCAGGCACAGCGCGGCTTGAATATTCGTCTTGGTGCGGGTCATGGAATCCTCCGCCGCGGTTCAGGGCGTGTTGGTGCGGATGGCGCCCAGCTTGGCGTCATAGGCAGGTCGCTCAATGATGTTCTCGGTGACCGGTACGCGCACCAGCTCTGCACCAGCTGCATCGAAGCCAACTGCAGATCCTTGTGCCACCGTGAAGCGATGCATGATGCGATCGGTGCTCCCCATCAGGCACAGGAGCCCCTGCGCCACCGGATCGCTCTCAAGCGCTTTGTAACGCTCGATGGCGCTGTCCACCAGCGGGCCGAACATCTGCCGCAGATACTCGCGGTCCGCGTGAATCGGCGGGATGTAGTAGATGTTGGGCTCAAGCCCAAGCTGCGGATAGTAGGGCAGCGCGATCTGCTTTTTGTGAATCAGGTAATCGATGGGGTTATCGTCGCGCGCGCGCCATGGTGGATTGATGAATCCCATGACGCGGATCTTGCCGATGCAGTTCACCACGCACTGCGGCTGAACTCCTTCCTCGACGGCGGGGTAGCAGCCGATGCACTTCTCGCTGGTGCGCGTGTAGGGGTTATACATGGACTTCTTGTAGGGGCATGCGCGGACGCATTCCCCGTACCCCTTGCAGCGCGACTGATCGATAAGGACGATGCCGTCTTCCTCGCGCTTGTAGATCGCCTTGCGGGGGCAGGCCGCCAGGCACGCCGGATAGGTGCAGTGCGCACAGGTGCGCGGCAGGTAGAAGAACCACTTGTCGTGCGGCAACGAGGCCATGTGGGCGCTGCCGTCGACGTTCCCGCCCGCGCAGTCGTCCTCGCCAACGTTGGGATACATCCAGTCTTCGTCCGTGGGGGCGAAGTGGAGCACGCGCTCGGTCGGTGGTGCCGACTCGATCAGGGTCTTGCCCTGGTACTCGCCGCTCGCGCTCCACTCCTGGCGCCCGAGCTTCTCAAGGATGCGCAGATCCCAGGCCAGCGGGTATCCGCCCCAGGGCTTGGTCTCCACGTTGTTCCAGAACATGTACTCTTGACCCTTGCCGCTGGTCCAGGTGGTCTTGCATGCGAGGGTGCATGTCTGGCAAGCGATGCACTTGTTGAGATCGAAGATGATCGCCCATTGCTTCTTCGGTCGGCTCCCCTCATACGGGTACTCGATCTCGCGCTTGAGGTGCCAGTTCTTAACCTTGGCCATGATGGTTCCTCTTACTTCACGTAGATGAAGCGGCCCTTGAGGTACGTCTTCATGGCGTCGCTCTCATAGGTTGGCCGGAAGCCAAGCGCCGCTGGACGCCACAGCCCCGCGCCGCTCATACCGCCGCGCTCGGCCTTGGTTAACTTGACGAACGCCTCTCGCGGCGCCCCCACCGGGCAGTGAACGTCCGCGAGGAATCCCTTCATCAGGGACTGACCGAACATGTCCTTGTGGACCAGCGTCTCCGTCATCAGGGTCGGCTTCAGCCAGGCGCGCGTGGCGCTCTGGTGAGAGCCGTAGCGGTACATCGCCTGGTAGTTAGTCTCCGGGTTCTTCGCCAGGCCGTCGCTCCGCGTCTCGTGTCCCCTGACGCTCCCGAAGCTCGCGCCGTACATGTTGTGCCAGGTGCGCGCCACGCCACGCGGCGTCCCCGGGTACATACGCACGCGCAGCAGCAGCCGGGCCACTTTGTACTCCTCCGTTCCGGGCTTGAAGCCGCGGAAGGGGCGATCCGAGGGATCCGCGTCTACCCAGACATAATCCCCGTCGTCCAGGCCGAGCTCCTTGGCGTCGGAGGGGTTGATATCCATGTAACCCTCGGTGACCGAGGGCATGCGCTTGTCGTGACGATAGACGTCACCGAAGGGCCCGAAGAGCACCCCAGTGAAGTCCGTGTCCACCGGCGTGGTGTGGGCGCCGTGCCGGTACTTGGGCGTGTGGTAGATGTGCTTGAAGCCCTGGGCCATGAGGGGATGCTTGGTGATCATCAGCTCATCGACAGTCTTGAGCACGTGCCGCACCTGCCGCGTCTCAGTGGAGAGATCGTCCCGGCGGAGCCCGTAGGCCTCAGGTTGCTTGGGGCGCAGCGCCGGGTGGGCCTTGGCCACGATCACGTTCGGCTCGTGGAACGTCGAGTCGATGGGTTCGCGGTAGATCAGGATGTTCTCCCCGCTGTCGATAAACTCGGGCTCCGGTCGATAGAACTCGAGGCGCCCGCTCCTGGTGTGCCAGGGCTGCTCGCCCTTGGCCTGCTCGTAGGAAGAGATGCGGGGGTAGGTGCGGGTGTTGACGAGCGCCGGGATGCCTTCCTTGGCCTTGTCGTGCAGGCGCTGGATCGAGTAGCCCTTGAGCGAGGAGGATCCATCGATGATGCGCTGCAGGTACACCTCGACGTTGTCTTCGTCCACGAACTTCCAATACTGCGTGAAGCGCGGGTCGTCGTAGATCTTGCCCAGCGCCTTACTCACTCCCGCGATGATCTCGATATCCGAGCGGGTGTCGAAGAGCCGGGCCAGCGGCGTCTTGGGGTAGATCTGCACGAAGGGGTTGGTGCAACTCGCGGTCATGTCGATGTGCTTGAACTCCGCCCAGGAGTCGCAGGCAAAGACGACATCGCTGTACTCGCACGAGGCGGTCCACCACCAATCGCTGAAGGCGATGAACTCGATCTTGGGGAGCGTGTTGTTGACGACGTCGTAGTGCCACTTCACGTTGCCGATGACGGAGTTGCTGTTATTGAGCCACATCGCCTTGGTAGGCGTGGGCAGGTGGCCCTTGCCGGTGAACAGGGTGTTGCCCACGCGCAGCGGGCGGTCGCCGTAGTTGTAGTAGTGCAGCGACTCATAGTGCAGGTACTTCTTGGTCTCGACCTTGCCCTTGGGGTCGCTCTGCACCTTGAAGGGATCCTCGACCGAAAAGACCGGCAGGCCGCCGAAGAGCGCGGCGCGGTAATTGCCCGCGTAGCTGCCCACGTTGCCGCCCGGGAAGCCGAGGTTGCGGGTGAGCGCGGCGACGAGCAGGATGGCGCGGTCCTTGAGATCCGCGTTGAAGAACTGGTTCGGCCCCATGCCGGTGGCGATGGTGGTCTTCTCCGGGTTCTTTGCGATCTGCTCAGCCAGTGACTCGATAGCCTTGGCCGGTGCGCCAGTGATCTGCTCTACCTGCCCTGGGGTCATGTTGTCGTTCAGGTACTGCGCAAGGAGAGCGAAGTGCGTGCGCACCTCGACCTCCGAGCCGTCCCTGAGCTTGATCTTCTGGTTCGCGTGCAGATCAGGGGTGAGTCCCTTCTTCACAAACCCCGGTCCCATGTCATCGCGGGTGATGGAGACGAGCCGGTGCTGCTTGGAATCCCAGATAAGGAAGGGCTGCAGTTCGGCGGCCAGCGGTGCGGCGGCGAGCTGGCCCTTGTGCTGGAGTCCAGGGGGCATCTTCGCCCCGGCTTGGAGGACCGTGGTGTTGACCAGCCCGCGCTTGCTGTAGCCCGGAAGCGCGCCGGCGTCCACCTCCTCAGGTCGCAAGGGCTGGAGCGTGTCCATGCGAATCAGGAAAGGCAGGTCGGTGTTCTTGGTCACCCAGTCGTGGTCGTAGAGCTTCTTCGACAGGATCACCTGCGCAAGCCCCAGGGCGAAGGCGGGGTCGGTGCCCGGGCGGATGATGATCACCTCGTCGCCCTTGCTGGCGGTAGCGCTGTACTCCACGGTGATGATGACCACCTTGGTCCCCTTGAGCCGCGCCTCGGTGAGCCAGTGGCTGTCTGGCATCTTGGTGGTGATCCAGTTCATCCCCCAGACGAGACACAGCTTCGAGTTCTCCACCGCGAACAGATCGAAGTCGTTGGTCTGCGCACCGGTCACCATGGGGTGTCCGGGGGGCAGGTCTGTATGCCACGAATAGCTATCCCAACCGCGGGCACCAATGGCCTTGTCCGGCCCGACTTTGCGGATGCCAGCGTCCGCGAGCGCCATCATGTTCGCGAAGCGATAAAGTCCGAAGATCCGCGTGGCTCCCAGGAAAGCCATTCCGCCGCGCAGCTTGACGGTCTGCGTGCCGGCTCCCTCCATGGCCTCGATCATCGCAGGGTCGTACCCCTGGGCGCCAAGGAGCTTGTGGCCCTGCTCGCCAGAGTAGGTGCGAGCGATATTATCCAGAGCCCGTGCCGAATAGCTGTAGGCGTCTTCCCAGGAGGCGCGGAGCCAGCGGTCCTTACCACGCTGGAAGTACTTCGCATCGGGCTTGCCCGTGGCTGGATCGCGAGGGAAGCCGGCGTCGACCCAGTCCTTGAAGCCGCGTCGAATCATGGGCGACTTGACGCGGCGATCCCCGTAGATGCGGCGAACCAGTGCCAGGCCCTTCTGGCACAGCCGCGGATCCCAGCGGTGCGAAGCGGTGTTGCCGTACAGATCCTGTGCCTTGCCATAGCCGTAGGTGGGGCCGATGCGGACCGCGACGTTGTTCTTTACATACGCCCGCAGGAGGCAGTTGTGGGTGTCGTTGGGGGCGCAGAGAAACACGAAGCTAGAGTCTGGCTTGAAGAGGTTGCGATAAGAGCGCTCCCAGTCTCGATTGGGATAGGCGGCGAGCGGGTTGTCGATCTGCATCGGCTTCAGGAAGTGCAGCGGCGCCGCTTCGCTAGTGGTTGCGGCCGTGGCGATGGCTGCGGTGAGTCCTTGCAAGAAGCTGCGACGAGTCATCCTGTCGTGGGTTACCATGGGTTCTCTCCAGCCAGCACGGGCCGTGGGGAAAGCTCTCGCAGTGAGAGGTCTGGGAAGCGGCGCTGCACGGCGCTCTTGAGCTGCGATGCGGTCGAGACTTCGCCGCTACCGCGCTTCTCGCGGTAGTACAGAATCCCCTCGGCGATCCCGAGAAATTCGATCTCAACGCGCGAGTCGAAGCGCTTCACCAGACGCACCGCCCCTTCCAGGGTCGCGCGCATCTCGTCTGGGATCGGCCCGAAGCGATGCTCGCTCTCCGTAGTCAGAAAAAAGACGTCGATACAGGATGGGTCCTTGTGTCCCATGCTGGCGTGCCGCGCGTGCAGGAGCCCGCTCATGCCCAGGACTAGGCCGCTGATGGCCTCGCGCCAATAGTCGCAGGCGGCTGCCCCGTGGGTGGCAGCTGGGCAGCCAGCGCGCTCCAGCCGCAGCGCAGGTTCTCTCTCTGGCAGGACTGTCCAGGTTCCGGACGCGCAAGGGGTCAGAAGCTGCGTCAGCACTGCGGGCAGATCTTCCAGCGCGGGCTCCGTATGAAAGAAGCGTGAGAAGCCAGTACCCAGCTTCAGACTGTTCTCGAAGACATGGCGAAGGGTGCTGTCACGGTCGATAGCGAGAGCCTGCGCCAGGAGATGGTCTTCTGCGTCGTCCCCCGCTGCGCGGGCGACCACGGCCCGCAGCGCGGCTCGTCGGGCTCGGCACCATCTCTCTGAGAGATCCTTCAGAGATTCGTTCGATGAAAAAGGGCTCATCTCTGATGAAAACTAAAGCAATCACTGGGCCAACATCAGACGCTGCGATTGAAGCATGGCGAGCCTCAGATCGCGCAGAATCTGCATCTGGGCCAACTTGAGGTGCAAAAAATTCGCACTTGGCGCGCAGATTTGTGAGAGCACTACACTCATCGCCCTCTGAGTGATACCAGCTCCCGTCCGCTGCTTACGCCCGAAGTTAACCGCCAAGTCGTCGTGTAGACAAAACGCAGAGACATAGGCGTGGGGTGAAGCAGTCGACTCGACTCAGTGCGGACATCGCCCGCCTGCATCTGGAATTCCTTCTCACCTCGTCAGTCTCGTGGTTGAGATTCGGCGCTTTGGCCAACATTTCTGGCAGAGCTCGCCACAATGCGTTTTCTGAGGCTTCCTGCCGACGGAAAGCTGTGCTATCGAGAGGCAGGAGAACGGCGGATGTCGAACCGAGAAGCAATGAAGCAGTGGGGGCAGGAGCTGGCCAAGCATCGCCTGGCCAAGCAGCTGACGCAGGCGGAGCTATCGGATAAGACCCGCCTGTCGCAGGGCACCATCAGCCATGCCGAGACCGGCGAGAACATCGTTCGTCCAGGAACGTACAAGGTGCTCAAGAAGTACCTGCCGGACCTGCCGCCGCCGCCGTTTTACAGCAAGCAAGCCGAGACGCCCGAGCAGTCGCGGATGCAGCAGCTCGCCGCGGAGCTGGCGACCGCACGGCTGCGCATTCAGGAGCTCGAACTCCAGGTGCAAGAGCTTCAGGACGAGAACGCGAGCCTTCGCCGAGAGAGCATTCTTCTGCGCGAGCAGCGGGTGCGGACTCGCGCAGCTACGCGAAAAAATGAAGAGGCTCTGGATGCATCACGAGCGAGCCACCAGGCCGTGACCTCGCCGATCCGGATGCTGCCGCCCCCGGGTCTGGCAGAGGTTGTCGCCCCCTTCGCAAGCTCCCCAATCAACGAATCGCAGCGCATCTCCAGCACGCCGGCTGATCAGCCGCGCCCGTTCCTACAGCCCATTTTGATCATGCTCGACCAGCCGGCGCTGAAGCGGCTGAGCAGGTTCGCGGCCCCGCTGATCCTTTTTATCGGATTTGGTCTGGGAATGGCGTCGAGCCCTTGCATGGGAGGGGGCACGGAGGTCGATGAGAAGAAGTGCGAAAACCCGGTTCAGACTTACGATGAAAAGATGCAGGCGTGCTTCGACGATCCTACCAAGAGTCCGACCGAAGGAAGGATGCCGGACTGTCGCGAGAATGGCAACGTGAAGCCTTGTTGCAACCCAGATAAGGATCGATGTATAAACAATTAGCGAGTAGTAAACGTCAAAGTCGATTCATAAATCTTCCAATCATAGGAGTTATCCTCGGACGTATGAGCATAAGCTGTATGTACGATCCAGACCCCTTTCTGATTGATAGGGAAAAATATGCGTCCTTTTTGATCTGTCTGATAGGCTTGGGTTTGACCTTCATTTAGGACGCGACATAATACGCTCACCTCTTTGCTGACCAAGGGGTCGCCCTTGAATAGAATTTGAAATTCTCCCATTTGCCCGTGAGCGTCAACGCCAGGATTATTCAAGGGAACGATTTCAAGCTCTTGCCCGAGTGGCTTGGTGACGTCCTTGCTGTATCGATTACCTACCTGTACTATTGCTTTATAATAGTCAGAAATAGTTGTGCGGGCGGGCGAAGCGGCTTTCTGTGCTTGAGCTCGATCGCGGATGACATCTGTCAGTGAGTTTATTGCCAAATATTTATTAAGATATGGCGCCTGCCAAACTTTGCTAGCGGGTGCTCTATCAACAGCGACAACATACGAGCCTGCCGTCAGCTGCCGGATATCCAGCGCGAGGAGATAGTTGGCTCGGGGATTTTTGTTGAGAGCCGGCTTCAGGTCAGACACCCCGCTCTCAGCGAGCAGCGAGACCCGCGCCAGCTTTTCCTGATTGACGACCACCCAGGTTGAGCGATCCTCGCGACTTCCCTCGCGCATGAAGACAACGTATCCCGCCTTGACGTGGACGACTTCTAGCCATGACTCCTGCGCCATCGCGCCGCTGGCCAGCGCCAGAGTCGCAGCTGCAAGTAAACTACCGATAAGCCTCGACCGCATGGGACCGTTCTACGACAATTGCCTAGCGATTGCCAACGCAATCTGGGTGCAGAAATATCTGATGTGCCTGCTCTGGCGGCGCTGCGTCAAACGTCGGGCGCAGTGAGGACACCGACGAGAAATACTGCGACTTTGCATCCTGGCTACTAGGAATTGATTGAGTTTTAGCAGCAATTTGGAATCCATTTCCAGTGCTACTTCAGATGGCACCTAATTAGTATGAGTTAGATAAATGGCAGGCTTAGTTCTAGCAGAAACCGCTTTATCTAAAATGAATATTGATTAATCCGTGATAATGCAATAGACAAAGAATTTTTCAAGCAGCATCGTTCTTCATAAATACGCAGGTCACCTTGAATAGACCTTGCTGAACGGAGAAGACGATGCCTCAAGTAAAGACGCTTTCCAGACGAGCCCCGCTGGTCTTAGTTTGTATGATAGAGTTTCTCGAACGCTTTGCGTTCTGCTGTGTCTTTTCGCTGTTTGTGCTCTATGTGCCGCAAGGGCACGTAATATCCGAAGGTGAAGCCACCTCTCTTTATGGTATTTTTATCGGACTTAGTTATTTCGCACAGCTTCCTGGCGGAATGCTGTTAGATAGACTCTTCTCCAAGCGGGAGAGTGTCATTCTGGGAATTGGCCTGATGACATTGGGCTACGGATTTCTTGCCACTCAGCCAGAGCATGTGCGATGGGGGCTTGGCTTCTTGGTGCTGGGCAGTGGACCCTTTAAGTCGGGGATTATCTCAATGGCTGGCAACTTGTATCTAAAAAAAGAAAAAAATGAGCGTGCATTTCAGTGGTTTTACTTCGCTATAAATGGCGGCGCGGTAATAGGACCTATCATAGGAAGCGCTGTCTTTTCGCGGTATGGCTGGAAGGCCGCATGTTGGCTATCAGCGTTTTCATTACTTCTGGGGCTCATCCTCTCGATGATTCTTGGGAGAGAGAGCTTGGGACCCGTTCCGCCAGTGGCATCCGAACCTTCGCTACAGGGCAGTCCGCGACGGGCTTACAAAGAGCTGACCCTGTTCGTCGGCATGTGTGCCGCATGTCTGCTCTTTTGGGTCGGATATCATCAGACTGGCACCACCCTGACCTATTTCGCTCGCGATCAGGTGGACCGCACCCTTGGAGGCCGACTGAATCCAGGGCTGGCACCATCGGCATTCCTGAGCTTGCCAGGATTCCTATTTCTTGTCCTGAGTCCATTCCTATTGATCGTGTTCCGCCTGCTGCGGCAGGTGCGCATTGAACTCTCTACGCCAGGAAAGTTGATCACCGGCCTGCTGCTGGGCGCAAGTACGATGGCGTTTCTGGCCTTTGCAGCGCAGCGCGCGGGCGCCTCTGGTCAGGTCGGGGTGGTCTGGCTCCTATGCGCCTACACTCTGCTGACCCTGGCAGAGCTGTGTCTTGAACCCATCGGCCTCTCCCTCATCAGTCGCCTGGTTCCCGCTCGCCAGTTTCCTCTCTATGTGGGCGCCTGGTATGGAGTCGTCGCGCTCGGAGGTACGTTAGCTGGTGAAGTGGGCCGGCTCTGGAACCACTGGCCGCATGCCACATTTTTCACATTCCTTTCGGCGCTCTCCCTGGCTGGCGCCGCAATTCTGGCCGCCCTACGAAGCCCGCTGCGCCAGGCGATCCGTGAGAGCCAATTTAACCAAGAAGCAGCGAACGGATAGCGGTTCATCGACTGGCGACCCACAATCAACCCGCTCCTCACTGTGAAGATACTTAACCCGAATAAGCTAGCTTCGGGCGTTCAGCATCCACCGAGACAAGTCGTCAAGAATCTAGCGGACCGCCTTGTAAAGAGTGTGGAACCGGAGCATGTGTTCTGACTGCTCGGCCCGGTCACGATGCGGTGGATTGAGCGGTCACGATGGGTGGAATGCGCAGCCACATGGCAGCGCTACCATTCCAGATGACTTTTCCACGTCGACTTGCACGCGATGCCATGCCGCGCAAGTCGATGCCACGACACAAGTGCTTGCGCAGCGGCGCAGCGAAGAATACCGCTCCGCTCTGCGCCGCCGTGCGCGCATCATCGGAGTCCTGCCTCAGCACATTACCCAGCGTCAGCTGGAGCGCTTTCTCTGCCTGTCGCAGGGTTGTCTGTCGCGACTTCGCTTTGGTGCTGGCACCCCCAGCCCTGAACTCGTCAGCCTCCTGGCACTGCTTGCCCGGGATGCCGACATGCGGCTGCAAGAATTGGAACGGTATTGGAACGGGGCAGATGATCAGGGTTAGAGACCTGGGACAGCAACACTAAATCCTACCGTGAGTGGCGAGCCTTACAGGGGCAACCTCTGCAAGGTCAAAAACGCTTGTATCTGAGCACCCACCTCATCTACAGACAAACTTATTGAGCAAATGAGACAATACCCTTCTACAATGTCCTCAAGTACACCTTGCATTACACATGATCTTAATTGAGTACTTAATCTTACACTTAATCAGGTCCTTCAGCCCAATTCAGTTCGAGCTGAATTAAGCTCACACCGACGGCAGAAAAAAAGTTCTGGACACGGACTTCAACGGGGACGGCAAGGGCGACTTCGCCGTCGCCAACTTTGGCAGCGCCAGCGTGGGCGTGCTGTTGGGCGATGGCCAGGGGGCCTTTGCCG
>Ga0075163_10006366_pt1 | contig 15622 bp, 12 predicted proteins | sample JI1023141ADNA_FD_71478 | JGI IMG/M metagenome (GOLD analysis project Ga0075163, IMG submission 71478) | Wastewater effluent complex algal communities from Wisconsin, to seasonally profile nutrient transformation and Carbon sequestration -... | ecosystem: Engineered > WWTP > Effluent > Algae... | reverse complement strand
AGAAAATATTAAAAGAAAAACAAAAATCAATGAAAAAAGAAAATATTAAAAGAAAAACAAAAAACAATGAGAAAAAACAAACAATGAAAACAAAATCAATGAGAAAAAACAATGAAAAAAGAAAATCAATGAGAAAACAAACAATGAAAAAAGAAAATCAATGAGAAAACAAACAATGAAAAAACAAACAATGAAAAAGAAAATATTAAAAGAAAAACAAAAAACAAAAAATATTAAAAGAAAAACAAAAACAAACTTTATTTTTTTTTCGTGTGTTAAGAAAAAAATTGAAAGTGATTGGTATTTATTATATAAAACAACCAATAGAAATGGCAAGCTATGTAGTTGGTAAGAACAATAAGCAAGTGTCGTTAAGTCAAGTGTTGAAAAATCATAATATGTCAATTGATCAATTGAATGATTTTCAGTTGTCACATTTGATAAGGTTTCATACTCCGAATGCGTATAGTTTGATTTGTGATGATCCATATTGTATTTTCTTTGCGAGAAAACAAAGTACACAAAATGAGATTCAGTCGAGATATATTATTGAACAAGATCATTTCGTGAAGGGTAATGAAATATTGGCTTCTTATAATCATCATGATCGTAGATTAAATGATTATATCAAATTATGGGATCATTGTGATTATGATTCTAAATGTTTGAATGATATGATGAATAATGGAAAAAGGTGTCATGTTATTCATTGGTATGTGTGTCATTCGCCATATGCGACAAGAAAATGTGCTCACGATTCATGTGAACAAAGTTTTAAGACGATGAATGAATTTAAGAATCCATTATTGATTAGGAAGCATTTGGTAGAGCTTCATCCAAATGAACATTATGGTCATTTAATGGATGATAATAGATTTGATGGTTTATCAGGTCATCTATTCAAAGAATGGTTATATCCGATTGTTACTAATAATACTAATAAGCCGGATGATAATGCGTGGGGTGATTCTAGTGTGACGGAATTTTGTGAAGCCAACGCACATCTTAAGAAATCAGCATCTATCGAAGAAGTAGTTGATGATTGGACATCATTAATTGAAGATGATACGTCAAATATGAATATGACAAAAGATGTATCGAATATGACAAAAGATGTATCGAATATGACAAAAGATGTATCGAATATGGCAAAAGATGTATCGAATATGGCAAAAGATGTATCGAATATGGCAAATGTTGTGCCGAATATGGAAAATGTTGTGCCGAATATGGAAAATGATACAAATAGTATAGTTTCGGTAAATGTGGTGACAGCAGAGTCGGTGTTGGAAAGTTTGTCAGAAAAGTTACCAGTGCATAGAGTGCATAATTATATTGATAATATTATGGAGATAATGAAGATTAATATGGATGGTGTTAATGCTAAAGATGTTGTGCTAACGCAAAAAGAGATGAATACTATTAGAGATAGGCTTATGAATTGTATTAATGGTATTAATATTGCAGTGAATAATAGTAATAGTGATATTATTCAAGATATGAGTTTGGGTGGTAAAAAATTGTCGGCATATATGGTTTTGCCATATGTGGTGGTACGTAGTAACGAATATCAAAGTTTAAAGAGTATGTTGGAGTCATTGCTGTCAAAGGTAAGTGCATTAGAGGCGAGGTCTCGATCGTATACTAATTAATATAATTAAAATATATTTTTTTTTATTAATATAAACATATATATTTTATATATAATAAGAATGGATCAAGATAAAAAAGATTTAAAAATAGTAATAGGAATAAAGAATGTATCAGAAGATAATTTAAAAAAAATAATGAGTAATGTAGATAAATGTGATAAAAAGGATAAAAGTGATAAAGATAAAAAAATATATAAATATGATTTTTATGGGTGTTAGTTAGGAACGTCATCTGCGATAAGTTGGTAAAATATCATATAGGTGTTGGGTGTGGGGGTTATGGATTCAATGGGTGTGACAGTTTCATCATTAAATTTGTAATATTTATTGTTGCGCATAGCTTTGGCGATATAGTGGCCGGAATTAAGTGTGCCAGTATGTTCAATAGATGCGGTTAGTGAATAATGGAGGTATTTGTTATTATTTTTTTGTATTTTAATATGTTGTGGGAACCATTTGGTTATATTGTTATTATAGCGGTTGAATAGAATAACAATGATAGAATGGAGCATAACAACTGAAGAGTATTTTGATAGGTTTGTATGTGTATTTTTGCATTCATCGCATGTATATGTATCGATGGTGGATTTGTGGTTAAGTATATATTTGGTAAATTGAATTTCATTTTGAGGGTTGTAATTATCAAATAATTCAATTTGACATGATTCATCTTCTTTTTCAGATACAATTTTGTTGCAAGTGGTGCATTCGATATAGTGAATAAATCGGTTAAGGAATAGATTGAAGATATCATCAGATTTGAGCATATCAATGAACATGATGAATCCTTCGCTGGCAGAACATTGATTAAATGAAAGATGAGACGTATCATTGTTATTTTTAATGGTATGAATTAACATTTTAAGAATTGGTAATGAAATTGATTGGGGTGATGTAATTTGGGATGTTTCATTTACATTGAGATCATTAATATGTTCATTTACATTGAGATCATTAATATGTTCATTTTGAACATTTTCAACAATTTTGTCATGATTTGTGGAAATGCGTCCGGTGATAATGGATGAGTATAAGTAAGCAAGTGGTTTGTTTTCTTTTTGGAAAGTGTTGCGAAGTTCAACCATGCATTTATTGAGTGATGTAAGAGAAAATAAACATTGTAGTAGAGAGTTAAACCAACATATAGATCCGGTATTATATAGTCCAAATGGATATATAGTATATTTAGAGTCGTGAATAGGTAATATAGAAGACATATTGTAATTATTATATAAATAATAAAAATTCAATTTTTAAATTAAAGTCATTTTGTAAATTTAATTTAGGCCTTCATAGTGGAAGGTGCATCCTTCGATAAGTTCATTATTATGATCATAAAATTTATATTTTTTGGTGGAAAGTTTGATGGATATTTTTTTGCTAACGTGTAATTGTAGTTCAGAGCATTGTGGTAGAGTGGCGCAAATAACAAATCCGGTTTTGCTTAAGCGTTTACGTGTGAATGATTCGGTGTATTTAGCAAGTTTGTCATGGTCATTATCAGTGGGGTCAAATGCCATATGAATTAGTTTTTTATTTAGGTCAATAAAAGAAACCCAGCAAATAATATTGATCATAATGTTCAGTTAATAAATATATATATATTTTTATAAATTTAATTTATAGGAAAAATGATAATTTTATGTAAAAAAAAATATGTTTTTTTGAAATTGTATGTTTTTTTTGAAATTGTATTTTTAAGTTTTGAAATTGTATTGTTAAGTTTTGAAGCAGAATTGGCGGTTGCCTTTGTACAAGTTGACGTCGACGTCGGGTACTTGTGTGGGGTTGCATTGTTTAACGTATTCGGGGCGGCGTAAACCAATCCAAGGTATGGGGTCGTAGGAGTCGTGGCTATCGGGAGTAAAGGTGCGGCCAGTCATTCCCTGACGTTCGGCAACGAATTCGCCGTGGTTTTTAACAACTTCGGGGTCGATTTCTTGGGAAGCGGTGAAGGCTTTGTAGTCCATGCCGGGTGCGCCAAATTCGTGTACGGCAAAGGTGATGTCGGGGTTATCGCCGCATAAGCAATCGACGGCGCGGTCGGTTTCATTGTCGACGCCGCCGCAAACGGAGAAGGCTTCAATATTGTCAAGTACAGACATTTTTTCGGCTTCGTCGGCATTAGATGCAGATGATTCGGTGGAAGGTTTAGGGGTAGGTGGTGGGAGAGATGGGCTTTCTTGCATGACTCTCATTTTGCGGGGTTCGGGTGTAGGTAAGGATGGTTGTTGTAAAGATGGTTTAGAGGCATTTTTTGTATAGTTCATAAAACTAAACAATAGTAAAATGACGAGTATAATAATAATGGTTTCGGAAAGAGTCATTATATATAGTTTATAGTTTTCAGATTAATGGTATATTAAGATAAATAAAATTTAAAAATAGTAAAAATAAATAAATAAACTATGGGTAAAAAATAAACTATGGGTAAAAAATAAACTATGGGTAAAAAATAAATAATCATTGGTGGTAAAATTTATTGATATCAAGTGTAATTGTCAATGGGGGGGATGGGTTCGAATTGAGCTGTGAGAATAACATTGGATAGTTCGGTATTGTCGGGTTTATATTCGGAGATATAGTAGTCGATATATTGATAAAAGTCGCGAGCTTTAATGAGTAATATGACATGAATTTTTAATTTAGTATATAAGGAGTATAGAATATTAATATGTGAAATTTGTTCATCGGTATAGTTGAGAACAGTATTAATATCATCATATGTGATAATTTCATCATATGAAGTTACATTTGATATAGTGTCAAGGTTGCGTAAGTCCATAATGTATTTGTCAATTTTGGTACCATAGTTAATGATGATGGGAATGATGTTGCGAATTTCTGATTTAATCTTGGATTTAATAGATTCAATATCGTTTAGAAGGTTATTTATTTGTTTGGTGAGGATGTTGGTTTTGGAATTTTTATAAATGGATTTAATGGTGTGGATGGTGTATTTTTGTTGTTTATTTTTGTTATATTCGAGGAGGTATTTGATGATGTAAGGGCCCCATTTGTCTTTGTAATGTGTTTCAGCATAGGATAATATTTCATTATATATATTATCATAGTAGTTGTTAATTTTATCATTGTTGTTTAGATTAAGGTTGTTAGAGTCGATGAGAAACATTTTTTCTTGGCCTATTTTTTCTTTATTAATATTAATGGTATGTTTGATGGTTTTTTTATAGAATTGTTTGTATAGATTATTTTGTTTTTTAATGACGTCGGTATTGATGCCATCTAATTGGTTGCATAATTCAATAAGATATTTTTCGGCGCGGGTGCAAGAATATGTATCAATGAAGTCGTCGATAGTGTTGTTATCAGCATCGATATCATTAGTAATGATGATTCGTGGGAGTTCATGTGGTTGTGGTTGAAATTGTGGGTAGTGGCATATAAATCTAGCAAATGTATTGATAATGCCAGAGTCTAAATAGTAGCGTAAGTCAATTTTCATGGAGTCGGGGGATTTATTGTTGTAGTAATTGTATACTTCGGGGTATTCCATGCGGTCGCCAATAGAGATTTTGCGTTTATTGCCGTTAATTTCGTGTAGAATGGTGGGTTTAATGACAAGTGTGGTAATGGTATCGCCGGGTTCAATGATGGGGAATAGTGAGAGTTTTTCGGGGTCGTCAGCATATAAGATGCGTGAGTCATTCATGCGTTTTACAAAGTTGTGGACGGAGATATTTTTTTTATGGGGTTTATATTTGGATTTTTTGGAGAAGTAGGATAAGTCCCAGGAATATTCGTATATATGTTTAATAAGGTTGGTAACAATAGTGAGTGTATCGTTGTCCCAGTTGTTGGGGTGGTATCGTTCTTTCATATACATATCGCAAATTTTGTAAAGTAGTTGGGATCGGCCGCCTTTGGAGTATTCGCCGCCACGTTTGAAGTAGTGTTCGGGGTAGAAGTTGACGAGGTCTTTATGTTCAATGCCAGAGTACATTTTTTTTCCATTGAATTGGGATGGGAATAGGACTTCTTCATAGGCCATGGAGAGGTATTCGGTGCCATTGTCTTTGATAAGCATTTGGTTGACGGAGTTGCGGATATCTTTCATTTTTTCCATGGTGATTTTAATTTTTTGTGTGTAGTAGTCAAGTTTATTCAGTGATTGGTTTTTGTATAATTGGTCGATTTCAGAGTAGCATTCGATGGGACATGTGATATAAGTGGAGTCAGTATCGCCATATATAAGTTTGCAACCGAGTGATTGTACATAGTCGGCGACTAATTGTAGGCAATATCGTCCCATGAAAGTGGTGCCACCAGCAACGAGAATTTCGCGGATGGGAGATAATTTATTGCCACTTTCGCCATAGAAAGTGTTCATAACAACTTTTTTGCCTTTTTCTTTGGAAGTAAGTTTGCCGGCCATAAAGCTAACTTCATTGAATTCTTCATTGTTGGCTAGATATTGGGTGATTTCTTCGTGTGATTGAAATTTAGTACTAGCTTCAGTTTCAATTTCTTCTTTGCGTTTAAGATAAATTTTAGCTTTGCCTTTGTAGATTTTGCGATCATCAAATAATTGTTTTAGGACAGAAGGGAATAGGCCCATTTGTTCATTAGGTAGGCAATCAGATATTTCTTGTGTAAATATATTTTTGCGTTTGCCATTGATGGTAGTAACATTATTATGACGAACAAACCATCCAGTACGTTGAATGTCATTAAATGGGAAGCTAATTTTATGTAATGAGTAGCCTTGTTGTTCAAGTTCATTTTTTTCATTTTCAGTACGTACAAGCATTTCAGGTGATAAATTGTATGTCATAATTAAACTTGGATACAGAGATGAGAAATCTAAGCCAGTAATGGGCATATCGCAATGCCATCCACGCTTAGGATAGAAAACTTTAGCACCTGGGTATTTGCCTTTATCTAAGTCATTTAAAGGTTTTGTGATGTGAGAAAATGCAATGTTTCTAGCATGAGCTTGGGCTGCTAATAGATTTCTTACTTTCATTCCATTAGCGCGATATACGCCTTCATAAATGCTAACATAAGTAGTAGCACATAATTCACGTATGTCATTGATAATTGTGGCTTTGCACATGAGTTGTTGGCAACGTAAAGCATCAATAACGCAGTATTTGCAAACTAAATCCATCAATTGCATGTTATTTGGTGAGGTAACATCGGTATATATTTTATCCATATATTTATAGTCCATAACGTCTTTAGAGTCTAGTTTGTATAATTTAAGGAAAAGGTTAAGAGAGTGATAACGGCCAATTTGTTCTTTGGAATTAAGTTGTCGCATAATAGCCATAACATCAATTTCGATTACGCCTTCAATATTGAATCGCCAAATGTTGGCGGTTTCATTGGCGGAAATTTTCATTTTTTCTTCATAGATAAGTGAGTTAAATTTGCCATTATAATCATATGCAGCGCCAAGTGAATCTTCTTTATCATTATATTTTATTTTGCATGATAACATTTTTTTAGCTTGCATAAGTAGTTCATGTTGTTTAAATTTATTATACATACAAGGGGTATCAAATCGGCCACCATTGAAATGGATCAAAACATCCGGCGCCATAGATTCAAAAATATTTAGAAAAGCATACAATAAGTCACGTTCAGATGAGCAGAAAACTGTATCACGATCTTTGCGACCTTTTGATGGTTTTGTAGTTAAGCAAATTTGTTTAAATGGTGTATTTTCATAATACCAATGAAATGTAATTCCTATCATGAATATGTCATAAGATAAATAATTTTGAGGATCGGGTGCTTCGCCTGTATTATTGTGAGCATGGGTTTCAATATCATAAGACATAACAAGAGTTTGATTTTTTGAGAAAAGGGGGATTTTATGTTTGGATTCTTTTTCATCAATTTGTTTATCTGATATAGCATTAATATCGGAATAATTAATTAAGATTTTATATGATGTTTTTTTGTTATTTGACTTTATACATGTATAATTAGATATAATATTCCATCCACATGAATTTAGTTTATGACGTCGAATATATGAAGCATAATATAATTTATTTTCATCAGATGCAGTAGTTAAATTATGTTTACTAAGTTCTCTCAAAACATCGCTACGTGATTGTGAACATTCAAAATATAATCGTAAATAATTGATTTTAGTTTTTGTAAATCCATTGAATGGATACATTTGAACAATTTCATCTTTGATAATTTTATTACTTTGTACATGTCCAATTAATTTTTCAATAAAATATCTAAATGTATGAGGTTCCGTACAATATTTATTATTAATTTCAATATCGATATACAATGGTACATTTTCAATAATCAATTCAACTTTGCGACCATCAATCAAAATAGAATACATAGTTATTTGATATTTAATTTGTTTTTTACCATTAACATAAAGATGTTCATCACATTCATTTATTGTAATTGGATGTATATAAATAGGTTGATTGGATTCAATGCGATTATCAATTTGTTCGATCAAATCCGGGTATAAGACATATTCATTACGTTGTGGAATATTATAATTTTCAAATATTTCCTGATCTATATATTCAATCTTAGTATTTTTTATTTCATCCGCAACTTCGTCAATAATTTGTTCATCCTGATCAATAATTTCATCTTCATCAATAACATCATTAATAATTTCTTCATCAATAACATCATTTTGTTCTTCATCAATAACATCATTAATAATTTCTTCATCAATAAATTCATCATCACTTAATTCTACATCCTTAAAATCACTTTCAAGTTTGCCATGAAATTGGTTGTAAAGTGTATCAGTCATGATTTATTATCCTATCTTATAATTTATGATTGTTCAATTTGATAATTTAAATCATAATTCAAATTTATAATTTTATTATAAAAAATAAAATCAAGTATTTATGATTGATAAGTTTTTTTGTTCAATAAATTTTTTGGTCAATAAGTTTTTTTCAACAATTTTGTTTGTTTGGTTTATAACATAGATGACATCTGTTTCAGAATCCGTAAAATGCATACCAATGTCCAATAGAACATTTGTTGTGATATTATATGTTCTTTTGATTCCAATACAAATTAATAAAAAATCACCATATATGTATATTAAGTCCCTTATATATGGATTAGATTGACGGCATTTTTCTGCAAACTGTGATGGTAATACTCCATATGCTTTAATAAATAGATCAGCACCATTTTGTATAAGAAGTCTAACAATATCTGGTTGATTATATTCTATTGCCATAAATAATGGCAAGTCACCACGATTATTTTTGCTATTTGGATTAACATTATTTTTAAGTAATAGTTCTATTATATCAATATTTTTTTTTCTAGCACTAACAGCACAATGTAATGGTGAAAATCCGTTATGATTTAAAAGATTAGGATTTAATTGTTTATTATAGATTAGAATTTTTAATAAATCTAAGTTTGCATATCTTATAACATTTATCCATATGTTGGAGATTTCAAGATCATTGTATAGATTAATATCAAGATTACTAAGGATGAGTTTTAGTATTTCATTGTCTGCATTTTTAAATGCATATTCTAATGAGTTATATAATTCATATTTCAAATAAATAGCATTACCCCATTGTAGAATATAATTAATAATAATCTTGGTACTTCGAACATCTCGATGAATAATCGCTTTATTTAATGGTGATTCACCATATTTATCTAAAATTTCATAATTAGCTCCGCGATTAAGAAGTAGATCAACGATATAATACAAGTGATGTTGAGTGGCATAATGCAATAATGTAAAGTCAGTGGTATTCAGTTCATCTGGGGTATTAACGTGATTAATAAAAATTTCAAATAGATTATGACGTTTATGTTTAGCAACATACATAACTGGTGTATATTTATTTTTATCTATAATCCTAGGATTAGCACCATTAGTAAGTAGTATATTAATAAATGATTGTTTATTATCTTTAACAGCACAATGTAATGATGAAAATCCGTTATGATTTAAAATATCAGGATTATAGCCTAAAATAAGAAGATTTTCAAGGATTTGTATTTTGTTGAATTGTACAGCACAGTGTATTGGTGCAGAGTCATTGAGTAAAAGTGGATCAATATTGGGAAGGATGGTCAATGTATTACCATTCAATTCATATGGAAATTCATTATAAGGATAACACTTGCACATTTTGTATAATTAAATATATAAATAATTCAATTTTAACAATCATATAAAAAATAAAATAATAATTACAAATTAATTTTAATCAAGATTATTTTTCTCAATAAGTTTTTTTTTCAACAATTTTGTTTGTTTGATTTATAATATCGATAACGTCTTTTTCGGAATCCAAGAAATGCATACCGATGTCTAATAGAACATTTGATGTAACGGCATATGTTTTTTTGATTCCGATACAAATTAATAATAATAATTTTCTATTATACTCATTGAATAATTTTATGATTTCAGTACATTGATACTGTTTAGCTAATTCAAATGGTGTTTGAAAGAATGAACTGGATGACAACATATTTCTAGATACCGTGAATATTTCACTCAATGGCATATTATTATCCTTAATAAAATCAAATATAGAATTAAGTTCAACAATATTATAATTATAACATATCGATGGTGTATTTCCAGTATTGTTATGCTGATTGGGATTAGTATCGTATTTGAGTAGTAATGAAATAAATGGTAACTTATCATTATTATTTATATGCTTTATACAATCATACATAACAGTGCGTCCAAATTTATTTTGTAAATTAGGATTAGCATTATATTGAAGAAGTAGTTCAAATATGTTTACTTTTATGTTGGCGTCTTCAGCGACTTCATCATCTTCATCATTTACTCTATGTGTGTATAAAGTCCATTGTAATGGAGATATACCATCGTTATCTGGAATATTAGGATCAGCATTATTTTTAAGAAGAATGTTAACAATATATTCATTGTCATCAAAATTGCCATCATGTTGTATTTTATGATGTGTTATTGCATTAATTAATGGTGTATAACCATTATTAGATCGAATATTAGGATTAGCATTATTTTGAAGAAGAAGTTTAATTATATTAGTATTGTGTGTAATGTGCAACGGCGCCTCTCCATTAATATTTTGTATATTAGGATCAGCTTTATACTTAAGAAGAATTTCAACAATTTCTACGCCATTAAAAATATTATTACAAGCGATATTTAATGGTGTTATACCATTTCTACCTTGTAAATTAGGGTCAGCATTATATTGAAGAAGAATCTCAATAATTTTTATGGCATCACGGCAACAAATTAATGTTAGTGGTGTATTATTGTCATCATCTTTAACATTAGGATCTGCTTTATATTTAAGGAGTAATTCGATAATATCAGCAGATTTAGCACAAAATATAGGTGTCCTACCGGATTTATTGCGTAAATTAGGATTAGCCTTATTTTGAAGAAGCAGCATGGTACTATCTACGTCCTCAACCAAATGCAATGGAGTATTACCATAGATAGTTGGTTTATTGACATCAGCACCCATTTTAATGAGTAGTTCAAAGATTTTTGGATGATTTTCTTTAATCGCAATATGAAGTGGTGTATATTCCATATCATCTTGTTTATTGATATCAGCACCGTGTTTAATAAGTAGTTCTACAATATTTATGTTATTACACTTAATTGCAAGATATAATGGAGTATCATCTGTATGGCGTCCACATGGTTTATTGATATCGGCGCCCATTTTAATAAGTAATTTAACGATATTTATACTGTTATATTTAATTGCCAAATATAATGGTGTATTATAACCGTTAACTAGTTTATTGATATCAGTGCCCATTTTAATGAATACTTCAACAATATTTGGGCGATTTTCTTCAATTGCAAATTGTAATGGTGGATTAACATTTTTATTTTCTTTATTGATATCAGCACCCATTTTAATGAGTAGTTCAACAATATTTGGATGATTTTCTTTAATTGCAATATGTAGTGGTGTATTACCATGTTTATCTGGTTTGTTGATATCAGCACCATTCTTAATGAGTAATTCAACAATATTTGGGTGATTTTCTTTAATTGCAATTAATAATGGTGTATTACCATTTTTATCGGTTTTATTGATACCTGCACCTTTTTTAAGGAATAGTAATATAATATTTGGTATATTTTTTTTCGTTGCCCAAATCAATGGAGTATTACCATGAATATCGATTTTATTAATATCAGAAAGATTCAATAGAAAACGTTTAATCATGAGTTCATCATTAATATGATTAATATGTTCTTTCAGAACATTAACATCAGCATTGTTTAGGTCATTTTGAACATTTAGTTCATTTAGGTCATTTTGAACATTCTGAACATCATCAATATCATAAACATCAGCAATGACGCCAAAGTTAATATCATCATTTTGTACATTAATAATGTCACATTCAATGTAATCAGATTGTGATAAAGACATTTATAATGGTGTAAACGGTAATTGAATGATCATATAATTAATAATAAATTTAATTCAATTTTTAAAAAAGAAAAATATATCAAATTTTGGTCTATATTATTTTTATATTTTTTAGCACCATTTAGGAGTACTGCAGTCATTTTTGGTAATTAAATAACTGAAGATAGAATGTCACAATTGTGGTGTATTGGGATTAGATCTCTTATTGGTGAGAAGTTCAGCAATATTTGATAGTTTATTTTTAACTGCAAGATATGCCGGTGTAGAACCATTGTTATTTTGTTTAGTGATATCAGCACCCTTGTTAAGTATTAGTTCGACGATATTTGGTAGATTTCGTATCGTTGCAGAAACCAGCGGAGTATTATTATAATAAGTATCTGGTTTATTGATATCAGCACCATTGTTAATAAGTATTTCAGCATGATCTATACAATTTAATCTAATTAAATATTGTACAAGTGATTCACCATATTCGTTTGTCATATTAGGGATCCAGCCTCGTGAAAGAAATCCTTTAACATCTTCAATAGGATTATTTGATTTATTTATAATGGTGATTATTTCTTTTTCGGATTCAAGAAAGTGATTGCCAATTTCAAGTAATGCGAATTTGTAGTTTGCCTTTGGCAAACGTTACAAATTCATAAAAACGTTGATTTTTCGTGAAACGAAAAATACGTTTAATAAATAATCAAAATGATTTATATTTTACATTATCGCCAATTCGTTGTTTTTCTTAATTCAATACAGTTAGCTAAGAATTGTTGTCTAATATAAGTTTTAATTAAGCTAATAATTTCGATATTATCTTTTTCAATAGCATAATCTAGTGGTGTTTTACCATTAATATTTTTTATATGAGGATTAGCGCCATATTTAAATAGTAATTCAACTGCAGTAGAATGTTCATAGTGAATTGCCCATTCTAATGGCGTATAATTATTTCTTTCATTTCGTTTATTGACATCAGCACCATGTTTAAGAAGTATTTCAATAATATCTATATTTATATTATATTTATTCTCTAGAGCAATATGTAATGGTGTAGAACCATTTTTATCTGATTTATTAACATCAGCACCCATTTTAATGATTCGATCAACAATATTTGTTAATTTATTACGGCACACATAATGTAATGGTGTTTCACCATATCTATTTGCTATATTGACATCAGCACCATTTTTAAGGAATGTGTCAATCATATCTATATTTTTAGTATCTAAAGCATAATGGAATGGAGTATAATCGTCATTATTTTGTCTATTCATATCAGCACCCATGTTAATGAGTAGTTCAACAATATTTGGGTGATTATATTTAATTACACGATGTAAAGGTGTATTACCGTTGAAATTTGGTGTATTGATATCAGCACCCATGTTAATGAGTAGTTCAACAATATTTAAACGATTATATTTAGTTGCAATCATTAATGGAGTTTCGTCACGATAATTTGGTTTATTGACACCAATACTCATGTTAATGAGTAGTTCAACAATAGTTGGTTGATTATTTTCAATTGCCAACTTAAATATATCCTCATATGGTATAGCATCATTAATGCCCATTTTAAGAAATAATTCGAGAATTTCTGTATGATTATTACAGTAAACTGCAATATGTAATGGTGAAACACCATGGCTAGATTTATGCATATCAGCACCCTTATTAAGGAGTAGTTCAACAATATTTGTTAGATCAATTCTAACTGCAATTAATAATGGTGTTTCACAATATTTAGTTGGTTTATTAACATCAGCTCCGTATTTAATTAATAGTTCAACAATATTTGGTAGATTGTTTCTAATGCTGCAACATAAAGGAGTATCTCCATCTTCATTTATTTCAATTGTTTCATTAGGGTCGGAGCCTTGTGTTAGTAATGTTTTAATGTATTCTTCATTATTTGATTGTATAGCAAAATATAATTGATTATTCGTAGTCATAGTTTAAACTTATAGTTATTTGTATTAATTCAAATATATTTTCAATTTTTTAAATGAAAAAAAAATAATATTGATTTATAAAATGGTTTAATTGGTTTATCTTTATTAAAAATCATAATATGTTCTAAATGAACATTAGCATGGTTTTCTAAGGAGTCGTTCAACAATATTTGATAAATTATGATGAATGGCACATTCTATTGGTGATAATCCCCAGTTATCTGGTATATTGATATCGGCACCATTATTAATGAGTATATCAATATTATTTAGTTGTCTACCCCTAATTGCATTACGAAGTGGAGTATCACCATTGTTATCTCTATTATTGACATCAGAGCCTTTTTTAATGAGTAGGTCAACAATATTTGGTAAATCTTCACTACTCACATAATGTAAAGGTGTTGTGCCATAATTATCTTTTAAATGAATGTTAGCACCTTTTTTAATTAGTAGTTCGATAATATTTGATAACTTATAATGAATTGCAAAATGTAATGGTGTTAAACCATTGATTTCTGGTTTATTGATATCAGCACCACTTTTAAGGAGTAGATCAATGATAATTGGTGAATTATTGGCTGGTATATGGTTATGGTGTGGTGTGAATATATAAAGTTTATTGATATCAATTCCCATTTTGATATGATTTTCAACTTCATTTAATCTAATACTTTGAATTGCTCTAATAGCAAAATGTAATGGTGTATAATTGCACCTACCTGGTTTATTAGGATCAGCACCTTTATTAATGAGCAGTTCAACAATATTTAGATAATTATAATAAATTGCATCAAGCAATGGTGTATCACCATCGTTATTTGGTGTATTGAGATCAATACCATTGTCAAGAAGTAGTTCGATAACATTTATGTTATTACACGTAATTGCCCAATGTAATAATGTATTACCATAGATATTTTGTATATGTATATCAGCACCTTTTTTAATCAGTAATTCAATAATATTTGGTAAATTATAATAAATTGCATAATGTAATGGTGTATAACCATGATTGGTTGGTTTGTTGACATCAGCTCTCATATTAAGGAGTAGTTCAATAATATTTGGTAAATTATATTTAATTGCAAGGTGAAGTGGAGATTCACCATTGTAATTTGGTTTATTAATATCATCACCCTTGTTAAGAAGTACGTTAACATATAGTATGTTATTACATTTAATTGCCCGATGTAGTAATGTATCACCATTTTTGTTTGTACGATTAATATTATCAAAGTCTATAGCATTTATTATATCATCAATATTAGGTTCAGTTTGGTCATTCTGAACATTATACGACTGATTGTCCTGAAATAATTGAGTATCCATAGTTATTTGTATTAATTCAAATATATTTTCAATTTTTTTTTACGAAAAAAATGTTTAAAATTGCAATAATGTAAAAAGAAAAACATTGATTATTTTTCAATATGATTATTTGATTGATTAATAATGGTAATTATTTCTTGTTCGGATTTAAGAAATTGTTTTCCAATTTCAAATAATGCATTATCGCCAATTCGTTGTTTTCTTAATGCAATGCAAGTAGATAAGAATTGTTGTATAATATAAGATTTAATTAAGCTAATAATTTCGATAT
>Ga0075163_10006364_pt1 | contig 15626 bp, 9 predicted proteins | sample JI1023141ADNA_FD_71478 | JGI IMG/M metagenome (GOLD analysis project Ga0075163, IMG submission 71478) | Wastewater effluent complex algal communities from Wisconsin, to seasonally profile nutrient transformation and Carbon sequestration -... | ecosystem: Engineered > WWTP > Effluent > Algae... | reverse complement strand
AGACCTTATGAATTATCTAGTGGTGTTACCCGAAATGTTTCTTCTTTCTATACACACATAACCAATTCCGCATTTAAACCTTTTATTGAAGTTGATTATGATCAAGTTATTCATGATGATCGCAATCAGGTTGGAAATAATCGACCATCAAAACTTTTTCTTTATTTATATAGCGGAAATACACCCACTGATTATTATTCAGCCTCTACTGTGGATATTAAAAATTCTGCCGGAGCAACTGTATATTCTAATTTAACACCAATTCATCATAGTAAGGGTGTTTATTATGTGAATGTTTGGATGAGTGGAACTACCAAGGGCCAGAAATTTAAAGACGTATGGAATGGAGTAACATTTAATCCTTCTTATGACCAACAAAATATTACGCAGCAATTCGAAATAAGAGATAATTATTATTATACAAACAATCGTGATGTAAATGAATATGTAGTTACTAATTATGGATTACCAAATAATAGCACCTTACATAGAGGAGAAAAGATTAGAATATATATCGACACTCGTATCAATTACACTCAAAATCGCCCTTCTGTTGGGTTTGGACTTCAATTCCGGTTAAGTATGAATACCAATATTGAACTTATTCCATGGACAGATACAAATTCTGTAATTATAAATGGAAGTTTGAAATCATATATTGATTTAGATACAACTTGGCTTCTAAATAATCAAAATTACGAAATAGCTCTAAAAGTAAATGATATAGGAACATCTAAAATATTATCTAATCATATATTCTTCAGTGTTGTTGATCCATTTTATCCAGTTAAAAGGTAACGTTTACTTTTATAATTTACATCATATTTTAACAACATGTTAAGGCAAGAAACAATAAAATTAAATACAAGCCGCAAAGGCACTGTGGGTAAGTTTTTTACAAATTATACCGGGCAAACATCTCCAGATGGGATTGTCAGCTATTTAATTTGTAATAATGCAGATCAACCAGTTAATATTGTTGATGCTCAAATAGAAACATTTTACGAAAGAAATTTAGACAATAACTTTATTCCTACAAATGGTAATACAATTTATTCCGGAAGTACAATTATTACACAATTTGAATCATTATCTAATGGTGAAAAATTAAGACTACAACAAAATTATATCAATGATATCATAAAAGAATTTACTCTTCAGAATCCATCATCGACTATTCTTCCTAAAAGTTATGTTGAATTTAATGACAATTTAATTGATGATATGTATGTTAATATTTTGTTACCAAGAACTATTGACACATTAGATACTTTAAATATCTACAATACCCCAATTAATGAAAATCCTCTTCAAGAAAGTAAAACTGGTGTTTTAATTGGTAAATTAATGGCTCGTCAAAAAATTAAGGATCATAATGGAAATCCAATAAATATCCCATTAAGAAACACACCTGTAGCTATTTTTTTACCAACAGAAGAATTTCCGGATATAACTTCTGTAGATGAAAATGGTAATCGAATTACATTAAACATTAAGGAAAATGTAAATATAAATTCATATTTTAATAAAGAATCTTTAAATAAAGATTTAAAATATTTAACAGACACGAGTAATTTTAAAAAAATTCCCGCAAAATACAAATACACTGCAATTACTAATGATAATGGTGAATTTACTATTTTTGATGTTCCAGTTGGCGAACAAGTTTTAATGTATGAAGTTGACCTTCTAAAACAAGGATTAACTTCAGACGAAGTTGCTTTGAATATTAATTCATACCCTGTAACTTCTGAGCCGGTAGTTGATGAAATTCCACACTTCTTTTTTAGACAAATAAATGTTAACATAGTTCCAAGTTGGGGAGATTTTCAAACTGGATATACACGTGTTGATCTTACGGTTAATATTGATCTTCGTAAGTGGATTACATATTATATTTCTCCAGCCAGCTATGAAAAAAGAAGAATTGAGGAACAATTTATAAGAGGAGATTCAGCTCCACTAATTGTACAAGTCAGAGATATGACAAAAAAGAATTTTGACATTCAAAGAATTGAAGTAGTTAAAATTGATAATTTAATAGATAAGATAGAAGATCAAATTTTAGAATGGGAGAATGAAAATAAATATCCTGGCAGCAAAGCATCTTTTGTAACCACAGATTATCATGTTGTTAAATTACCAGCCAATATGTTTGATCCACTCGGTACCAATTCTAAAGGTCAACCATTCGGAATTTGGTTGGGTGGTTATCAATTAAAAATGTTTTACAAAGATCAAAATATATATCGTGTAACAGGATTTGAAAACAAATGGAATAGTAGTACTGCAGTTCCATCTTCTCATTTTGATTTAAACAAAGGCAGAACTGATTTAAATACTATTGATAGATTAGGATTTCAACCTTATGATCAGCCGTGGACCATTTATTATCCGGAGCCTTATAAAATCCCATCACTACCTTCTGTTATTAATCCAAATAAACAATATGATCAAGGAGGCAGGACAACCTCTCAAACTGAACCAAAATTTTTGGACGGAGATGTGGCAGGTTCTGATCCAGAAAATACACCTAATGGATTGTTAGCATTCGGATATGGTACAAACTTACAAAAAGGCCGATATGTAGAAAATATCTTTGCAAGAAGAGTTACCCAAAATAAAGTTTACAAATACGAATCAGATATTAGATGGGACGAAGTATATTCAAATGGTTATAATCAATATATGTCTGCTTGTACGTTTTCAAGAGTTGTAAATGGAGAAAAATATCAACGCCTTGAGGCAGGATTTGGTTATTGGTTAAAGCCAGAAGGTTGGCCAAGAATTACTAATAATTTATGGGGAGATGTTATATCAGGTTTTGATGTTAAAGAAAAAGATGGAACATTGCAGGAGTTAATACCGGAAGATGTAAAAGTAAATGGAATTGCTCCTCATTCATATGCAGATTCAAACTATAAAGTTCAGCTCAATAATAATATAACTATTCGTTTAGATAATGCAAACTCTATTAAACAAGGAGCATTAGATATTTATCGAGTTATTAAACCTGAACAAGTTTTACCTCCAGAATATCTTGCCTCAGAAACTTTTTGTGATCTGGATTTTGTAAGAATTTATAGACAGGATCGCATATCCACATTTGTTAACAATACAGATGGTTCTATTTTTTATGACGGATTTAATCCTCCTCCAAATTATCAATATCCTATTTTATCTTGGAGAGGAATTGGAAGTTCTTTGGGGTATAGTGAAGGTGTAGTAGGAAGCCCACAAACAGGTTGGCAGAGATTTGGTTTTAACCAATATGGTTGGCCAATTGCAGGAGAAGGTGAAGGCGGTTTATACGGCAATCCTTTTGAAGAGGTTGTATACACTATTAAAAATACGGGATCAAGAGAAGTTCAATTTAATATTAATAATGAAAGTTATACAATTGGTGTTAATGAAAATGTTGTTTTATATGACATACATGAAAATGATTGGAAGCTTAAATTAAGATTACCTGGCAATGATCTATTGCGAGGAGCAATTAATAAATATACTAAAGCATCTTATGAAATTTCAATTAAAGTAAAAATTCCAATGAACTGGATGAATCCTACACTTTTTAATCCAACCGGATTACCTTATGTCTATGATAAAAAAATAATAATTGATTTGGATGCAGATTCTATAGATAGAGTACCTCAATATTATTTGAGATCAAAACTTAATACTGTAGTGGTACCTTATTTAAATGTAAGATCACATATTGAATACAGAAGTTATAATCAGATTTATATTGCCGGCTTAGCTTTTGCTGATCCTGTAGATGGTGCCGGTAACTCTGGTCCACTTGAAAATTTCCTAACAGATTCGTTTTTTGATAGAAATAGAATTATTTCAGTGGACCCTAATAATTTTAACAATATTCCATATATTCCAGCATATTAAAAATGAAAAATAAATTTATATTAGGAGAAAAACAGTATATAGGAAAAATTAATGAAGATAATTTTATTGATATTGACCTTCATAGAACTATTGATACGATTAAAAAAGATTCAGTCAATAATGTATTTGATTTTCAAACACAATACAATAAAGAAAGAAATTCTTCTTTAAAATTTTGTATTTATGGTATTGTTGAATCCAGATATGCAAACTGTGATAACATAGCCTTAAACATTAAGGTTGCTGATTCTGATAATGAAAATAATGTTATTCCCACATCTAGTCCTTACATTTACTCATCACATACTTCTTCTATTTTTCATACTGTTTTAACAAAACCTTTAAGTGGAAATAATAGTGCCTTGACAAAAAATTTATATGGAGCATCAAAAGGAAGTTATTTTTTATTATTTGAAATTGATAAAAATAATTTGTCCGGTGCTAAAAATAAAAGCATATATATTGAAACATTTGATGTAATCAATAATGTATTTGGAAAGTTTTCGATACCAATATTGTATTATGATGATCTTAATGAATTAGTTGATTTTGGAACCGAAAATGCTGACATTAACGATGATGATGAAATTATAGAAATAAATAATGATTTTCCATTTTTCTATGATCGTCATTGGGTAAAATTAAATATAGAACCAGATGGTCCTTCTAAAGTCTATTTTACTTCTCCTTCAAAGTTAATAAATGAAAGCAACCCAACCGCAACAATAGAATTAACCTTGGATGAACCAAGTAAATTTGGTTTAGAAAGAGCTACTGTTCAAATTAATTATGCAACAGATATTTATGGTAGAAATCTAACTACTTCATCTTTTGGAGATGATTTTATATTTGTAGAACCAATTTTAAGTTGGAATATAGGTGAACAAACTAAATCATTTGATGTTACTATATTGAATGACTTTTTTGTAGAATCTGAAATTGAAACAGTTACATTTAGAATAATACCATTAAGAAATTGTAGGGCTGAAGCTTCTGATCAATATGAATTTACATTATTTATTGAAAGTGAAGATCAACCTGTAGTTGCTAACTTTAACACAACTAATACTACTATTTATCAATCATCCGGTAATACAATACAAACTTATTCAGTTAATATTAATTTATCAAGCCCTGTTACGGTAAATAATCAAGGTATAAAAATAAATATACTCCCAAGCTCAACAGCATTACTTGGGGAAGATTATTATTTAAATGCACAAAATCCATTAATAGATTATGCTTATGTATATTTTCCAATAAGTTCATATACTGGTAATTTTACTTTTTACATTAAAAGTAATTCATTGTATGATATAGACAAAAGTATAAATTTTACAATGGAACGTATTTCTCCCAATATAATACCAGGAAATAATATTAATTTTACTTTAAAGGATAGTTTAACTAAATTGTTTACTCAATATATCATTCCAAAAAATGATTCATTGAAAACTTCAGTTTATAAGATGGTTTATAATGGTGTTAATGTATTACAAAATTCTGTAATACAAATGGAAGAAACAAATACATCCTCTGGTGTAACTTATTCTCAACCTAATCGTTATCTGACTAATAAATTTAAATTTGATTTAAAAATTAAAAATTTAGGCAATCGTATTATATGGGATAATAATTATGTCAATACAAATGAATTCATAACTATACCTATTGATTTGTCAGCGACAACATCTGATATTAAAATCAATCTTCCTTCTAATGAATTATATGATACTAACCTTAATGGATACAGATATACTAAATATGAATTTACAATTGATAATGTAAGTAAATTTTATCCAGCAAATACTCCGGCTACTGCAAACTCAACAGTAGATCAAAATAATTATTTTACAAAAGTAGTTTTATCTGATCGATTTAGTGCTAGTACGGTTGGTATGATTAAAGCATATATGGTTACAAGATTAAATGATTATGTTTATACTGGTTACGATGAAGTGAATCATAAATGTTTATCTGGTGCTACATATTTAAGTACTGGAGTTACATATAATGGACTTATTTTAGCTCCATTAACTGTATCAAATCAAAACAACCAATATCAAATAACTAAAACTATTGTTGGATTCAGAACTAGTAGAGTAAGACATTTTTGCCCAAGCCCGGATCGTACTATTTTACCTTTAGGAAATTCATTTGTGCCTTTGGGACCGTTTGTTAAAACAGCATCCGTTGTAAAGTTGGGTCAATTATTTATTCAAGCAGCACACATGCCTAATCATAACAATGAAAAAATGATTTTAGGAGCCTATGATTCTGGGACTAATATTAATAGTTATAAATGTTTCAGAACATGGAACAATACGAATTATAGTACAAAAACAAGTGTCCAACTTCAAATTACAAATTTAGGCGATATAGACGTAGATATTGCAGGACAATCACTAGCTCCCGGAACATCCTGGTCATATGATTATACTGACTTCAACTTTGATGATCTTAATATTGAACTTCCTGGAAATGCATTTTATGACTCAACATTTAATATGTTTATAAGATCATACTACGGAATTAAGATCAAAAATATTAGCATATATGACGATAGCGGTCAATTAAATAAAGTAATCGATATTGATTTAGGAACTACTTATATAAATGCAAATGTGTCATCTAGTTTACCAGTACATTATATTCAAATGAAAATTAAGAATGTATTAATAGAACAATATTGTGGGCAAAATCCTCTAACTCCTTCAACAAATTTATTACCTGCCAGGGTGATGATAAATGACATTGTAGCATTTAATGAAATGGACAATCCGCTAACATCTTCAGTTGTTTCAGAGGTTTCTTATGTTAATTATACCACTACCCCTAGATGTGCCGGTAATATGTTTAATTATCAAATTTATTAAAAAAATATATTTATTAACATGGAAGATTCAAACATAATTAGAACTAAATTATTTATAGACAAAAGAACAAATGGTATTGTGCAGCCCTCTGGAGGAATTGGCAGTACAAATTGGTCTGATTATTATATTAATATTCCTTTATCAAAAACATATAAAAAATTTGATGATTACATTAATGTAGAAAAAGACCCTTTTAGAACATACATTCCTAGACCAAATTTCAATCCTTTTTTTATAGAGTTAGGGTTTTTTGAATCTATAAAAGCTTTTAGTACAACCGGTAATACTTATGTAGCAGTGACTAATCCATTTGAGAATGTTGAAGAAAAAGCTAAATTATATAACATAACAATAAATAAATAATAAAATGCAAGTAGTAAAAATTTTATTTAATCCTGAATTTTCTGCAATTACATCAACAATGATAGCAGATGATGAAATTTTTGCTAAAACCGGAGCTAAACTGACTTTTCATAATGATTATTATAGTTATGGAACTGATATTGGAAATAATTTAGTTAATGATAATACAGTAAAAGACTTTTTAAATGATGAAAAAAACATTGACATTTCAATGCGCTTTATTGATTACTTACAAAGTTCCACTCAAAACCATGAATTTAAAGAAATATTTTATAATAATAAAAAACTTGCCGCTGTATTTAATGAGTTTTATAAAGAAAACTATGTTTCGAATCAATCTGGAAACCCAAGTAGTATTATCAATTCAGCTTTAAAAAATACATCCGGGATAACAATACAAAATTCATCATTTGATCAAAACAACAACTTACGTTTAAACAACAGTTCATATATATTAGATGAATTATCAGTTGGGCAAAACTATTTTATACCAGTATATATTAATCAAGATAAAAAATTAATTGACAGATCAGATTATAGTGAATACTTTCAAGATTGTTATCAGAATAAGTACTTATATACTAAGTACAGTTGGATTAATAAAGTGAATTCTCATATTGTTTATGGAAATTCAATATATATAAATAACAGAACCGGTCCCAACTTTGGTGGTGTTGAAATATTAGAAGTTAATCCATTTAATAATCTATCACCTTCTTTAAGTGTTGCATTAGTAACTGGAGGAAGAGGTGTTGGCAGTAATGGTTTACCAAGAGAATTTGTTTTTGGCACTTTTTCTGAATTTAAAACATACTTTCAATATGCGCCTAACGAATTTACTACTCCAATACCTGGTTTCTATTTAACACAGGATTCTATTGAAATTACAAATAGTTTATTTACTAACTTAAACTCATCTTCAAATAATTATAATTATAGCTATACAAGCAATCCAACAACCTATCAATTTAGTGCGAGATTTAAGAGTAATGCAATGATAAAATGGGATGGAGCTACTAACCAGATCATTCCTCTCACCATTGAATTGAATAATCCGGCAGTATCAGTAATTAAGTACTTTGTACATGTTGAGCCATTTTCTCCAGCCACATTCACAACTGATTTTTATATTGATCAGGCAAATAGTTCACTGAATTATTATATGGCCGAATTTGCTCCTGGTTATAATACTCATGATTTTAATGTTATTGTAAATTCAAATCTTAATCCAGAAGAAAGTATTGTTCTTAGTTTAAGAAATCACACCGGCCAAACAATAGGTTATATGATTATTAAAAACGAAGAAACTATTCAAGTAGCTAACTACGCTGATGAATCCTATTTACTTATAGAAGAACAAGACAGAATTAAATTAATGTTAAATTGCTATGTTGATTACAATTTTAATGATAATGAAAGTTCTCCTTGGCACAATCATAATGTAAATATTATTAATAACACTCCGGGTCAAATAATTATAAATAACAATTCAAGCTATTCTTCTAAACAAATAAAAGTAGCCGAACTAGCATTATTAATGGGGACAACATTACAGAATATTAGAAATGTGTATCGATATGGATCAGTTATTTATGGTACAGCAAATGCTAATTCAGATGAAGATTATATTGTAGTATTAGATCATTATAATAAACCTTATGAAAATTTTCTAAAAGACAATGTCAATATTCAAATTTATACTGCTACAGAGTTTTCAAAAAAGTTATACAGAAATGAATTTCCGTTTATAGAGACTTTGTTCTATAAAGACGAGTTTATATTACAAAAAGAAATTAATATCTTACCTCCATTAATAAACTCAGCAATTAAGGATTCTGCGTTAAAACAAGCGTTTGAGGATTTTGACAGAGCTAAAAAGAATATAATTTCACTACAAAAGGATAAATATTTCGTTAGAAAAAACTTATTTCATGCATTCAGAAAATTGAAATTTGCCTTAATTTTAATAGAAAATGGTAATATTTCTGATTTTACTGCTGCCAATAACTATTATAATATGATTTTTGATGCCAAATTCGAATCGGCAGAAGATATAGATAGATTGTTTAGTACCGCCTTTAACGACTTAGTTAATCAGGTGCGTACAATTAAATAAAAATTAGTAATATTTATAATAAATAAAATAAATTATGGCTATTGGAGTGTTTGGTTCTCGATCTTTGGCAAGCGTTACTTTTGATGATGTAGATATATTATTTGCATATAGTCCATCGCGAGAATCTATTGGTGATATTCAACTACAACCTTTGTATAACAATATTACAAATATGGATTTTAAAAAAATGATCGGTGCTGATGGATTGTATAAATTAAGATTACCAGCCAATATTTTTAAAAATTTAGGTTTCTATTCTATATTAATTAAACCGAAATCATTTGAAACCACAATTATGGATTGCTCAAATGTTGTAACAAACGACAGCAATACAATACAAATATCAAAAAAAGGTATTGTGATACCAACTTTACAATTTTTAAGAACATCCAGCTTGGCTGGATATCAAATTGAATATTTTGATCAGAATGATGTAAAAATTAGAAATTTATCCAGAATAATTACTAGCAGTGATCTTGTTAATATTAGTCCAAATAATAATTCGATTTCGCAAGGATCAGTAACTTATGTTTTGGATAATAATGGTAATAATTTATTTTTAACAGTGGCCCCAGATGAAGGAAGCTTAATATCCAAAAATGTCAGCGTTGATATCGGAACCCGTGGACAAAAAGTATTAATTTCTAATACTTACTTTGACCCTATATATGTTGAGGTTGAAATGGTAGAACATACAATTGATACTTTAGCAATTGGAATTTTTGGAAAATCTACTCGTGATCGAGAAACTGGAATATTGACTTATTTTGATAAGAACGATAAAATTTATCGTCAATATAATTTATACGAAAGAAAGAAACAGTTTTCAAGAGGAGAAATTGATATTAGAGAAGAACGAACTATCATTAATTTTAATCAAAACTTTAACGATATTAGTAATTCATAATATTTTACTCTATATTAATCCAAATGGATGGAATGGTTTTACCTAATATTAATCCAAATGGATGGAATGGTTTTACCTACAGATAATGTTAAATCTCCAGATGAAATCTCTGATGCGAACACTGATGCTCCAGGCTCAATGAACATAGTGACATTTTCAAAATCAGGACCATTCTCTACATATCCTAATATAGGTGGTAAATATTGAGTAGTTATTGCTTTAATTGTTGCCTCTTTATTTACACAAATTCCAAGGAAATATAATCCTGGAGTTAATGGTGTATTAACAGATTCAATCTTGTTAATTCCTACAATATTTGAATTATAGTTTCCTGTATATAACAATTGATATGGCAATTGATCAATTGAATTATAAATTGCTAAATCAACACGATCCATACCGGCTAATTCGTGTATAACTGCCAAACTAGATATTGTACAAGCGGTAGAAATTATTATAGGAACAAAATAAGCATTTTTATTTGGTACATACATTGATGATAAATCTCCACAATTTATCTGTGAATTATACCATCCATCATATAATGAAGTTCCCCTTTTTTTGTATCCTGAAATATCTAATGAAGTAGTAGGACTGCTGGAATTTGATTTATATAAAACACCTGAATCATCAACATACACATTTGGAATTTGTGCGACTGTATCAATATTTTGAATTTCTAATCTGGATACAACAACTGTATTATTTGATCGCCCTGTTAAATTACTACCTAAAACAATCGAAGATGCAATCCCTGCGTCTATTCTACTATTAATACCTCCTAAAACTACAGAATGAGTAGTGTTACTACCAATTATGTGACCTGATCCTCCTAAAATAACACAATAATTATTACTATTTGAAAAAGTATTATTTTTACCTGCAAACATTCCAGAATAATTCGATGAACCTATTCTATTAAATGCTCCAGAAAATATTCCTGAAGAAACTGAACTTCCAGATAATAAATTATTCTTACCACCAATTATTGTATTCTTACCACTAACACTTGTTGATGTAATTAAATTTACATAACCGCCAAATACAGTATTGTAACTTGAATCGTTTGTAATAACATTTTGTCTTCCAAATGCAAATGAATACTGGCCACTTGCTGATACAGACCCAAAATTTTGTCTAATAGAACTATTACTCGTATTTCCAATAGTCCATAAGTTTGCACCAAAAGGAATACTATTATTAATAATTGTTTGTAATGGAGTTGATCCAGAAAAATAAGTTGTAGCAGAAAAAGAGGATGTGAAGGCTGAAACAAATGTTGTAAGTCCGGATGATGACAAATTATAGAATGTGCCACCAGTTATATTAATAGTGTAATCACCAAATGTACCACCAGTATAAGTATTTGTTCCATTACTTATTCTTGTCCTGGAATTATTAATAATTGTTTGTAATGGAGTTGATCCAGAAAAATAAGTTGTGGCAGAAAAAGATGAAGTGAAGGCTGAAACAAATGTTGTAAGTCCTGAAGTAAATAAATTTGAAATTGTTAATGCTGTTATATTCACAGATTGGAAAGTAGGTGTACCTCCTGTAAATGTATTCGTTCCATTATTAATCGTTGCACCACCTCCTCCGGATGATCCTGTAAAGGTGATCGTGGTGGCGCTGGCCTGATGTGTGATCGCGATCCCGGTGCCGGCTGATAAAGTTTTTTTGTATACAAATCCATTAGAGTCAGTAAATAATAAATTATCAGTAATTCCGGTTGAATTATTCAAATTATTTATGTTCAGATTTGGAACATAAACCATATTAGGAGTACTTGCTGTAATATCATGTCCTCCTATTATTGCAGAATTAAATCCGCCATGTGTAATATGATGATTTAAACCTCCAACAATTGTTGATAACCATGCACCATCAATTCTATTAAACATACCGCCTAATATACTAGACCCATATACACCATTATCAATTGTATTAGTATCTCCAGTAATTATATTACTTCCACCGCCAATAATAGAGCAGTGATATCCACGATATATTTTATGATACATACCACCAATGATAGAGGAATCGTTTTGGTAATGTGTATACAAATCATTATACATAATCCCCAACTTGTTATGAGCACCTCCAAGAATAACTCCACGAGACATACTTTTAACTTGATTATCCCAACCACCCAATATCGTGGAGCCTCTCGAAAATTTATCAATATTACTAGTATAACCTCCTAAAATCATAGAATAATCTGAATCAGTGTCTATTGAAGAATCAACTGCTGCCACAAGAGAGTTTACAGATAATGAACTGTTATTCCATCCTGATATTACATAACTACCACTTCCTGTAGTCGATGTCCAAATATAAGCACCTAAAGGAATAGTATTTTGACTAGCTATATTACGGATAATTGTTTCTAATAATGTTGTTCCTGAATAAAAAGTAGAAGCTGTTAAAGAATTTGAAAAAACAGTATTACCACTAACAGTTCCACCACTATTGCTTAAAAAATTATTTAACTTTGGAAATATGTATGTACCCATTATATAGCATTTATGTCTTTAACAATTTTAATATCAAGAGAACCTAAAGTGGGAATAGACAATTTATTACTATCATTAAATATTATTTCAAATTCTCCATTATATGTGCCTTCCGTATCTGTATCTCCAGTAACCCAATCATATTGAATTGTTCCCGCTGAAGCAGATGTTACTTGTGCAGATTGGGATGAAATTTTTAAATTTCCATATTGATCTGACATAGAAAATGTAACAGTATCAGCATCTGTTAAATCATACGGCAATAATTCATTCATTTCACCACGGGTTCTGATCGTTATAGATAGAGCCGGCAATGTATCATTACGTTTTATGATAAATGGTATGATATTATTCATTTTCTTAATTTTTATTTAACAGGGTTTATCACATATTCAATCTTTTCTTTTTTTCCTACTTCACATTCAATTCCAATAACAATTCTTGAAGTAAGCATATCTTGATTTAACACAAATCTGTTTTTTAATGTTTTAACAGGACCTGAATTTACATATTGTATACTCCAATTTACTTCATATATTAAATCTTGTTCATAATATGAAGGTGTTAAAGAAACATAATATTGCCCTAAAATTTGAGAATAAACTTGTGGCGTTTCGATAGTTGAATTGTCTGCAATTTTTTTAACTACAGCAGAAATTGTATATGCGCTTATAAGTACATAATTTTCAGTTGATGCTGAATGAACTATGCGATAGATATCTTTATATAAACGCAATTCTCCCATTATGAAATTTTATTATAAATATCATTCTAAAAACAAAAGGTGAGGAAATTCCTCACCTTTTTAACAATAATTCAATTGAAGAAAATTACGCTTCTAAGAAACAACGATCCGGTTGAATTGTTATAGAACATTTCAAAAGTTCATTTGCTTCGTATGAATATTCATCGAATGATGCAGATGTGATCTGACATCCTACAAGAGTCCATTTTTCCACCTCTACACCTACTGGATCAAGAGCTTTCAAAACTAGAGTCTTTTTGTAACCAACTGCATAACCCATTTTACCAGTTGCTGGTTCTGCGTGTAAACGCACCCATTCCATTACTTTCTGAGAAGTTGAAGGCCCAATTAATTCGATAAATGTAATTTCCATTTCTTCGAAATAATATTTTCCAGCTACATAACTCTTTGTGTTCATGTAAGGAATCTCAATTTTATCAATTTTAATTGATGGTTTTTTTGAGGTTTGTACAAGATATGATTCTATGCCTAATTCAGTTGGAAACTCTAATACGAATCTATTTTTTAATTTCGGTTCCTGATCAACAGGTACCGGTCTGAACATTAATATTGCCATTTGTTATTTATTTAAATTGTTTGATTTAATATAAATACTTAGGAAAAAAAAATATTAATTGTAATCTATTTTTTATTTTTGTATATTTACATAAATATAAAGTCTAATGTAATGGGAAGAAAAAAATTACCAATTCAATTTAAAAAGTGTGTTACTTGTGAAAATGATTTTAATCCAGGAAAGCATAAAGAAAAATTAAATTGTTCTCCAGAATGTCTAAAGTTGTATAATACTAAACATAAAGATGAGCGAATGGAAAAAACATTTGCTGCAATAAAAAATAAATACGGTGTAGATAGCTTCCCTGAAACAAACGGATTTTCTGATAAAGTAAAAGCTACTAAAAAAAAATTATATAACGATGAAAATTATAATAATGCAGATCAGATAAAAAAAACATTATTAGAAAATTATAATGTTGAATCTGTTGGGCAAATAGAAAGTAATAGTGAAAAAACAAAAAAAACAAAATTAGAACGATACAATGATGAGAATTATAATAATCGTAAAAAAGCGGAAGAAACTAACCTTCTCACATATGGTGTTAAACATCATTTGCAATCGCCAGAAATTTTAGAAAAACAATTTCAAACAAATTTAAAATTATATAAAACCAAACATGTCATAAACACTAATTATGCCAAAGAACAATTAAAAAAGAAAAATATAGAAAAATTTGGTTCCGAATTTTATTTTAACTCGCAACAATATTTTGAAACACAACTAGAAAATAAAATTGAAAGAATACAAAATATTCTATTTGAGAATCAATTAGAATTCGATTATAATCAATATTCAAAACTTAGGACAAAAGATGATATAGGATCACTTCATTATGTGCAATATAAAATTACTTGTAAGATTTGTGATAACATATTTGATTCATCCTTAAATAAAATTCCGATCTGCCGAGATTGTTATCCTTTAACTAGTATCTCTAAACAACAACAGGAAGTTCGAGAATTTTTAAGTCAAAATAAAATTATTTTTATAGAAAATACAAGAAAAATAATAACTCCATTTGAACTTGATTTTTATATACCTTCCTTACACATAGCTATAGAACTTAATGGTAATTATTATCATTCAGAATTAGCTGGCAATAAAGATAAAAATTATCATATTAATAAAACCAAACTGTGTAATCAGAAAGGCATTCAATTAATACATATTTTTGAAGATGAATGGATGTTTAAAAAAGATATAGTGAAAAGTAGATTAAAAAATATTTTGAATATTATTGATAATAAAATTTTTGCCCGGAAATGTAAAATTGCCTTTCCTGATCATAAAGAAAAACAATTATTTTTAGAAGAGAATCACATACAAGGAAAGGATATTTCATTTTTTTCAGTCGGACTGTACCATAATAATGAGTTAATGTCCATTATGACGTTTAGTAAACCTCGTCTTTCTTTAGGGTTATCAAATAAAAAAGATAAAACTAATCATGTGGAACTATCTCGTTTTTGTTCTAAAAAGAATTATAATATTCCGGGTGCCTTTCAACGATTAATGAAATCTTTTATCAATCAACATCCTAATATTGAATCAATTTATACATATGCTGATTGTCGATGGAGTGGAATTTTATACGAATCTACCGTTTACCATCAGTATGGATTTGTA
>Ga0075163_10006362_pt1 | contig 15629 bp, 11 predicted proteins | sample JI1023141ADNA_FD_71478 | JGI IMG/M metagenome (GOLD analysis project Ga0075163, IMG submission 71478) | Wastewater effluent complex algal communities from Wisconsin, to seasonally profile nutrient transformation and Carbon sequestration -... | ecosystem: Engineered > WWTP > Effluent > Algae... | reverse complement strand
CCACGACGTGCGTCGACCGGAATGTACACTCCTTGCTGCAGCCACCATTGACAAGCGGATGAAGGCCGCGTAAACGATGCCTGCCACCTCGCGGATTTCAACAAATCGCGGGACATTGCCCGCTATCCGGCGCTGATCGCTAGACCAGGCCAGACGCCATACTTCGTCCTCATGGCCGTAGTAGGCGCGAGATGTATGAGCGGCTAGGTTCCACACGCGTAACGTGCAATCATCGCTGGTGGTCGCCAAGCGGCTACCGTCCGGGGCGAACACGACACGGCTGAGGGGGCCCTCGTGGCCGTGTAGGGTAGTCGGGATTCCGCGCTGTTGCACTGCTGCTGCGATCTGCCGGATCTGCCGCCAGTTCGCCGCTGGCGAAGTTCCGTGCAGAAGGTCGAGCGTGAGGATGGGATCGCGGTCCACCTGAAGCCGCGCCTGCGCGAGCGCGAGGACGTCGGCGCGTTCGATCGCTTTTCTGCGTGCTACATCGGCTTCGGCCTCGGCAAGCAGCGCGAGGTCCCGTTGGGCCGTGACGTTGACGACGCCGACGCTGACAGCAGCGATGACGACCACGACGGCGACAGCGGCAACGGTGAATACAGCGCGGTAGCGGCGGAAGAGACGGCGCGCCAGCTCCCAGGACGTGTAGCGGTATGCGCCGACGATCTGGCCAGTCTGGAACCGGCGAAGGTCATCAGCGAACGCTCGGGCCGTGGGGTAGCGTGCCGTGCGGTCGGGGGCCATCGCCTTGTCGACGATCGCCACCAGTTCCTCGGGGGCCTGCGGTGTGCGGCGTTGCAGTGGAACTGGTGATTCGAAAACCGTCCTGTACAACAGAGCGGCGGCGTTATCGGCGTCGTACGGGAGATGGCCGGTGAGGGTCTGATAGAGGATCACACCGAGGGCATAGACATCCGTGCGGGCATCAACGGCGGCGCCGCTAGCTTGCTCAGGCGACATGAAGCCCGGAGTTCCAACGACAGCGCCAGCACGGGTGAGCTGTCCCGCTACGGCGACGGGCGAACTGGAATGCGTGGGCCCAGGCTCTGCCGGTTCCTCGGACCTATCCGGCTCGCCGATCTGCTTGGCGAGACCCCAGTCGATGACGACGGTCTCACCGAATTCGCCGATGAGCACGTTGCTCGGCTTGATGTCGCGGTGGATGATGCCCTGCGCGTGGGCAAATGCAAGAGTCTCCGCGATCGCCAGTACGTGGGATAGGTGTGCGATGCGAGCCGCGTAGGTCTCCGCTTCAGCGATTACCTGGTCGTAAGAACGACCGGAAATGAGCTTCATCGCATAGAAGGGCTCACCAGACGGCCAGCAGCCTGCTGCATATATGGGGACGACCCCGGGGTGCTGCAGACGCGCTGTGAGCAACACCTAGCGAACGAATCGCTGTTCGTCGGCACTGTGGCCAGCGATCAAGAGCTCCTTGAGCGCGACAGTGCGCCCGAGGATCGGGTCATGAGCCTCAAGTATCCGCCCGATACCCCCCTGGGCGAACTGACCAAGAATCTGGTATGTCCCGCGCGCCGTCGTGGGAAGGCACGCCGTCTTCCCCTCAACGGGCAGCGAGGTGTCTGCTTTCAGCGTCGATTCGGACTTAGCGAGCGTGTCGGATAGCGCCTGCTGCCGCGGCGTCATTAAGCTGCCCTCGGGATGGTCGATCGCCATGGCTCAGCACGAGCTTACAGTGGAATCGCGCGCCTTGACGCGCTTTTCCGTGTTGAGGGGTCCAACGGGTCCAACGCAGTGAAGTCGGCCGCGCGACGCCATGCGACGACGACACTTGGAGGCGCTTGGCGTGCGAGATCGCGCGTTAGCCAGTCCTATGAGTCGGGGGCGTGACAGGTTCAGGGGCGTCCTGGTGGCCAGCGGGCGGACCGGAGGTGGCCCGCCCGTGGGCCGGGTGACGGATGACTATCAGCGCCCGCGGCAGTTCACGTCTTTGGCGGACCCTGTAGGTTGGCCGCCTGTTGCCGCCGGGTGTACGCGCACGAGCTCGGGTGGTTCCTCGGCGAGTTCGGCCTCGTGCGCGACTGACGGGCGCCGCGGATTGCCGCCCGCGAGCACCGCGCAACAGTGGCCGTCTCCCGCGGCGGCTCGAACCCGACGGTCGTCCTGGGCGACGGCGGAGGTGGCCTTGTGGACCTGCGCGAGCACGGCCGTCATCCGCTCGGGCGTCGGCGCAGCGATGCTCTCGGAGTAACAGCCGTGACACCTCGGGCTCGAGCGCCGACCTCGACCTTGACCCCGCGCTGGCCGCCTGCGTGCAGCTCGGGCTCGCCGGGGCGCACCTGGCACCGCCGGAGCCGGCGGCAAGGCCTCCGCTGACCGAGTCGGCCTTCGGCATGCACCTTCACGCCGCGACCACCGTCGATGGCCGCGACCGCAAACATCTCGAGCGAGTCTGCCGATACATGCTGCGCCCGCCCTTCGCGCACGACGCCGTCCGGGCGCTCCCCGATGGCCGCGTGGGCAGCAGCTCGCGCTTGGCCTCGCGGACTCCGCGAACGGCAAGCCCGACGACCGAAACCGTCCGAGGTTGCGCTCCAGCTTCACCAACCGGCCCGCGTCCGTGGACCATGGCCCCTCCGGTACTCAACCCGCCGCCAAGATTCCGGCCTGAAACTTCTTAACCGCCACCACGAGCAGCGAGGCGCTGGCACGTCTGCGCAGCGCGACGACGTGGATCAGCTCGCGCGACAACGGCAACGCGCCTGCAAGTCGACGCCGACGCCAACGCCGATCACCGCGCCCAGGCCGACGCCGTCCAACTCGCGGACCTCGCCCCACGTCAACTCTGATCCCGCCACCCCGCTCGGCCCGAGAGAGCGAACTGGCGGATCGCGCCGTCGTCCGCACCGTCGGGCAAGTACGAGCGCTGTGAACAGCTCAGCCGACGCTCGCCCTCGGTGGCACGCGCGGCGATGACACACGCGCCACTCGTTGCTCGATTCGCATCGACTGCACGCGCACATCTGCACAAATGCGGGCCTCCGGTCGTTGCGAGTCGTGCATCCTCCTGATCGGATCGGCCGTCCGCCGACACGATCATCGACAACCGGAGCATCGCTCTGGACCGTGGCTCGTCGGAGTCTCGACCCATGCAGTCATCGACCCAGGCACTCGTCGATCTCCTCCTCCTCATGTTCGGCAGTGCGGTGGAGATGCGGATGTTCGTCCGTTCACTCGCCTCGACCGAGCGGCTCGATAGCGAACTGCCGGACGACACGGTACCCGTGGCACAGATGGTGCACGCCATGGTCGCTCGGCTCAAGGCCCACGGATCGCTTGAGTCCGAGTTCTTCACGGGATTGCTCGCCGTGAGACCGCGGTACGCCACGAAGATTCGCGCGGTCGAAGCGCTGTTCGTATTTCCGGCCGGTTCTCCGCCGGAGATTCTGCGGAATCGACGTATGTTCACCAGACCCGCGGCATGGCTCCTCGCGGGCGGAGTGCTCGGGACCTCGGCCTATCTCGTCGCCGCGACACCGGACGAGGGCGAGGGCATGCAGGTGATGAACCTCTCCGGCGGCGTCGAACCGTCATCGTCCGACGCGGGAAAGACCGCAGAGAAACTCACCGAGTCTGCCGAGATCTTCCCATTGTCGGATTCGGAGGCGGATGCTGTCACGCTTCGTCTTGTCTCGCGACGCGAGGGCAGGGCATGGCGCGTGGCCGTCTCGCGTCACCGAGAGGCGTCGGCTGCGGCGGAACTGCTGTTCTACAAGTTCTTCCTCGGGAACGCCCACGACGACGAGAAGGCCCGAGAGTATCTCGAAAAGGCCGAATTCAAGCTGTGCCAGGGCAGCCATTGCTATAGTGATGCTATTGTCGGCGAATCGGTCACGTCGGACAGTGATGTATTCCTCCAGTTCTACGTGCCGGAACATGCCGCTCTTGGTCCCGGCGGCCCTCAGCCGCCCGATCGACGCGCGGCCGAGGGACTGGAAGAGTTCAATGAGAGCTTCAACGGGTTCAAGATCGGTTCTCCCGACATCGACGCTCCCGGCGGATGGATGAAATCGCTCGACGCGCCGTGGGTCATGATCGCAACGATGACGTTGCGCTCCGTCGCCATGCCGGGGCAGAGAAAGGGCCTGGCGCCGTTGAAATTTCGGGTCTCCATATGCCCGGACGGAGCCATCTCCGGCGTGGAGAAAGTCCAGAGCACAAGCGATGCGAAGGTGGACGAATCGCTGGTGCGTTTGCTCGAATCAACGCGGCTCCAGCCGCCGCCGGAGTCGCTGGCACGGCAATTGTCGGATTGTCCGCGGATACCGTACGTCTTCACGGCCGAGGAAGGATGATCAGAACGCATGCAATCTCCCACACAAGCGCTAGCCCATCTGCTCGTGGCGTTGTTCGGCGACTCGGGTCGGATGCGGAATTTTATTTGTTGTCTCGCGGAGACAGCAATCATCGACGCCGAACTGCCGGACGATGTTGGTGGTGCAGAGGCGATGGCGGACGCGATCGTGCGTCGGCTGGTGACGCGTGGGTTGCTGGATGCCCAGTTCTTCGCGGCGTTGCGGGAGATCCGGCCGCTGCAGGCGGAGAGCATCAATGGTGTCGCCGTGAGGTTTGCTGTGCGCGCGGTACCGACCCGGCGCACCCACGCGGTGGTGGGCGTCCTTTCTGCTAGCCTGGTTGTGTCGGGCGTGGGCGTCTTCCTGGTGATGCGCTGGATCGAAGATGAGAGCCACGGCGTGGCGACGACGACCGGACCTGGGAGCGGGAGTGAGAGCGAGAGCGAGGAACTGGAAGATCCGAACAAGATCTATCCGCTGAAGCCCGACGAATCGGACCACTCCGATCCCGTCGTCCTTCGCCTCGTGTTCGCGCGCAAGGGCAAGGCCTGGAACGTTTCCCTCTCGCGTTACCGCGAAGTAGCCGCGGCCGCCGAAGAGATGTTCTACAAGTTTCACCTACCAGACGATGAGAATCGCGAGCAAGCTCGGAGGCACCTGGAGGGGGCTGAATTCAGGCTTTGTCAGAGCTTTCGCTGCCATCCGCAGGGACTGGTCGGCGGTGCATTGAAGCTCGACGAGGACGTCTGGATCGAGGTCAGCATGCGGGGCGCGGAGCCATCCGCGGCGGCGGTCGAATACCTGAAGCAGCAGGATGATCGGACGCTGCATGTCCCGGCTGACCTGCCGCCTCCCCCCGGTATCGGGCCGCCACCGGAGCGCCTGCAGGTGCTCCCGGGCGAATGGGGGGCAGGCGCGGGTGGGTCGCTCGCGTGTGATCAGCCCGGGCTCGCCGCCCTCTCCGACGTGGCGCCGATGTGCTTCGTCGCGCTACCCGGCGGCGAGTTCATGATGGGTAGTGACGTCAGGGAAGCGGGGCATTTCGACGACGAGGAACTGCATATCGCCCGCGTCGATTCGTTCGCAATCGGCACCCACGAGGTCACTGTCAGCCAATGGCGGATCGTCGTGGGAAATTCACCGTACTGCGAGTCGCCCTGCAGCGAGGACCTACCTGTACACAATGTCAGCTGGAATGATGCCTGCATGTTCATGTTCAAGCTGACCGAGCGCGAGAATGTGGCGCGCCAAGGTCTCGGGTTGCCCCCGCTGACTCAATGCTACACCGCGAGCGGCCACACGTGGAGCTGGACCGACCGGGGCTGCACGGGATTTCGCCTGCCGACGGAGACAGAGTGGGAGTATGCGGCGCGCGCCGGCACAACGACGCCCTACTTTTTCGGCGAGGGTCCCGAGGCGCTGTGCACATACGCGAACGGCTCCGACTGCGAAGACGGGTATCCACGTCTTGCCCCAGTCGGGAAATTCACTGCGAACGCGTGGGGCCTGCACGACTCGATCGGGAACGTCGCGGAGTGGGTGTGGGACTGGTATGGGGAGCGATACCCGGCAACGGCGTTGTCGCGCGGGTATGCCGGCCCGCAGCGTGGTGATTCGCGCGTCACACGGGGTGGCTCCTTCGGGCACGAGCACTCGTGGCTGCGTGTGGCGATGCGGGGCCCGCTCGAGCCCTCCAGCTTCGGCATATTCGGCGGCTTCCGATGCGCCCGAGGATCGCCCCCTGGCATTTTCTCTGCCGTCCCGGAACCGCGGCGAGAGAAGCGCATAATCACGCCGCCAGGTCACTCCACGTCGGGGACGTCGCCGGCTCGATGACCGGCGGGGACTCTTGGGTCGCCGGAGATCACTCTCCAGACCGGGTACGCCCCGTCGGAGGCGTGACGCCTTCAGGAGGGCCGCAGAGGCCGCGGGGTGGGCGGGACGGGGTGGCCCGCGGGGGACCCACGACTGCGACGCGCGGCCGTGCTGGTCCGGCGTCGCCTGCCGGGCTTCCTCGCGCGCCTCGAGGCGACCCCTTCACCCCCGGCGACCTGCTCCCGACGATGATCGGCAGCAGCAGCTACGCCCAGCTCGGCGTCGGCGTCACTGGCTACTTCCTCGGCCGCGCCGGCCGCGGCGACTGACGACCGGGGCCGGCAAGTCGCGGTTATCCCATCTACGATTCAGCTTTACGCCGTTCAGATCGCCCGGTGCCATCGACAGGATCGAATCACCTCAGTATCCTGGCGCTGTCATGGTCCAATCCAGGTTTACGTCGTTTCTCATCGTATCCCTCGCCCTCGTCGCGTCCTGCGACGAGAAGATACCCGGTCCAGCCGCCGATCCGCTGAACGCACAATCAGCCACCCCCGGTTCGAAAGCACCGAGCCAGCCACCCCCACCTCCCCCGGATTTCCTCGAGGCGAGCCGGTTTAGCCCCGAACTCTACGCAGAGATCCTCCAGCGTCTCTTCCCCATCGATCGCGAGCTCCAAAAGGCTTCGAGCGCATTCTTGGAGACGAGACTGGCGGCCATCGAGATCGACTTCTGGGACGACGACGTCCTCAACCGCGACGGAGCCGTGGTGCTTCTCGGTGAATCGCAGAACAAGATCATCGGGTTGACGCAACGATACTATACGGACATCAGGTATCCGACTATCAAGCTCATTCCGGATGGCATAGGCGGCGCCGAGATCGGTAATCAATACCTGACTGTCTTCGACGATCGCAGGAAGTGCAAGGGCAAGCTAAAGGAGAAAGACCCCGCCTGCCACAAGCAGCAGTTCAAGATCGTGAAGTATCAACCCGAGCTGTCGACCGCACCCGACCAAGTGCAGGCGCAGACCTTCGACGATCACGACATCACCCTCCTCCACTTCCACAGGCACGCGCCCATCATCTCCGAGCGGGAATCCATGGGCATCGAGCGACCGGCACAAATAGTCGCCTCTCACATCCGCAAGGCCAGCAGTTTCTACGGATTCGAGTTCACACTGGTCTCCAGGATGGCCTTTCAAGACATGAGGGACGCGATCAAGGTCGAGAGCATCGGCGAACAACTCCTGCTCTCGGCCGCGAGCATGGCGCTGGGCCCCCTCATCGGCAAGTTGACGGAGACGATCAGCTTCCCCGATCTGGTCAAGAAAAAGATGCAAGAGAAGGCCACCGCCCTGGTCAAAGAAAAGGTCGCCTCGGCGGGGATCCTCCTGGCAGATGCCCTCGAGAGCGCCTCACTTCCGCCCCAGGATCACCAGGTCGACCGGATCGCCACGTACTTCCCGAGAGACGTGAAAACCAAGGCCACGCTCCTGAACCCGGCGCTCAGTCCCGAGGGCTGCCTCGCCCTGAAAACCGCGAACCAGGGCCTCACCGTGTGTCTCATGGGCACGTCACGGCCGGAGGCCGGCGCACAGACCGAGGCCCTCGCCTCCTACCTCGAGAAGATCGCAGCCACGGCCGAGATCACCCTGGCCAACTTCGGCGAGCCCTCTGAGGGCGAGCGCGGTATGGCGTTCATCCCGATCGAGCAGGTCAATCTCAACTACGAAATACTCCGCCATGGCTTCGTGAAGCTCGACGTTGGGGATGCGAAGTCGCTGCAGGCCTTCCCCGAATTGGCCAAAGCAGCCCACGCCGCGCTCGATGCCGGGACTGGCTTCGCGCGCGACTGGAAAAACGACGACGAATACCTCGCGCAAGTTCGGCACGCCGCGATGCTCTGATCTGACCTGCGCCCGGCCACGCCGACACACGTCGGCCGCGTCGGGGCGCCGTCGGCCATTGTGGTAAAGGACAGGCCACCTCGCCCCACCCGCTGGCCACCAGGAGGCCGCTACGATTCACCTGGACTTGTCACGCCACCGACGAGGCGTACCCACCTGCGGCGGCTCGGGTTCAAGAGCCCGGGCGGATCGACCGTGGGGGTTGAATACGACCGGTTCGGCGACGGCAATTCAACGGCCGCGCCGCCCATGAAGCGAGGCGCGGCCGTCGGATGTCGGATCTCTCGCGGAGCGAGGGCCCCGCGAGCGTGTTCACCCTAACTGCAGGTGAAGCCCAGGTTGGTCACGGTCACGGGGGCGACGTACACCTGCGCCTGGCCGGCGCCGCTGCCCAGGCGGATCGACCCGGCGGTCCACGGGACGGAGCAGACGTTGTTGTTCGTGATGTAGCTGAGCGGGGTGCACGCGCCGTTGCAGCAGGCCTGCGAGCGCACGGTGATCGCGGTGCAGCCGCCGTAGCAGGCCGTCTGGGCCAGCGCCGCGGCGCCTGCCGCTCCGTACACCGGGCCGCTGGGGCCGGCGTACAGGCCGACGTTGCAGGACACCCCGAGCGTGGGGTCGCCGGGCAGCGCGAGGTCCTTCATGTGCTTCAGCGTTGCGTTCACCGCGTCGAGCTCCTCCTCGGCCGCGGCGATCTGCCCGAGCAGCAAATCCTCGTCGTTGGTCCCGGCGGCGAGCTCGGCGTGGAGCTCGTCGAGCCGTGCCGTCGACTGCGCGAGCAGCCACTCGTGCCCGGCCTCGCCGACGATGACCTGCTGGACGCCGTCCTCGGTCTCGAGCTCCGAGACACCCGGCGCGATGTCGCGGCCGCGGCTCTCCGCGCTCGCGCTGAACACACCGTCCCGCAGCTGGCCCGCCTGCACGGCGCCCGCGATCGGGTCGATGTGCAGCGAGTCGACGGCGACGTCGACCTGCGCGCTGGCCGGGGTCGCTTGATCTTCGGCCTGTGCGGCCTGGTCGGCGTCACAGGCGCTGGACAGCGCGCCAGTGATGGCGATGAGCGAGAGCATGACAATGTTCTTCACGGTTTTCATTTCGATTCTCTTTCGGACAATTCGCGGACCGCAATGATGTTGCGATCCCGGGCCGCGGCGACCATCGCCGCGGATGTTCACCCATTGACACGCGACCGCCCGCCGCTGACGCGCGTCGCAAAATTTAATGGATCCGCCACCCGACAAGGCGCGCCGATCCCGGGCGCCAGGCACTGCTTGATGCGGTCTCGCAGGCGATTGAGGGCCTGATGCACGCCGTCGCGGGATAGCCGCTCTGTCGCGCAGATGTCGAGCGTCGAGCGCTCCTCGATGTAAAACGCGTGATAGAGCCGCCGGTCGCGCTCGCTCAGCGCGCCGAAATCGACGCACCTGCGCATGGCAGCGAGGTTGCGGGCGTCGGCGACCGTATCCTCCACGGCGTCCGAGGTCGCCGGGATGGCGGCCAGCACCCGCTCGCTCGCCGCCGTGCGTATCTCCTCGGAGCGGTCCGAGCGCCCGCCGCGAAGGACGCGGGCGACCCGGCGACGGACCACCAATCCGACGAAGCTCGCCAGGTTCATGCCCGCGGCCGGCTCCCAGGATCGCAGGACCCGGCCGCCGTCGTCGTACATGTAGAGCACGCTGGCCTGGACGAGGTCCTCGCGGAGTTGCTCCGTGCCGCGCGCCAGGCACCGGAGCGTGAAGCTCACCTCTCTGCGCGTCCGGTCGAGCAGCCCCCGCGCGAACGTCGGGGCGAGCGCCGGGTCTCCGGCGAGCGCGCGGCGCACCTCATCGCGGCTCCAGTCCTTCAGCGGACGCAGCGGGGCCAAGCGGCGCGAGGACTGCGGAGATTCTCGCTGCTGCTGCGTGGGTTCTCGGCGGCGTATGGACATGATGCGCCCCGATGCACGCGCCGGTCCGGATGCGAGTCGATGAATTTGCCAGTCGTGACGAGAACGCCGCGCACAATCCGCGAGACAGCAATCTCGCTTCGAGACCGCGGTCCCGCGGCGTGGGACCCACGGAGAGGCGGGACTCCAGTCACCCTGCCGGGACGCGAACGCTGCGTCGTCCGATCACCGCCTCGACGAGGCCCAGCGCCTCCAAGACGACGCAAGCTCGCCAACCTCGACTTCGACAGCCGCGAGTATCTCACCGTCTGGCTCGTTGGACAGCCGCTCCTGGTCCGCCGCCTCGCCCTCCAGCAAGGTGGATCGTCATAGCGGGATCCGGGCGCGTCGCGGCCGGCAACACGACCGTGGAGCTCGGCATTTCGAACAACGGCGGCTTGGGTGGGGTCAACCCGCTGCTGGTGGGGTGGGTCGGCGGTATTCGGCGTTGCTGGTAGAGGCCAATTCGCCGAGGTCGTCGCCACGGCGACCGCCGGTGCCAGTCTCACCACGGTGCTCACCCGGGCCGAGGTGTGAACCCGTGGATGGCGATGATTTCATGGTTCGTGGGACTGAAGCCGGATGACATCAGGAGATCTCCGCTCTTCCAATCGAACATCATCCCCACCGCACCAAATCCCGTCATGAAAGCCTCTCCCGCGCCGACAGGATTTCCAGCATCGTCAAGCGGGTAGGCGATCACTCCGTTGAAACCGGAGACGAGCACTACATCGGTGGGAAGGCTTACGCTCCCTCCCTTGAGATAGACGAAGCTTCGAGTAAAGGGCGGCACCATGGACGAGTAAGGCATGGCGGTGAAGTCGTATGTGCCCGCCCCATCGGGCGCATATAGAACGTCGTACCAGCGTCCGCCGAACTCGACGACCTTCAGTCTGCCTTCCCCTGGAAACCCTGACGGAACAAAGCCGAAGCTACTCATCCAAAGCACCTTAAGGACGCCCCATTCTGGATCCCAGATCCCGCTCAGCTTGTCAGCAGCAGTGCTTCCATCCTTGAATTGGCCAATGCTCTCCCCCTGGCCCACGAACAACACCCCATCGGGGCTGTAACTCGTCCCCGTGGTGCTACTGGGAGCCGACGCGACGATCTGGGACGAACCAAAACCGCTCAGGTGGCAGCCCGTGTCGCGGATGATGGGGGCGCTCCACAGCTTGCCGTCAAACGTATGCGCTTCGCCGGGGATGACGAACGTATCGACATCGTCAGGCTTCGAGGCGAAAACCCCCCATTGAAGGGGCACGGGGAGCATCAAGTCCAGGACGTCGCACGTGTAGCTCGCATCGAAGGGCGGCTGGATGTGGTAGCCATGGTCCTTGCATGAGCCAAGCGGAGGTTTTGGGTCCGCCGAGCAAGCGGGATCTGCATTACCAGTCGTACTCTCGCTAGCGGAGGTCCCTCCGGTCGTGTCTAAGGTGGTCTCACTGGAGGAATTTACGCTACTGCTTGTCAGTTCGCTGCTCGTCGTTTCGCCGTGGGTCGTCCCGACACTGTTCGTGGGGGTCTCCCCGCTGCTCCCGCTGCTGAGGGTACCTCCGCTGTTCGAGCTGGTGCCGAGGCCGCCGTCCGTGAGACCGCCGATGTCGCGCCCCTCCTGATCGGAGCAGGCCGAGATAAGGATGGTGGCAACGATGGTGAGGAATTGATGCCGGCTGTTTTTGTTGAGTTTCATGTGATTGTTACTCCGTTGACAGGCTCATTTGCACGTGGTGTGCCAGGAGTCCAAGTTTTAGATTTGCTGACGCCGACAGCCCTCGAAGGGGCGCCCCGGCAGAACCTCGGTCCCGCTGCGGGACTGCAGTCCCGCAGCGAGGCGATCACTCAGTGGCCCGCGTGAGTGCGTGAGCGCCGTCGCCGATACACGTACGCGAACAGCGCGAACAGCCCCCCGGGCATCGCGGAGATCCCAGTCCATATCGCCATTTGCATGGCCAGCGTCCACTCCTCGCGCGACTGGACTACGATGACCAACCCGGTGTTGCCGACCGGAGCGAACTCCGCCAACCAGGTCCCGGAAAATTTGGGGTGCTCCGCGGAAACGGGATCCACGTAGTCCGGGATCGACACCACCCGACCGGGCGCCGACGGCCACTGGAACTGCCCGGTGTCCCGACCGCGCTCGAAGGCGGCCTCGCTGACCTGGCGGACCTGCTCGTTGCCCGTCCCGATCGCCTCACCGTACCCGAACCCTGGGTGGCGCAGGATCAGGTATGGGGATTTCGCTACGTTCTCACCACGCTCCAGGTCCCGCGGAGCCACGAGCGCGACGAAGCTCTCGGTGTCGTCGAGCTCGAGCGCTGCGAGGGTCGCCTGCGACGCGATGCCCGCGACGAGGACGCCCACGGCTCGACCATCCTCGTCGTAAATAGGGCTCGAGATGGCGAACTTGTGGTATCCGTCGTGCTCCGACTCGAACGCACGCGATACATGGACCGTGCGGCGGCCCGCCTCGGCGAGCGCCCACGCCCCTTTGAAATAATCGCGCCAGGCGAAATCCAGCCCCAAGTTTTTGACAGTAGGCTTGCGGAACTGGGCCCGGAGCATCCCCTCGTGGTCGAGGACCAGCCACATGTTGAACGGCGATTGCGCGGTGGAACGCAGGCCGTTGGCCGGATCGTCGTAGTAATTGTAGAGCTTCTCGCAGTGAGCCTGGAGCGCCGCCTGTCGCCCGGCGAGATCATCGATCCCCATCGCACGGACGAGCTCCTTGTCCTCCGAGGCGTGCGTCACGGCGTCGCTGAGCGCCCGGATCTGCGACAGCACCGAGCCCGCGATCATGGTCGCATTGTCCCGATTCGCCTGCTGAATAACCTGCTGCTCGCCGACGAACGCGAAGGCGCGCGACGTCACCAGCACCAGGAACACCAGCGCCCCCATGATCAGCCCCGCGATCCGGACATGGCGGAGGCTCCAGCGCTGCGCGCGGTGGAACCAGCTCGCGTCCTCGGGCGGCTCCCCGTCGCTATAGCGGCGGAGCGCCTGGGCCAGCGCCACGGCCGAGGGGTAGCGCAGCTCGGGCTGCGGTTCGAGGCATCGCAGGCAGATCCGAGCGAGTTCGCTATCGATGCGTGGATCGTACGCACGCAGATCCTTTGGGCGGCCCTGCTTGGCCCGCTCGATCTCCCGGACGCTCCCCTGAAAGGGCAATTCCCGGACCAGCACTTCGTACAGGATCACGCCCAGGCTGTAGACATCGGAGACCCACGTCACTTCCTGGCCGGCCGCCTGTTCGGGGGCCATGTACAGCGGCGTCCCGACGACCACGCTGGTGCGGAGGACCTGCCCGTCCCCGCCGATCTGCTTGGCAACCCCGAAGTCGGCGACATAGGGGTTCGGAGGATCCGCGTCATCGAGTAGGATATTGGCGGGCTTGAGGTCGCGGTGCAATATCCCGCGCTGATGCGCGTGACGGATCGCCAGCGCGATCTTCTCGACGAGCACCACCGCGCCCATCGGGTCGCCCTCGAATTGCCTCATCTGCGACTTCAGATCGCCCGGCAGCAGCTTCATCGTGAAGTATAGCTGGCCCGCGTGCTCGCCCGCCTCGTAGATCGGCACGATATGGGGGTGGTCGAGCCGGGCGAATGCTCTGATCTCCTCCTGAAACAGCCCGAGCGCAAGCGGACTGGCATACTCTCCGCCGTGCAACATCTTGAGGGCGACGTCGCGGTCCAACTTCAGGTCGCGCGCCCTGTAGACCACTCCCATCCCGCCGCTGCCGATCCGCGGCCCCAGCGTGTAGCGGCCGAATGCCGCCCCCTCGCCAGGCGAGCGCTCCGCGTCCGGAGGCGCAAGGGGAGGCCGGGTGACGCTCGGGCCGCACTCGGTGCAGCGACCCGCGGTCGCGGACATAGGGAGCTCGCAGCCGCAGGTCGAACACAGCTTGATCGTCTTCATGACGGTCTCATAACGAACCCGCGGAGTTCGGGCAAGCCACGGTCGTCGGGACTCGAGTCCCATCACGGGACCGAAGTCCCACGCGATTAACACACATCAAATCGGTGAATAACTCCTGACGATCTTCATGCCTCCGTGAATACTTCGATATACGCACCGTCAGACCCGAAATGGACGATCAATCGCTAGATCCCGACGGCCCCGATAAATTTCCCGCGTCCACCCACGTCGAGACGATTCATTACTGTCGTCCGGGTCGCATCGTCATCGTCATCGTCGACGGCCCGGACAAGGGCAAGCACCACCACCTTGAGGTGAGCCGTGGGCGCGTCATCAAGGCCGGGCGAGCCGCCGTCAACGAGCTGGTGCTCCATGACGAGGCCGTCAGCGGCACCCACTTCGAGCTCCGCGTCCAGGACGAGGGGATCTTGCTGCGCGACCTCGAGAGCACCAACGGGGTGTACATTCATGAGGCCCGCGTGAAGGAGGCCGTGCTCGGCCTGGGTGTGGTGTTCCGCGTCGGCAAGACCAGCATCAAGATCGTCAGCACGGCCACGATCAGCGTGACGATGTCTGAGCGGGACCACTTCGGCGATCTCTACGGCGACAGCTCGATTATGCGCGAGGTCTTCGCGGACCTCGAGCGCGTCGCTGGCCTCGCCGAGCGACTGACCGTCCTCGTCGCCGGCGAGACCGGCACTGGCAAGGAGCTGGTCGCTCGCGGGCTGCACGCCGCGTCTCCCCGCGCTGCTGGCCCGTTCGTCGTGCTCGACTGCACAGCGCTGCCGCGAGAGCTCGCCGAGTCGCACATCTTCGGGCACGCGCGCGGGGCGTTCACCGGCGCGATCCGTGATCACGCTGGCGCGTTCGAGCAGGCGCACGGTGGGACCTTGTTCATCGACGAGCTCGGCGAGCTCCCGATCGATCTGCAGGCCAAGCTGCTTCGACTCCTCGAAAGCGGCGAGGTCGTCCGTCTCGGCGACACGGCGGTCCGCAGGGTTGATGTCCGGGTGATCACGGCGACCCACCGCGATCTTCGACTCATGATGAGTCAGGAGAAATTCCGCCCGGATCTATACTATCGACTGGCGGTCAAGGTCGTCGAGATCCCGGCCCTGCGCGAACGGGGCGCCGACATTGTGCTGCTCGCCCGACGATTCCTCGCCTCGGTTTGCGCACGCAACGGGCTCGCCGCGAAGGAGTTGAGCCCCGCCGCTTGCGAGGCGCTGCTTCGGGCGCGATGGCCCGGCAATGTCCGCCAACTCAAGGGGACACTCGAATGCGCCGCCCTGACGACCACCCACATGGTCCTCGATCCGTCCGACATCCGCCTCGACGACGACGACGACCAGCCCGGGCCCGACGGTGAGCTGGGATCGATGCTACGACTGCCGATCGCTCAGGCGAAGGAGGCGTTCGAACGCACATATTACCGCGCCTTGCTCAAACGCATCGGCCGCGGAGCGAAGTGGGCGGGCCGCGGAGCGAAGTTCACCGGCCTCGATCGCACGGGCTTCATCAAGGCCCTCCGGCGCCTCGGGCTCTACCCCGAACAATATCCGGAGAATCCGGAGGAGTGACGGACGCGGTGCGACGCCCTTGAGCCGTTACGCCACCGACGTGGTGTAACGACCGGCGCTAACCCTGCGACGACGGGCTCGCGGGCGTCGGCCTTGCCTCCCGAGTCGACTCAGCCCTGGACGCATGCACGAGCCCAACACGGCTGTGCACACCCGTGCGACGGTAGAGC
>Ga0075163_10006358_pt1 | contig 15636 bp, 16 predicted proteins | sample JI1023141ADNA_FD_71478 | JGI IMG/M metagenome (GOLD analysis project Ga0075163, IMG submission 71478) | Wastewater effluent complex algal communities from Wisconsin, to seasonally profile nutrient transformation and Carbon sequestration -... | ecosystem: Engineered > WWTP > Effluent > Algae... | reverse complement strand
CTCCTCGGTGAACTCCGTGAGGCCGCGTGCCTTGCGCCAGGGGTGCAAGATGTGGCCGGGAATGCGGAAGCACACGCCGCCGGTGAGCACCGAAGAGCCGCCCACCACGCGACCCATGGTGACGTTGATGGCAGGGGTATCGCCGAGCCCGAAGGCCACCGTCATGCCGCCGCCGCGCCAGGCGTAGCGCAGCGACTCGCTGGGACGGAACGTGCCGTGCGTGAGCGCCGGGATGTACGGCCCCTCTTCCAGCACCAGCACGCGAAAGCCGGCTTCGGCCATGGTGCGGGCGACCACGGCGCCGGAAGCGCCGGAGCCCACCACGAGGACGTCGGTCTCGAGCTCCAGGTCGCCCTGGTGCTTGTGGCCCGAATGAACGGTGAGGCTCGCGCCTCCGGAGCGACGAGAGAGGCTCACTTGCGGCTCCTTCCGGAGAGGCACAGGCCGTCGAAGCCGATCTCCTTCGCGACCTCCGGATGCTCGTAGTACACGATGCAGAGAATCGCGCGGACGCCCAGGAACACCAGGCCTGCCGGGCTGCGCTCCAGGCGCTCGAGGATGGCCCGACGCTCGTCGAGCGAGCGCCCCACGAACCCGATCTTGTACGAGAGCAGCGGCCCCACCACGCAGGTGAGAAGCGTGCACGCGCCGATGACGAAGCGAGCCCAGCCCCCGGCGTGGGAGAGGAAGTGGTGGAGATCGCGCACCATCCAGTCGAGTCGCTCGCTGGACGGTGGGCCGGACTCGGTGGCGAAGAGGGCCTCGGCGATGGCGCGGGCTCGGGGGGCGATGCTGGACGAGACCTTGGCGCCCTCCCGCGCTTCCACCGCGGCGCCCTCCTCCAGGTCGAGGAACGTGCGCACGGGAAGGGTCGGGCTTCCGGAGCGACTTTGAAGGGTGACGAGCTCGGCCATTCGGTTGTTCCTACGGTATCCGGATCCTCCCGGATGGAGCACCGAATGCGCCAATCCGGGGGCCCATGGACGCCAAAAATCCGGGGATAACCGTGCTTCTTGCGCAATTTCGGCTTTCCGTCCAGAATTAAGCGTCGCCCCCCTTGTCGGGGACGAAAGCGGTGCTTACGCATTGCGTCATGAGTGCAGCGTTCCCCATCGGGCCGTCCCTTCGAAAGTGCCTCCTGGCCATGGGGCTCGGCGCGACCGCGTTGATGGGCTGCGCCGGCGCCGACCCTGGGTCCCAGGAGCAGGCGCTGGAATCGGAGACCGCCCCGGTCCGGGTGGCCCAGGACGGCTGCACCGACCTCGAGAGCCCGCCTTTGGCCTCGGACGTCGAGCTCGAAAGCGGCGCGAACCCCGCGGGGCGCGGCGGCGTGGTACCCGACGGCAGGTACACGCTCACGGCCGTGCACATCTTCGGGAGCGCGGGCCGGATTCGCGGGCCGGCGGCGGCGGTCTTCGATCTGCATGGCGACCGCTTCGCGTTCGTGATGCGCGAGGGCGAGCAAGAGTCGCGCTTCACGGGGACGTCGGCGTTCGCCGGCACGGCCTTCCATCTTCGGCTGGACTGCCGCAGCAGCGACACTGCCACGGTCTTGCACCCTCGCGGTAGCTACGCTGCCGAAGGTCGCGAGCTGCGGCTCTACGAGGACTTCCGGGCGGCCCGTGTGGAGTACGTGTACGTGCGTGAAGCGCAGCCCGCTTCGACGGTGCGGTAGCGTCGCGGGCGAACTTCCGCGTAGGCTCGGAGGATGCTCCCTGCTCCCTCGAGGAAGAACGCGCAACCCGAGAGCGTAAGACGCGCGATGACTCACCCCCGTCGCTCCGGAGGCGCGAGCCTCTCTCGTCGCTCCGGAGGCGCGAGCCTCTCGCGCACGCGAACGCCGTTCGGCACTCTGGTCGCCATCGGTGCCATCGCCGCCATCGCCGCCGGATGCGCGACCGGAACCGCCAGCTCCGAGGATGACGGCTTGCAGGGCACCGATGGTGGCAAGGCCACGGGCGACGGGGGAACCATCCAGTGCCGCGCGCCGCTCGTGGTCTGCGACGGCGTGTGCCTCGACCCGTCGAAGGACATCACCCACTGCGGCGCCACCGGCGACTGCAGCGGCGCGCAAGCCGGGAGCGTCTGCCCGCTCGGTGTACTCTGCACCAATGGCGCGTGCAGCGCCTCGTGCCCCAAAGGGAGCATCGTCTGCGACGGCGCGTGCGTCGATCCGCTCTCCGACAAGACCCACTGCGGCGCCTCCGGCGATTGCCTCGGCCCGCGGGCCGGAACCGCCTGTACCGGAGCTACCACGTGCGCCGCCGGCACCTGCGGCGGCGCCTGCACCGGCACCAAGACCTTCGCGTTCACCGGCGCCCCGGAGACGTTCGTGGTCCCCAGCTGCGCCACCAAGATCACCGTGGAGGCGCGCGGCGCCCAGGGTGGGACGTCGACCGGGGCGAGCGCAGGCGGCTTCGGCGCCGTGGTGCAGGGCACGATGCCCATCACCGGCGGCACCACCCTGACCATCGTCGTCGGTGAGCAGCCTCCGGCCGCGCAGTACGCAAACGGCGGGGGCGGGGGCAGCTACGTGGCCGCGGGAACGACGCCGCTCTTCGTCGCAGGTGGCGGTGGCGGCGGTTACAACACGTCGGCGCAAGGGGGCTCGAGCTCGGTGCTCACGACCAGCGGCACTGGCGCTGGCGGCACCTCGCACAACGACGCCGGTGGCGGCGGCGGCTTCACCACCGCGGGCGCGGGGACCTCGGGCTCCGGTGGCGGGAGCTTCGTATCGGGTAGCGCCGCCGGGGCGGTGTTTCCCGCGGGCAACGTCAACTGCTCTCGCGGTGGCTTCGGGGGCGGTGGCGGGGGGAGCCAATCGAGCACGTTCAATGCCGCGGGCGGCGGCGGTTACGTGGGCGGCAACGCCGGGAACGGCAACGCATCCACCGGCGGCACCAGCTTCATCGCACCGACCGCCACTGGCACTTCCCACACGCCCGCGGTGCAGACCGGCATGGGCAAGGTCGTGGTCAGCTGGTGACTCGACGTCTTCTCGCGTTCCTGGTCTCGTTCCTGGCGCTGCTCGCTGCGTGCCGCGGCGAGCAGGACCTGCGAAGCGATTGCGTGGCAGATGGCGGAGCGTGCCCAGCCTGCACCACCGATGGCGATTGCATCATCGTGTCCAACGCCTGCTACGCGACGGCGAACTGCACCCATCGGCGTCGGGAGCCTCCGCTGGCGGTAACGCAGCTCGGCTGCAACCAGGAATACGACGTTCCTCCGCCGGAGCGATGTGGCTGCGTGAACAACGTGTGCCGCGCCCGTTGAGCGAGCGGAATTGCGCTGTGGCAGCTCGCATTCCTTCCGTATGATGCTTCGCATGACGCATCGGGCAACCAAGAAGCGCGCGCAAGCGAGCGTGGCCACGTCGAGGAAGAAGGCGGTTCCAAAGACGCCGAAGAAGAAGACGGTCGCGAAGAAGAAGGTGGCGGCGTCGAAGCGCGTCGCGAAGACGAAGACGGTCGCGAAGGCGCCCAAGAAGAAGCCCGTCGCGAAGAAGACGACCGTCGACAAGTCGCCGAAGAAGAAGGCCCCTGCGGCCCAGGCCATCACGAAGGCACCGACCCTCGCCGCTGCGTTTCTCCGCGCGCTGCCGCCGATGGACGACGTGACGCCACTGGCGGCCACCGCGTTGCGGGCCCTCGATGCGCGGTTGCCTTCGCTGCTCCTCGACTTTCTCGCCGAGACCGGGTGGGGTCGCTTCGGCGACGGGTTCCTCGTCCTGGAAGACCCGCGCAAGCTCGACGAGACCCTGGCCTTGTGGCTCGGGTCCTTCGATCCGTCGCGGGTGCCCATCGGTCGCACCGCACTGGGCGACATCGTCTACTTCCGCGATCTCCGGGCGCGCGCCGAGGCGCTCGGCCTTCCCAACGCCGAGAGCGCGTGCGATCTGAGCTTCATCGACGTGCGCTACAAGCGCACTGGGCTCCTCGCCATGAGCCTGGAGGACATCCCCGCCGCCCTCGGCGATCCCGAGCTCCTCAAGTCGGCCCTTCGGAAGGACCTCTTCGACGACGCGCTCTGGCGACTGGGCGCGCCGGAGACCGACGAGCTCTACGGATTCGTGCCGGCGCTGGCGCTCGGGGGCAACGACGACTCCGATTCGCTCCACCGCGTGCGCGCGCGCGAGCACTGGGACATCCTCTTCCAGCTGTAGCGACGCGTGCTACAACCGGAGTCGTGAAAAAGGCCCGAACCGTCTTCGCGCTCCTCCTGGTGCTGGTGAGCGGCTGGCTCGCGTACGACAACGTCCTCTCCGACGAGGCGCCGATCCTCACCCTGGCGGAGCAGGCCGCGTGCACCGTCAAGAAGTGCGAGGAGAAGCACGGGATGACGCGCCTCTCGCGGCATCCCTTCGGGCAGTCGATGGACTACACCTGGCGCGACGGCGTGGTCTCGGTGGGGTGCCGGCGCGCGTTCATCGTCGCCGGTGAGCGGCGCTGCGTGGCCGAAGGCACTCCGTGAAGTCTGCACCCATCACGGCGGTGGTCCTGGCCCTCCTGGTGGGGGCGTGCGGCGCGGCGCCTCCACGGGCTGCGTCCGGCGAGACCGCGAGCGCGGTACCCGCTGGGCCGAGCGGTCCGGCCGACCCGCGCTTCGACGCGGTGCTCTCCGGCTTCGCCTATCCCTATCCGGTTCAGACGTTCGAGGTGCGCGCGCAGGAACAGACCCTGCACATGGCCTACATGGACGTGAAGCCGGGGAAGAAGCAGCAGAACGGCAAGACCGTGGTGCTCCTGCACGGGAAGAATTTCGGCGCCTTCTACTGGAAGCGCACCATCGAGCTGCTGGTGGGGCAGGGGTACCGCGTGGTGGCCCCGGACCAGATCGGCTTCGGCAAGTCCGACAAGCCCGCGCACTTTCAGTACTCGTTCCACGGGCTCGCCTCGTACACGCGCGCACTCCTCGGGAGCCTCGGTATCGCCAAGGCCAGCGTCATCGGGCACTCCATGGGCGGGATGCTGGCGGTGCGCTCGGCGCTGATGTTCCCGGAGCAGACCGAGCGGCTGGTGCTGGTGAACCCCATCGGGCTCGAGGACTGGCGCCCGGTAGTGCCGTATCGCAGCGTCGACGCGTGGTATGCCAGCGAGCGGGCCAGCACCCCGGAGAAGATTCGCGAGTACCAGCGCAAGAGCTACTACGGCGGCGAGTGGAAGCCGGCCTACGAGGCGCTCATCGAGCCGGCCGCCGGGCAGACGCGGCAACCCGACTACCCGCGCGTGGCCTGGGCTTCGGCGCTCACCTACGAGATGATCTATACGCAGCCGGTGGTCTACGAGCTGCCGAACGTGCGCGCATCGACGCTCCTCGTCATCGGGCAGCGCGATCGCACCGCGCTCGGACGCGACACGGTTTCGCCCGAGGTTGCGGAGACGCTGGGGCGCTACCCGGAGCTGGGAAAGAAGGCCCAGGCCGCGATACCCGGCGCAAAGCTGGTGGAGATCGAGGGGGCCGGGCATCTGCCGCAGGTCGAGGCCTGGGATGCCTATGCGCGGGCGCTTCTGGAATTCTTCGCCACGCCCTGAGCGGTTCAGGTGCCGCAGAGCGGGCAGCCCGCCTCTTTCGAAGGCGTCGTGAGCTCCGGGCATCGATTGCATGTTACACGCAGTGCGTGGAAGCCCGGCTCCTCCGGCGTGGCCTGGGCCTTGGCCTTGGCGGCGCGCTTTCCTTCGTAGTGCACCACCACCGGCACGATGGCGATGGCGGTCATGAGCTCGCCGCCGCACGCGACGCACGACGCGGGGAGGGGAAAGGCATTCTCGGCCTCGAGGGCCCGCGCCACACCGCCCTCGGCACCGCAGCGAACGCATGCCGATTCGCGGAACAGGTCGGTGTTGCAGCCCTTGCAGCCGACGCGAAAGGTGCCTGCCACCAGCTCCTCGCCCTTGTACGCCCACGAAGGCGAGCCATAGACCTCGCCGCCGTAGAGCGGAACCTTCTGCGACACCAGGGCCTCCACCACGAGAACCTTCGCGCTGCAGGTGGGGCAGCCGGCGTCGACGAGGGTGGTGAAGGTGGCTTCGGTGAGCGGCATGGAGGTGACGATGCCGTCCGGAGAGAAGACGTGTCAAGGGGGGCGGCGTCGTGCGATCCTCGGCCATGCGCTGCTTCGCGTGTCTCCTCGTCGTCGCTGCGTGCGGCTCCCCGCCTTCCTCGGTGGTCCCGGCCTCGCTGCCTCCCGCTTCGAGCGCGCCGGCGTCGCCGTCCACGTTCAAGGTCGAGCCGACGGCGCCCGGGGTCTTCCCCCCGGCCGATGGCGCCGCAGTCCTCTTCGATCGCTTCACAGAGGCGCTGAACGACGGGGATCTGGCGGCGGTGCAGGGGGCGAGCGAGGCGCCCTGCTGGGCCAAGGACTGCCGGAGCCTGGGCGAGCAAGCGCAGCGCAAGTTCAAGGTGCGCAAGACCGACGCGCCCACCGTGAAGGGCGTGCGCGCAGCAGCGTGGCTCGAGGTGGTGTGTGACGGAAAGCGTCTGTGCGATCGCGTGCTCATCCTCATGGCGCGCGCCTGCTCCCTTACGTCCGGCGGCGCCACCTGGCGCGTGGCGCAGGTGACCGAGCGCAAGGCCGCAGAGGCCGAGTGGCTCGAGCCGGGCCTCACCCTGTGCTTGCAGCCCTGAGCAGACCCTTCACACCTCCACGTGAACGAGAAACGTGCCACTGGCGAAGGCGCCACCGTGCACCCGCGCATGGAAGGGCTCCATGCCCGCGGACACGCTCGCCACGAGACAGGTGCGATAGAACGCGTAGCGCAGCATGGGAACGCGCACCCGGAGGGTCGCCTTGCGGGCGCCGAGCACCTGGAGATCGAAGCCGCCGCCAGCGTAGGTGGCCCGCCAGAGATCGCGCGCACGACCGATGGCGTCCATGGGGGCCAGCTCCGCCTCGCCGCTGGTTCGTTTCAGGAGGGCGCGAATGCGCCGCCCGTGGAGCTGCGCAGCCACGTACTGTCCGAGATCCATCGCGGCGCTGGTCGATAGCTCGAGGCGATCCATGGCCGCGTAGAGTCGCATCATCTCGTCCGGGAGCATCCACGCGTCTTCGGTCACCTGCTCGCGATGCCGTCGCGAGAGCGGGCCGGTCTCGGTGGTCAGCTTCGCGACCTCGAGCCAGTCGTGGGTGTGCGCCCAGAGCGCGCTGCGAATGCCGCGGAGGGGCGCGGCGTCGGCGACCTCTTGCTTCAGCACGAAGGCGTGCGCGAACGTCAGGGCTCGTCGCTTGCGCGAGGCGGCGGTGCCTTCCGGAATGCCGAGGAGCGCCGCCACCTCCGACTTGGTGAGCTCCTCCATCTCGAAGGCCACGAACACCTCCCGAAGGTCCTCCGGCATGGCCGCGATCATCTCCTCCACCAGCGCGCGCCGCTCGTGACCTTCCAGCTCCACATCGGCCGGCGCCGGTTCCGGAGGCTCCCACGGAGTGGCGTGTGCCCTTCGTTCCCGTAGCCGTGCGCGGGCCGCCACCCTGCGCGCCACCGCGAACAGGAAGGCGCGCTCGCGACCCGGCTCGATGGCGTCGGCGCGGCGCGCGGCCACCACGAACGTCTCCTGCACCGCGTCCTCCACCGCGAGCACCCCGCACGAGCGGATGAAGCGCGCCAGGCTGGCGGCGTGGTCGGTCACCCATGCGGTGAGCGCCGGCGGGGACGAGGATCGGGCCTTAGGAGGGGGCACGCAGCCTTCATGCGCAGGCAAGCCGCGCTGGATCGCGAAATCAACCGCACTGGCGCGAAATGCGGGGGACCTGCTTCTGCACGCCCCGCCGGACAGAGCCTGGCGCCAAATCGCGGCTTCGGCGTGAATGCCCGGCGAAGAACCGCATGGGCGCGACGGAGATCGCACCCGGCGATCCGTTCGATCATGGGTGGCCAGCTCATGGGCGGAAGGACCGCGAGAAATCTGCGTGCGGCGCGAAGCGCCCGTCGACTGCAGCCTCGTCGCGACAGCAGCGAGCGTGAACGGCGGTCGACGGGGTCGAAAATCGCGCCGCAATTGGGCCTTCCGGCTGGGCACGCTTGATGCGAGAGGCGGCGCAGGACCAAGGACGAAACGCTCATGAAGCAGAACGACGACAATGATCGCGTCGCAACGGTACCGGCCCTCCGCCCCCGGGTCGCCGCGGTGGGCAGCACCGACGAGCGCGCGACCTGGGCCGATCGCCTCGCGGTGGCCAGCAGCCGCGTGGACTGGTTCGAGAGCCTGGCCGACCTCGTGGTCGAGCTCCGCTCCGGGCGCTTCCACGCGCTCTTCATTCCCACCGACGTCGCCGCCGTGCGCGGCCTTCTGCACTTGAGTGAGCCAGCCCCGGTCGTGGTCGCCAGCGCGAACCTCTGGAGCACCCTCGGCGACGCGCGCTACAAGGGGGCGGCGCTGGTGGGCCCCACCGACGATCTCTCCGTGGCGTTCCAGCTTGCCATCAAGCGACACCGGGACCGGGCGAAGTAGGGTGATGGTGCGAAATTGCTCATGAGCGCTTGCGCCGAGGCGTTCGCTTCGTTTCCGCGAGCCATGCTGCGTGGTCCTCGAATATCCACCGGAGACCATCGATGCGCTTGCGTTCCATCCAAAGCGCGTCGACGCACTCGACCGTCTTGGCGATGAGCGAGGCCTCGCGCTTCTGCCCTCGTAGGCCCGCCAGGTCGCTTCGGCACCAGCTGCGCACCAGCTCCGACCAATGCGCAGTTTCCTCGCCGTCGACCTTGACCACCAACCACGCTCGCAGGCCCCGGAGTAGTCCACCCTCCCAGGCCGCATCGAAACCATCGAGGAACTCAACGGCCAAACCGAATGTCGGTTTCATCAGGACCATAGCCGGGTACGACGCCAACGCACCAATCGTCCGCAGCGGCTCGATTCGAGCCAAGCCAGAATCCGGGGCAGGCTGCAATCTGCCCCCGGTTCCAAGCTGCTCCAGGCGCCCTCGGTAGAAGGGCTGCGCGCGCTCCCATCGCCCGTACTCGAGAAGAGCGGCCGCGACGCCGCGCTTTCGACGCATCTTCGCGAACTCATCGAGGAGGGCGAACATGCGATCCACCCTGGAAGGGTCGTCTCGCAGGGTGGCGTCACCTCCCACGACGTGCTGCAGACTGTAGGACCATGCGATGTTTCGCCCCCAGCCAAAGCGAGCCCGAATCCACTCTTCGAGACCGGTCGTGAAGGTGTAGGCGTGTGCGGCGTCGAATCCGGTGACGAAGGTGGCTGCATGGTCGTATGCAATCCGGCGTAGGTACCGCGCCGGGGCAGAGCGAACGCGACGCAGGGCGAGGGGGAGAGTCATACGAAGGCCTTCATCGCGCGGCCTCCCGTTCGAGTTGCTCCAGCTCGCCGCTGTGCGCCGCGACGTAGGCCTCGAACAGCGCCCCCACGTCGTCCGGATACTCGAACCACTGGTCGGCGAGTGCGCCCAGGTCGTCATAGCATGCGTCCGAAAGGTCCTCGAAGAGCTGCGTGAACGCGGCGTCGTCCGATGGGAATCCGGAGGGCGCCACGATGGCAGTGGCTCGTGCGAGGAGCTTCGCGCAGTGCTTGGCGCCGATGCGCTCGTAGGCCCGGACCGTCTCCTCCGCCGCGGCGCCGAGGTTCGCCATCCAGCCGGGCAACCCATCCTTGACGATGCCGCTGTCGGCACTGGCGACCAAGTACACGGTCACGATCGCCCTCGGTAGACCGTCTACGGACCACTCGTTGCGCTCGAGGGTCGCGTCCGCGAGCGTCAGCGCACGGTCGATGGAAATCGTCATGTGCGTTCACCTTCCGCGGCTACGGCAGCCTAACAAAAAACCGAACGGCGGACGACTGTCGTCTTCCGCCGCTCCTACTACATCGTTGGGCACGACCGGCGCGCTCAACGTCGGGGCGCCGTGACCGACGCCCCTCTCCGCGAATCGAGCGCGACCAGCGCGCCTGATCCGTTATCTCACTTGTCGGCCCAGACGGCCCACTTGCCAGTGGTTGCCCACTTGTCGCTCGCGTCCTTGAAGGCGCCGACGTAGGTCGCGTTGGCGTCGAAGAATCCGTCGCTCGGCGGGGTGGCGCCGGCGAGGATGGTGGCGGGGCCGAACACCGGCTTGTTGGCGTCGAAGGGCGCGCCGAGCTTCGGGTCGGTCCAGGCGTTCTTGCTGGCGGCGTTCTTGAACCAGGCCACCTCGTCGAAGGCGCCGTCGTTGTCCTTGTCCGGAGCGGCTGCACCGGTCTCGGGATAGTTGATGAAGTCCACCACGGTCGGGCCGACTGCGCCGAAGAAGAGGGCGTTCTGGAGGCTGAGCGAGCCGCTGGTCGCGTTGGCGGCGGTGGTGACGTCGCGCACGTCGATGCTCGACTGGAAGCCCTGGATGAGCACGTTGCGGTAGGTGCCGGCCGCGTTGCGGCGAATGAGCATGCCGTACTGCGCGCTGTCGACCATCTTGTTCTTGCCGAGGATGGTGGCGTTGTACACGGTCGGGTTGGTCTGCGGCACGTTGGCCGAGCCCTGCGCGTCGTTGTCGGTCTCGAAGCCGTTGTCCTCACCGGGGTGGTTCGGGTCCTGCTGGAGGACGAGGAACTGGAGCTTGCCGGAGAAGCCGTTGTCGAAGTCGAAGCCGTCGTCCTGGTTGTACTGGCAGGCGAGGTATTTGGCATTCACGGTGCCGCCGAACCACTCGAAGCAGTCGTCGAGCGCGTGGCGCACTTGCACGTGGTCCACGCGGGTGCCGCGACCGACGCCGCCGAAGGTGATGCCGTTGACTTCGTTGTCGGTGGAGAGCACCACGCCCGCGTACTCGACGCGCACGTAGGAGAGCACGCCGCTGTTGTCCTCGGGGTCCGTACCGCCGAAGGTGGTGCTGCTGCCGTTCTTGAGGATGCCTTCCACGGTGCCGACCCCGCCGGGGTAGTTCACCGGGGCCTTGCCGAGGATGACGAGACCGCCCCAGTCGCCCGCCTTCTTCTGGCCTTCGGCCGCCTGGCTGGTGAAGACGATGGGCTCGTCGGCGGTGCCTTCGGCGACGATCTTCGCGCCGGTTTCCACCAGGAGAATGGCCTTGGACGCGTTGTCGCCCTTGATGGTGGTGCCCTTGGCGATGGTGAGCGTTGCGCCGGCCTTGACCTCGACCAGGCCCTTGAGGAGGTAGTCCTTGTCGGAGGTGAGCGTGCGGCTGGCGGTGATCGGAGCCGAGAGCTCTTCCTGCTGCTTCACGCCGCCGCTGGAGCCGCTCGAGCCGCTGGAGCCGGACGAACCCGAGGAACCACCCGAGCTGCTGCTGGAGGAGGGGGTGATGGTCTTCTTGTCGCCGTCGTCGCTGCAGGCGGCGAGGAGGCCCAGAACAAGCGTACCGAGAAGCGAGAATTTGGCGCTACGAGACATCGGAAGAGCTCCTTGTGGAAGTGCTGCGGTGCTTATGCCGACCGGTGGTCACGGACCGAGGGCCGTTGTTCGACATCGATGGAGACGTTTGGTGTCGCGTTCGTGACGAGGGTCAGTACGTGTAGGATGCACTGACCCATGCGGTTTGACCGAGGGTGTATCGCTCCGTGTAGGGGGCGCCGGTGGAATTGCCCTGGGTGTATCGGAACGGGGCATTGAGCAGATTCTCCACCGAGACCTTGAGGTCGACGTGCTCGCCCAGCGACTGAGCCACGGAGACGTCGAGGATGTGGCGCGGCTGCTCGTAGAAGTCCGGGAGCCGGAAGGCCCCGACTTGCGCCACGCGCGCACCGGCCACGTTGTACAGAATGCGGGCCCGCGTCTTGGTCCGGGTGTGGTCCCAGTCCAGCGAGAGGTTCATCACGTAGGGCGACTGCCCGGCCAGCGGCCTCGAGCTCGAGGTGAGAATCTTGGCCTTCTCCGCGCTGATCTCCACGTTCGAGTACAGCACCGTGACGTTGCCGATGAACGTGAACTCCTTCAGCACACTGGTGAGGAAGCCGAGCTTCTTTCGGGCCTCGAGCTCGACACCGGTGTTGGTGGCGCCGGCGGCGTTGTCGAAAGTGATGACGCCGCGGCTCGACGGAAGCACGGTGGGCTCGATGGGGTTCTCGAAGCGCTTGTGGAACAAGCTCACCGCGAGAACCTCCTCCGTCGAAGGGTAGAATTCGAAGCGCAGGTCGAAGTTGGTGATCTGCGTGCGGTCGAGCTTGGGATTGCCGATCATCTCGCGGGCACCGAGGAAGTCGGTGAAGATGAACGGCGCGAGCTCTCGGAGCTGCGGGCGGGCCACGGTGCGGAACACCGCGGCGCGTACGTTCATCCGCTCCCCGAGCTTCAGAACGCCGGTGGCCGAGGGCAGCCAGTCCACCTTCTTCAAGCTGGAGCTGGCGTCGGTGCTCTCTCCGGAGAAGGGGTCGAAGCTGTCGATGGTCTGCGTCGACCCCTCGATGCGTTCGCCGAGGATCAATCGCAGGTTCTTGAGCACCGCGATGTCGGTCATCGCATAGGCCGCGAGGACGTCGTACTTGGCGGTGTACGTGTCGGTGCGCTGCGTCCACTCCTCGAGCTGGAGGTTCTTTCCGATGTTGTCGTCCGTGAAGAGGTCGTTGGGGCGTTGCCGGAAGACGTCGGCGTTGTCCGCGCGGTCCATGCGCAAGAAGCGAAATCGCCGGGCCTCGAAGCTGCGGCTGCGCAAGGAGGCCAAGCCGCCGAGCTTCACCGCCATCACGCGCTCGGGGTCCTTGTTGAGCGGCTGGGTGTAGTCGAGCCCCACGGCGCGGCTGGTCTCGCCTTGGCTCGCGTAGAAGTGCTGCCCGCTCTGCGTACCGTCGCGAAACGCCAGGACCGGCTGGTTGCCTGCTGTGCCGTAGATGGTCTCGCGGAGGTTGGGGTCGTCCAGCGTGGCCCGTGCGTAGAGCGCGCGCCATTCCAGGACCGAGGAGTTGAGCGCCCGGAACCGGTGCTCGCCGCGGAGCTGGCCATAGGCCAATCCACGGGCCTGGAATCGCAGACGCTCGTCGCGCACCTGCGCGCCGCCCTGCTCATCGTTGGTCCCCCGGATGATGCGGCCTTCCTTTTCGGCATTCCGGCTGTACATGCCGGTGGCGACCACCTTGTGATTCTCGTTGAAGGTGTAGCCCACCTGCCCCAGCCCGCTCCAGGTGACCGCGTCGGTGCTGCTGTCGTACCGATAGTCGTTGAGGAGCCGCAGGTCCTTGGCATCCCCCTCGGGCGGATTGTAGGTGGAGAGCTGGCCCTCGCGCCGGGTCTGGAACTTGCGTGAGTACGAACCGCCGAGCAGGAAGCCGAGCGAGCTCTTCTCTCCGGTCTTGAACGAGTTGCCGAGTACGAAGCTGCCATTGCCATTGGGCAGCGAGAACGCAGGCTCGGTTTCCATCGGACCGTTGAGCGCGCGGCCGTAGGGCGTCAAATCCTTGCGCTCGCCGGTGCGTGGGTCGATCTCCACCAGCTTCTCCGCCGGTAGCTCCGCCGGGATCTTCCTTCCGCCGTCGTCGAAGCCCAGGAAGTCCAACGAGCCACCGGGGTACGAGAGCCGATCGCGGAAGGTGGTATTGGTGTTGAAGCCCAGTCCGAAGTTGCCGATGAACAGGAACTTCTGCGGGATCTCGCGGGTGTGGATGTCGAGCATGCCGCCGGCGAAGTCGCCCGGCATGTCGGGGGTGAAGGTCTTCTTCACCGTGAGGTCGGAGAGCACCAGCGTGGGGAACATGTCGAGGGGCACCGCCTGGCGGTCCGGCTCCGGGCTGGGGAGCGGCGACGAGTTCAGCATGGCGCCCATGTAGCGATCGCCCAGGCCGCGCACGACCACGTACTTGCCGTCCACCACGGTGGCGCCCACCACGCGGCGAATCGCGTCGGCGGCGTTGCGGTCGGGCGACTTGGCGATCTCCTGCGCGCCGACGGCGTCGGACGCAGTGGCGGAGTTCTTGCGCAAGAGGAGCTGCGTACTGGTGCTCGCGCGCTCGACCTCGGCCTCCACCGCCACGCTCTCTTCGGTTGCGTTGCTGTCGGGCTGAAGCGAGATATCCAGGCGGGCGATGCGCCCGGCCACCACGCGTACGTTCTTCACGCGCACCGGCTTGTGCAGATCGTACACCACGCGAATCGCGTAGAAACCGGGCGGGAGCTCGAGGCGATAGCGGCCTTCGAGATCGCTCGAGGTGGTGACCTTCTTCCCCACCACCGTCACCTGGGCGTCGAGCAAGGTCTCCTTGTCGCCGCCGGCGCTGCGAAGCACGCCCCACACCACGCCCTTGCCGGCAGTCGGAGGTTTGCTCGGGTCCACCGCCGGGGTCTCGGAGACGTCCTCGGCTTCCGCCGCCGGATCGGGCGCTGCCGGCGCTGCGGGTGCTGCGGGCGTTGTCGGCGCAGCCGGCTCGGTGGGCTTCTCTTGGGCCTGGGCCGAAAGCGGCGCAAGGCAGATCGCGACGATCAAGCCGCTCGTGGGGAGCGCTCGGGGAAAGAATGTAGAGTGCATGGGAGCTCTAGGGCGTCACTTTTTCGGTGAGAATGGCAATCGTGGTGGCGCCGCCCCCGCGCGCGATATCCATGGCTTCGACGGCGTTGGCGTAGGGTGTGCCGTCTTCCGCGTCGAAGTAGACGACCTTGTCGCTGCGGGCCGCCACCAGGCGCCGCACGCGGTCGCCCAGCTCGCTCTTGTCGAGCTCCGTCTGGTTCACGAAGATGCGGCCGTCTTTGCGCACCGTGAGCACCAGGCTGTCGTTGGGCGCGTTGCTGGGGGGCGCCACCGCGTCGTCCTTCTTGGGAAGGTTCAAGGCGAACGTCTTGCTCAGGAGCGGCGTCACCACCATGAAGATGATGAGGAGCACGAGCACCACGTCCACCAGCGGCGTCACGTTCATCTGCGGGGTGGCGCGACCTTTCTTGTCGTCACCCGCGGCGGCCATACCCATGGCTTATTCCTCTTCGTCCTTGGCGCCTTTGCGCTTTTGCACCATGAGCGAGCATCCGGTGATGCCCTGGCCCTGCACCATGGCGAACATGCTGCGGGCGCGCTCGTAGGGAATGGTTCCGTCGCCCTTGATGACCACGCGGCGGCTCGGATCCTTCACGTGCACGTCGGTTAGGCGCGCCGGGAGCGAGTCCTCGGTCACGAGCTCCTTTTCCCAGAACACCGAGCCGGAGCCGCCGAGGGTGATGGTGATGGGGTCCATCTTGCCCTTCTCCGACTTGTCGGTATGGGCCACGCCGGGGAGCTCCACGCGCTCTCCGTGCTCGAGGGCCGGCGCGATGACCATGAAGATGATGAGGAGCACCAGGACCACGTCGACCAGGGGCGTGACGTTGATCTCCGGCTTCGCGTCGGTGCGCGCCTTGGGGGCGGTGGGCACCGCGTGAGTGAAGCCGTAGTGGCCTTTCCCCGCCGGTCGTCCCTTGCCGCCCAGCTCGCGCACCGAAGAGGTGCGCGATCTGCGATCACTCTGCGGCGGCTTGGAGGTCGTGAGAGGCGCGGTGGCCATACTTGTTCTCCAGTTCGTCGATGAGCTCACCGCTGGCGCGCGCCAGCGAGCTTTCGATGCCCGAGATCTTGGCGTTGAGTTGGTTGAAGAGGAGCACCGCCGGGATGGCCACCAGGAGGCCGAGGGCCGTCTCCACCAGCGCTTCGGCGATACCCGCAGACACCGAGCCGAGACCACCGGAGCCGGTGCTGGCGATACCCTGGAAGGCGGTGATGATACCGACCACGGTGC
>Ga0075163_10006357_pt1 | contig 15637 bp, 14 predicted proteins | sample JI1023141ADNA_FD_71478 | JGI IMG/M metagenome (GOLD analysis project Ga0075163, IMG submission 71478) | Wastewater effluent complex algal communities from Wisconsin, to seasonally profile nutrient transformation and Carbon sequestration -... | ecosystem: Engineered > WWTP > Effluent > Algae... | reverse complement strand
GCCCCGGAAGTAGTGAAAGACATTCAGCAACATGTGCGCAATGCCGTGCAACGCAAACTGACGGGTCATGAAAAAAATCAGATCTGGCAAGCAGTACCGCGCATGTTTAAGACCAATAATATTCTGGATATCTACAAGGACTTTTATACCTGGATTGGGAAACCGGAGTTATTCAGAATGCTGGACAAAGACACCCTCGAGTATGCCGATGTATTTCCTTTGATCTATTGCAAGATCAGGTTGGAAGGTGCCCCCACCTATGATCATGTGAAACATTTGCTGGTGGATGAAATGCAGGATTATACACCCGTGCAATATTCCGTACTGTCGCGTTTATTTAAATGCAAGAAGACAATCCTTGGCGATGTCAACCAAACAATAAATCCCTACAGCTCCTCATCCTCCGAAAGCATTGAGCGTGTTTTTCCTCAAGGCGATGTCGTAAAACTCTTCAGAAGTTATCGCTCTACTTTCGAGATCAGTGGTTTTGCCCAACGCATTTCGCGAAACCCGGATTTAATACCATTGGAACGACATGGCCAAGAGCCGGTAGTGAAAGGCTTCATTAGCAACGTGGAAGAAATCGAAGAAATAAAAAAGTTGATTGCTGAATTTAAAAACTCCAGGCATCCCACGATGGGTATTATTTGTAAGACCCAAAAACAGGCTGACTTTGTTTATCGTGAAGTGCAAGCTCCTAACGTCTATCTTCTTACGGCAGAAAGCACTTCCTTTAAAGAAGGAGTCATCATCACCACCGCTCACCTGGCGAAAGGACTGGAATTTGACGAAGTGATTGTTCCTTTTGTTTCTGTTCGCAACTACCACACCGATGTAGATAAACGTATGCTGTACATTGCCTGCACAAGGGCCATGCACCACCTAACGCTCACATATACCGGAGAGAAATCTCCCTTTCTATAGGCATTCAAAGCCTGTTGCAGAATCCTAATCAAGGTTATCTGCCTTATCATATAGTTTTAGTCCCCGCATCAGTCGGTTGATGGCTTTGGCTAATCTGTCAACTTTGGTTTCTTCTTTTTTAGCGGAGTAAATCCATTGAACGTAAAGCTTCTGCTCGCTTTCGGAAAGAGATTGGAAGAATTTAAGCGCTACCGGTTCATCCTGTAAACACAGTAACATTTCATCGGGTACTTCCAGAAGTTCATTGTCTGGATATAAGATCACGTGAACCTGATCTCCGGCATTCTTTTTAATTTTCTTTCTGATCTCAGCTTTAACAGGCAGAAAGAGGCTGCCATTTCCCATGGGCATGAGGTGGTATTTACGAATTTCATACCCATCAATGGTACCCCTTACTTTCACCCACCCGAAGTGGGCTTTTTTATCCTGCAAGATCTCTGGGATGCGGGCAAAGGTCCAGCCGCCTTTGCCAGGAAATTTTTCTAAGCGATACTTCTTGTTAACGAGGAGTTTCTGAGATTTTTTCAATCAGCAATGTCTTAAATGACCCATCTCTTTGGTTAGAAGGAGTTGAAGGGAGCAAGTTAGTCATTCTTGAATTTATTCTCCATCAACTTTTCTTTAAAGGAGGTACCAAATGCATACCCAAAGGTAACCATGATAGCCCTTGTATCTAGCTTAGTGATTCTGCTGAAATCGAAGTTATAATCGGACGTAATGAGTCCGGATTTTTGTGTATTGAATATATCCGTGAGGCTAAGGCCTACTCTGCCTTTTGTTTTCATAATCTTTTGCTGAAAACCTAAATCCACAAAGTAAGTGGCTATTGTAGTACCTTGGGGAATTGCGACCGGAGAAGTATAATTAGCAATTACCTGTAATCTTCCATCCTTCCATACTGTAAAATTGTTTATCAGTTTGGTGTACCAGCTTATCTGATTGGTCGATATACTAGCCACGTTGCCGGTATCTTTTATTCGCAGTTCATACACTGAGAAACTAAAATTTATGCTCCAGAACTGAGCGGGGTTGTAGGTGGCAATGGTTTCAAAACCAAAGGTGGTTGAACTTCCAAAATTAAAGGGCTGGGTAAAGGCTACACCATTTTCATCCAACTTGGTGTAGGGTAAAATAGCATTGTTTTTTAATCTGTAAAATGTAGCAAACGATACGGATGCTTTCTGTAGTGTTTGGTAATAACCGAGTTCGATTGAATTAACTAACTCAGGTTTCAACCTGGGGTTGCCACTGCGTTGATTGAGTGAATCGGTGATGTCTGTAAAAGGATTTAACTGCCCGAAGCCTGGCCGGTTAATCCTTCGGCTATACGTCAGTTTAACATTGTTCTTACCTGGAGTGTAGTAAAACAAACTGGCCGATGGAAATAGATTGAAATAGTCGTTCTTAAAGTTTTCCGATTCATTAGCGGTCTCTCCATGATTCCAAACCTGTTCTGCCCTTAGCCCTGCAGTATACTTCCAAACTGGGTCCTGTTTGTCGCCTGTCCACCCAATGTATTGGGCATAAACGGCATGAATCTGTTCCTTAAAGTCAAACACATTCGTATTGAGAGAGTCAATGACAAATTCATCATTCACATAATTTGATCGTTCGAAGTCAGAATTTAAAAAGCGTGTAATTCCTTTGTATCCGGTTTCCAATGCACTTTGTGGTGAGATTGGTTGAGTATAGTCTAGCGACAAATTGGTAAGATTAGTTTTTTGATATACGTGTGTTCGCTGTAAAAAAGAATTGCCAACAGGATCGTTTTCTTCTGTGAGGTATTGAGTTGTAATATCTGTATTTTCCTTATCGTCAGAGAACGTACTGCTGAGGTTGGTGGTTAGTAATTTATCAGGATCACTAAATCGTTTTATGTAGTTGAGGGAGAGATCGATTGTGTGGGTTCGCCTGATTTCATTTGAGTAACGTTGATTTTTTCCGTTAAAGTCCTTTTCAGAAGTTTCAATGGTGTTATTCAGGGTTTCCTTATTGTCTTCGCCAGGAAATGCCCAAAGTGCCTCAAAGCTGAAACTGTTTTTCTTATTCGGGGTATAATCGATTGTGGTTTTGGCATTCTGATAAAAGATCAGTCGCTCGTCATATCTTCGTTGGGTAAGATAGTAGGCTTCGGGTATGTCATAATTGATCCGATCTCCATTTACATTTCGGGTTCGGGTGGTGTACCAATTATCGTAGGCAAGTCCCAGATTCCACTTCTCAGTCTTATTATTTAATATAAAACTCCCATTTAACCGATATCTGCTTCCTAAGCCTGCTCCCACTGCAAAGGCTCCATTGGTTCCGTTATCCTGATTCTTTTTAAGTATGATGTTGATGATGCCTGCTTCGGCATCCGCATCATACTTTGATGAAGGATTATTGATAATTTCAATCCGTTCAATGCTGCTAGCTGGAATTCTTTCTAATTGTGCGGAACGATCAGTGCCAGCAATACCTGAAACACGCCCATTGATATAAGTAAGTGGGGTTTTCCCCCGTATGGTAATTTCACCTTCCGCAGTGACCAGAACACCGGGCATGTTTTTCAGTAAATCAGCTGCTGTGCCACCAATCTGTGTAATATTATCCGATGCATTTACAGCGAACCCTTCTTCCGTCTTTTCAACAATTTCGCGCATGGCTGTAACTTCAATGGAATTAAGCAGAAGTGCATCTGGCTCAATGGCAAGTTCATTAAGCTCAAGAAATTGATTTGCTAAATTAATAGAAACTGGAATCTGCTTATGCAGAAATCCAATCATTTGAATATGCAATAGATAATCCTGAGATGCTAATTTCTCCAAACTGAATTTTCCCTGACTATCCGTAACCGAACCGGTAATAATCTTAGTTGAATCATTACTAGGAGTTAGATATACATTAGCAAACTCAACCGGATTTCCATTTTCCTTAACCGTGCCTTTAATTGAACCTACATTTTGAGCCACTAAGAACATGTTCCAGAACAAGCAAAATACGGTAATGAATATTTTCATTTTTCTATTACATACTAATTTCACAACCTGAAGCAACCCTGAATTGGTCTCCTAACTTCTATTAGACAATCCAACTATGCACTTTATTCCTTTCTATCAATTTCTATGAACAAAGTTTATTACCTGGCAAATATATAATAGAGTATTACAAGAATGGCCGCACCTAAGAAGGTAAGCATTAATCCACTCAATCGTTTATTTTTAAGGAAGAAAATCATTAGAAAACCAGATAGTGAAACCAGAATCATGAGGACTGCGCTAATGTCGATTAGCCAGGCCCAGGCAGATCCTGTATCGCGGCCTTTGTGTAAGTCATTCATAATGGCTACTGCACCCGATTTCGTTACCGTCAATTCATAGCTGCCGGTGGTCCGGTCAACAAACGCATCAGCTGCATAGCCCGGACCTTTAAAGGATACTGAACATTCGGCATCATCAATAAGGAAATCATTCACTCTCGCTTTTATACCGTGAGTGTTTCTTAAGTATTCAACAATCTGTAGTTTATCGATCGTAGCTGAGCCCGCTACCCAGTCAAACGTAAGTTGGCCATCTACCTGCTCTACGCGCTGCTGACCTTCAATCCAATTGGTATGATTAAGTGTAATTCCAGTGATGGCAAAAAAAAGTAATGATGCGAAACTAAACATCGATAAGTAAATGTGTAGCCAGCGGGTCCATGCGGCAATCTCCCTTTTTATCATACTTAATAAAATTGTCTAGTTCTTAACTTTATGATAGTCGAGTGAGGCTGAGGTGATTTCAATGCCGCCCGTAAGGTCAACGTGTTTTGGTTTACCATTCCACTCTATTTCCTGTTTGAGTAACTGATAGGTTCCATGCTCGCGGGCTGCCTCAATATAAATCGTGTACTTTCCTGGAGGGACGGGTTTTCCCTGTTCGTCCAGCCCATCCCACGTAAGTGTGTATTTACCAGCGGACCGCGTTGCACTGCTGATGGATTCCATTACGCCAGGGTCCATTTTGCCGGGTTGATTTTTGGAATACCAGCGTTTGAGATCCGGGAGCCACCGCGACTTGTTATACCAGACTGCCAGATTACGAATGGATTCTTTCTTTTTGTCCTCTACCCAAACGGCAACAAACGGCCTGCGAAACCGGCCTTCAAAACGGGCCAATTCCAACTCAATAGTCATTTCATATTCTCCATTTGCACGACTGCCCAATGGCTTTGTTACCTCCGTAGAAGTTTCTTCAAGTGCTTTCCAGCCGGTGCTAACAATTTCCTGACCGGTTTTTGTAATGATCTGATACTCGACACCGGAGATTTGTTTGGCCAGTACGGCACTTTCTTCCGGTGAAAGTATATTGAATGCCGTTGCCAAAGCTCCGGCATCCGTGGCGTGTTCAGCAACTACCGTAGCACTAATTATGTCTGTTGTTGGAAAAGCAGTCCGTACATCCAGAATGTGAGAATACCATTGTTCTCCAATTTTAAAACCTCGTCTGTAATTACCGCTGGTGGCGATTGCCTTGTTGTTAATTTTAAGTATGGCAAGCGGTTTATCATTTTCAGCATCGGCAACTGGATCAGATACGCGAATTCGTTCTTGCTGAATTCCGGTTACCATGATGTCGCCACCGATGTTGATTACAGCACCTGTAACACCGGGTAGAAGCATGATTTTTTCTGAGACTTTGCTGATGATATAACTCTTCACAAAGGAATTGAGAACGAGTGGGTCGGTTGATAAGTGAGTTGCTGTGTGTTGTACTGTGTTTAACTTCCAGTGCGGGCGATTCATTGCCGAAGCTGCATGGGCAAGTTCATCAGCCGTTGGTAGTACCTGGTTAATAGAAGCTTTTTTCCACAAGGCGAATGCTATTTCTGCAGAAGCGTTCAAGACTCCTCCGGTTTTCACGTTCCATTGATCAAAAAGGGTTAACACCTCAAAAAGTTCAGGTGAAATGGAGACTTCCCTATTAAGTGTCTTTTGCCAGCGACTTACTTCACTTGTCGGATCATAGGTGCTGAGAATACTGTTTAACCGATCGATCTCAGCCAGAGCAACTCGTTCTGCCGTACTGGCAAGTTGCCCGGATGAAGCAACGACTTTAAGTTCAAACGAGGTGCCAAGCACATTTTCATAATTGAACTGGTAAACCTGGCTGACGGGTGCCCCTGCGGAGCAAATAAAAAGCAACAGAACGGAAGCGATAACAGAGAACAAGGAAGTTTTCATAATTGAACCAGACTTTGCTGGTTAGACAAGGAATACCTGCCTAACATTCCCAACCAGGGATTTATTTTATCAACAGGATAAAAGATTATTCCTTCAACAAGTCACCATGTTACTCTAACTACTTCAACTTTGCTTTGAAAAAATCTACTGTGCGTTGCCACGCCAGTTCGGCAGCTGCTTTGTCAAAACGGGGTGTACTATCATTGTGGAAACCATGATTTACTTCCGGATACACATAGGCAGTGTATTCTTTGTTGTTCTCTTTCAGAGCCTTTTCATAGGCAGGCCAGCCTTCATTAACTCTTGTATCCAGACCTGCATAGTGAAGTAGTAAGGGAGCCTTGATCTTAGGAACATCCTCTGCTACTGGCTGACCACCATAGAACGGAACGGCAGCCGATAAATCCGGGATTCGCACCGCCATCATGTTTGAGATCCAGCCACCAAAACAAAATCCAACTACACCTACTTTGCCATTGCAATCAGGATGCGCTTTAAGATGGTTATAGGCTGCAATAAAATCTTCAAGCATTTCATTGCGATCACGCTTGCTCTGCATTTCCCGGCCCTTATCATCATTACCCGGATAACCACCAAGCGGAGTGAGTGCATCGGGAGCTAAGGATATAAATCCTGCAACCGCAGCGCGCCTTCCTACATCCTCGATATAAGGATTGAGACCCCGGTTTTCATGCACTACAATAACACCGGGCAACTTGCCATTTGCATCAGCAGGTCGCGAAAGCAACCCCTTGATGGTGCCACCGCCCTTTGGTGAATCATAGTTTATATAATCAGATTTTATTCTCGGATCGTTTTGTTGAACCTGGATAATGTGGTAGTCGGGGCTGATGAAACTAAGCAGCGATGCCACCGTGATACCCCCCACCGCATAGGTGGAAAGCTTATCCAGAAACAATCGTCTTTCAATACGATTGTGGGCATAGGCATCATAAAGATCAAATACTTCCTGCTTGATGTCTTCTTTTTTAATTTCTTTCATATCAGCTTTAGTTTTGTTCGTAGTTAACAATAGGATTTAGGACAAGAATTTACCCTTATTCAAAGAAAGGATGTTTTTTGAAGATCTTTTGTTAACAAGTTCCTAAATTAGAAATATTTCATCCCGATAAAAGTTTTTTTTTATTCAAACGGAAGGGATAGAAAATTACTTGCGTTGATTGTCAAGCCTGATTTTTGTTTCCCGAGCTGTTTTAAGCATGGCATCAAGCGCTGCACGGTCATAATATTTTCCCTGTGCGACCACACTGTTCACCGACCTCAACGCATTAATACTCTCAAGTGGATTTTGGTCGAGTAAAACAAGGTCGGCATTCTTACCTGTGGCAATTGAAGCTGTCTTATCGGCTACATCAAAATAGTAAGCACCATTCAACGTGGCTGTTTGTAAAATCTGCAATGGGCTAAGTCCAGCTTCCTGAAATATTTCCAATTCCTGAATCAGGGACTCAGCCGGATACACATACGTGTTTAAAGCAGCGGCATCACTGCCTGCTATTATCTTCATGCCTGACTGGTGGATTAAAGGAATTTGTGAACGTAAAAACAGGTACCGGTCTTTGCGTTGTTGCCTTTGGGTCGCAGTTTCCGTACCCATGCGTTGAATGCGCCATTGATAATTTGAAACAAACTTGTCGGTCAGGTAATTTAGAAACTCATCGCGACTGTGATCAGTTTCATCGAGGTAAGCCAGTTGGCGACCACCGATCAAGGTGGGGCAAATAAACAATCCGGCCCTACCAAGAGCTTTATACTTTTCATTGGCAAGTTGTTGATTAAATTCTGCAGTGTAGCGCGCGTCTGCTTCAGCCCGGGTTATTTTACCTTCCCGTAAATCGGCAACAATGTTCGCTTCATCGCTTCCCAATCGCAAAAGATAACTGGCATGTTCTACACTTGTATATCCGGCTCCTTTAAGTTCTTCTATCGTTAGATCAATGGGTACATGTCCGGATACCCGATATCCCCGGGCATGAGCTTCTTGTACACTTTTTAGAAATAAGTTACCACTTAGCGTATTCTCCGTGATTTTTACAAAGTCGACCTTGTAGGTATCCAGCAGATCAAGCATCTGATTCAATTCAACTTCATTTTCAATTTCCAGATCTCCTTTCCAGATGGAATTCTTCCCTTCCAGCTTTCTTCCAGCAGTAAAAATGGTTGGTCCCGTTATAGTACCCGATTCAATTTCGTTTCGCCACGCAAGCACCTGCTCGCCCAGATCGCTGGCACAATCGCGAATAGTTGTAATACCATAGGCCAGAAATACCGGGAGTAAAGCTTTGTTATCTTCTACCAGTTCAGCGCCTTCGAGGTGCACGTGCATATCCCACAAGCCCGGGATAAGATATTTTCCCTTACAATCAATTTGATGAGCTTTGGCAACCCCGCGTTTAAGTTTGCTGTACTCCCCAACAGCCTTGATTTTCTTATCTTCAATCAACACGGCCCCCTTTTGAATGACCCCGTTCTCTACATGGATAATATTGACATTATAAAATAGTGTTGTATTCTTCTGACCGAAGGAGGTGGTCACTGTGAATAAAAGGAGAAGCGAGATAGTTTTCATATGGGTTACGTGGGTACAAAATAGCAAATCTGGTGTAACAAATGTTACTGACTATTTACAGTCGGTCAATGAACTTTGTGAAAAAGTAACGCATGAAATCGAAATACATCGCTCTGGTAGTCCTCCTCATAGTTTCCACCGGTTTTATTTTCTATCCACGCAAAGATAAATCAAATGTGCCGCAGGGGTTTACCTCGGAACTGGTAGATGCAAACAATGCTCCGGTATCGCTTGCTCAATTCAAAGGGAAAGTTGTGTTCATCAACAATTGGGCTAGCTGGTGCCCACCCTGTATTGCCGAGATGCCCTCGATTCACAATCTGAAAAATCAGTTGAAGACTGAAAACATTGTTTTCGTTATGGTATCCTATGATGACGCTCCTGAAAAAGCCCTTCGGTTCATGCAAAAAAAGAATTTTGAATTTGAAGTTTATTTTCCCGGAAAGAAGTATCCGTTCCATACAGAATCCATTCCGGCAACTTTTGTATTGGATAAAAATGGAATTGTGGTCGCCTCGCATTCAGGCATGGCTAATTTTGATAGCCCCGAATTGCTTACGAAGATTAAAGATTTGTTGAATAAATAGAACCACTGATTTTAGTCAGACTCCCTAAGCCAATAAATGGCTTCCTGACGGCTCTCAAAATGCCGGACCTTCATAGATTCAATTTCGGTTAATGAGTCAATGGTTCTCTCTGCCGATCGATTAAACCCAGATTATGCATTACGAAAGAAATTATAGCTATTTAACTGACGAATCCTTCCTTGCGTCTGGATTGTCAGGGTTTAACCTTGACAATGAAAATCACCAAACCGGTTATCTCGTAAATTAGAGCAGCTTGGTGATTTTCATTCGTCAAATAATGCATTAGGTTTTCCTAATGCATTATTACGGTTAAAAATATCCTGACTCAGTACACTTCCTAGTTTAATTACACCTTTGGCCTCTGCCTTTGGAAACCAGCGATTGGCGGCCCAACCCAGATCTTGCGGGGATATTATTTTCCAGTTCGTGTTGTCTGACAGAATTTTATTGACTCCGGTCTTATCCAGCGCATCCAATATTTTAGCAGCAAGCTCGCGAAATTCTGTGCTGGGAATAAGTCCCTTCCACAATAGTTCAATAAAACCATAGTCTCTACTGAACCAAATCTCAAGGTGCGGACTTTCGCAGATTTTTGTGTCAGACATAATTCGAAGAATGGTTATGATCAAAGTAACATCAAGTTTATAGGTAACACAGTGATCGATGTTACATAGAAAAAAATATTGTTTGGCAGATGAGTCGAAATCTTTATCTTTCGTTTAAGTACCCTTACTAATTACCGACTCAACCTTATCTCGATGTATTTAATTCTTGGCTTACTTGTGTTTGTCGCCCTGGGCGCTATCCTTACCTACAATAGCCTGATCGGTGCGCACAACCAGGTGGAGAATGCCTTTGCTACCATTGATGTGATGCTGAAGAAACGGTATGATCTGATTCCCAACCTGGTTGAAGTGGCCAAGACGTATATGAAACATGAGCAGGATCTTTTTACCAACCTCGCCAGCCTGAGGGCCAAAGCCACAGCACCAAGCGCAACTTCTGACGAAAAAGTACACCTGGAAAATCAGATCTCCGGCATGATGAAGAACCTGATGGTGTCCGTTGAAAATTACCCGGAGTTAAAAGCGAGTGAACAGTTTTCCTTGTTACAGCGCAGTTGGAATGAAACGGAAGAACAAATTTCGGCTGCCCGCAGGGCCTTTAATGCGGCTGTTACCCAATACAATAATGCAGTCGAAAAATTTCCTTCCAACATTTTTGCGTCTATGTTTGGCCACAAAAGAAGAGAGGTATTTGTGATTGCCGAAACGGAACGTCAGAATGTGAATGCGAAGGCCCTCTTTAACTCCTGAGCGTTTGATGCAACCAGTAGAAAACTTCCATTCCTACTATAACACCACGCTCCGTCCAAAATTAAAAGAGATAGATGCACAGCGGCAGGCGATTGTTGACAAAATTAAACTTTATGGGGCCGTTGGAATTGGCGGAGGCCTGGTGCTTCTTTTCTTTAAGGCGGGCATGTTTCCATTAATTATCGTAGGGGCCGGTCTTTACTTCTTTTACCAGCATCACGCTAAAGCATTTCGGGAAACGTATAAGCAGAACGTGATCCGGACCATGATTACTGCAGACGGGCTAACCTATGATCATAACTCCCGTATCCAACAAAGTGAGTATGAAAAAAGTAAACTCTTTTTAAAAAAAATTAACCGGTACTATGGTGATGATTATGTGAGTGGCATTGTTGGGAAAACAGCCATCCGGTTTTCGGAAGTGTTTACTCAGTATGAGCAAAATAATGGAGATGAGAAAACACTGGAGACCATTTTCCGGGGTATTCTATTCATTGCCGATTTCAATAAAAAATTTGCAGGTGAAACGATTGTTCTACCCGATGTTTCGGAAAGTGCCTTAGGCGGCTTTGGTAGCTTTCTGCAAAGTTTAAATTATGCACGCCCACAACTGGTTAAGTTAGAAGATCCGGACTTTGAAAAGAATTTTGTTGTGTATGGTACCGATCAGGTGGAGGCTCGGTATATTCTCTCTCCGGGACTGATGCAGCGTATCGTGGAGTTTAAGACGAAAACTTCGGCCCGGGTTTCTCTCTCGTTTATTGATTCGCATGTTTATATCGCAATCCCTATTAATAAGAATCTGTTTGAAGCCCCTTCCCTTTTCAAGTCCATTGATAATTACAAACAGTTGTCCGAATACAATGGCTATATACAAATGTGTGTGAATATTGTTGAACTGCTTGATCTGAACACCCGAATCTGGTCAAAGGACTAACTCATCTTAAGTAACTTAGCAAATGGCTCAGGCTATCACGCGCAAAGAAATCCGCAAAACCCAAATTGTCAGATACGAGGATATTCGCAATTCCCTGAAAACCGGGGATCTTATATTTTGCTCAGGAAACTACACATTCTCAAAAATTATTCAACGCTTTACCAAATCCGTTTGGAGTCATGTTGGGATAGTCTATTATGATACAGGCATGGACCGCATGCTGATCTTGGAGAGTGAAAAGTTATACGGGGTAAGACTCGCTCCATTATCAAAATACATCAAAGATTATCACGGCAAAAACAAACCCTATAAAGGAGTTATTGCGGTTGCACGCCTGGAGCCCGAGTTGGATGTGGAAGTAATTAAGAAGGGAATTGGTTTTGGAATGGATGAGTTAACCAAACCCTATGATGACTGGGAGATTTTGCGGATTGCCTTCCGGATCTTGTTTAAGGTTGGCAGAAGGGTACGTGACAGAAAATATATTTGTTCGGAGTTAGTACAGGCTTGTTTTCAACGGGCCGACATTAAATTCTTGTATCGCAATAAGATCATCAGTCCGGATGATATCTGGAATGATAGCCGGCTGGTCATGAGGTATCGGATTCTATAGTAGGGATTTCTTGAATTATGTCTGCATACATTCACATTCCTGATCACATACAGTATGAAGATGAGTATCTCCTGGTGATCAACAAGCCGGCAGGCCTGATGGTGGAGCCCGACCGGAACGGGTATCCCAACCTATTGCATCAGGCGAAAAGTTACCTCAAATCACTTTTGCCTGAACCGGGCGAAGTATATGCACAACATATTCATCGCCTGGACCGGCCCGTAAGTGGCCTTATTCTTTTTGCAAAACAAAGATCAGTGTTAAAAAACCTGAGTGAGCAATTTGCAGAACGAAAAGTCAGGAAGTACTATCAGGCACTAACTACCCATGCACCCTTTATAAGAAGCGGAACCCTGGAACATTGGCATCGCAAGGAAAAGAAAAGGGCAGCACTCTATGCAAGCGAAATCCCCTATGCAGAAAAGGCACTCCTGACCTATGTTGTTTCCGATTATTCTGAAAATCGGTTTCTATGGAATATTGAGTTACATACTGGAAAGTATCACCAGATTCGTGCACAATTATCAAGTGTTGGTTGCCCCATCGTTGGGGATAGTCTTTATGGTTCTGTGGATGAATATCATCCCGACTCCATCGCACTCCACGCGTGGAAACTTGTGTTCTTTCATCCGGTAACGAATGAAGAGTTGATGATTGAAAGCAAACCAAAGTTTTAAGTATCTAATTGTTCAAACATCTCCCTTCCTGAATTTACTCTTCAAATGGTCTGACAACCTGAGAGTAAGTGCCACCAGTGTCAAGGTCGGATTCGCTGCCCCTGCGGTTGCAAAACAAGAGGCTCCAGCCATATAGAGATTGTTCAAAGAATGAATTTTACACTGTTGATCAACCACACCGGTCTTTGGATTATCGGTCATCCGGGTTGTACCCATGTGATGCCAACCGCCACCCGTAAAGGCCGGCCATGATTCATCCTTTTCATCATGAAGGTATTCCATCAGCTTTACCCGGCCAGCTCCAACTCTGCCTACCTGCTGACCAATCAATTCATAAATTTTTCGAATGCTACGTTTCTCCAACGGGGTGAGTACCCAGTGTAGCTTGCTTCGGGGAACGCCCAGCGCATCTACTGCCGTATCCAGGGTTATTCTTGATGCAGGATTGGGCGCCTGTTCAATCCGTGTAAAGAGTTCGAATGCCTGGTGCTTTTGATTGGGCTGTGGTTCCTCATCTTCTGAAAATCCGGCCTGAAGACTGTCAAGACTCTTGCGTGGGTCTTCATCCGACCACATATCGATGATAGCCTTTTGCCTTCTTGCAACTTCGAGCGGAGTAAGCGAAGCGGTACCATTCAGTATGGCATGCTTACGCTGAACTTCTGGTGTGATGGCAAGTTCAGCCCGTGGCCTTCTGGTACTATCATATTCATACAACTTTAATTGGTCTGGCCGGGTAAGCCAAAGTTCAGCAGACTTTATTTCAAGGTGTTCCATAAAATACCGGCCTACATGATCATAATCATTTCCCAATCCTTTTGCTGCCTGTTTATTGGCCGCTAATAAGAGGCGGGCGTTTTGAATGGTAGAGCAGGCCAGCACAAAATACTTGGCTTTTACGTGAAGCTCTTTTCCCGCATGATTTTTTGCAATGACATAATCAATCGAAGCTACGGCCTCGTTGCCTTTGATATCTACCACATTGGCATACGTATAGAGATGAATGTTCTTTGCTTTTACGATTGGTTCACGATAGGTTTTTCCGAAGCGCGAGGGTGGACTGAACTGCCAGATCTTATTCCAGACCACTTCGTTATCGACCACGGGTATTAGCTCAGGATCTCTTTGTTGCCAGTATTTCAAATCGTATTCATAGGGACCCAATTCAAGATAAGGATGAGCGCGGGCATAAAAAGGATCAAGATCTTGTTTGCTGATTGGCCAGCCGCTATGCTCCATCCATTCACGTTTCTCAAAATCGATGGGATCGTACGTAGAACAGAAACCAGACCAATGGCCTGTAGTGCCGCCAAAGTAATGAAGCCTTGCCGACTTTAATGGAAAGTAGCGCTGCCCGGTAGTTTTGCCAGCATAGAGATCTTGTACATTGTCGTCATACTCAAAACCACCACCTTCCAACAGGATAACCTTTGCACCTGAGTTAATCCATTCCATCGCCATGCTGATTCCGGCTGTTCCGGCACCCACAATGCAGATGTCACCTTCTATAATACTTTTAACCTCGAGCTTCCTGGCGTCTATGTGCATATCATGAAGTGCGGGTTAGAAAAAAGAGACCACATTGCCGGGCTTCCGTTTGGGATAAAACCCACCCGTTAAGAACAATTGTCAGGCCGGTTGAAAAATCATGTTCACTCTTTTCACTGATAAAATCTTGCAGCGACTTTTCTGATGAAGGGTTGAAAGGATTTTCAGCCTCTGCTTTCAATAGTTGTTTCTCGATGGCGGAAATTTTTGATTCCCTTGGGACACGCTCAATGTATGAATTACCAATTGCCATCAATTCCGTTTCGCTGCAGAATTGTCCAAGTACTGAAGGTACAGACAGAATCGCTGTCCATTGAGAACTTTGGCAAGATGTAAGCCAGGGTAATGTAGCGACAGCAATGCCAGCGCCAGAAAGCCAAATAAATTTTCTTCGTTTCACGAACAGCAAGTTAGGGTCAGGTAAAGATGATTATTGCTGCTTAAAATCCAAATGAACTTTACACCAGATGCAAAATGGGTAGTCGATAATCAGGCGGTATTACTCCCTCCTCTTCTTGAATATCAAGGCATCGATGCTCCAGGCACCAGGTCCTGTAAATAAGAACAGAAGTCCGAAAAGCACAAACATAAAAGGATGTTGGTCCTCATACCAGAACTTTCCACTCCCAATAAAAAAGGTAATATACGATAAGGTGCCTACCGTGATTAATGCACCGATACGAGTAAACAATCCCAACAAAAGAGAAATACCAGCAATTAACTCTGACGATTTACCCAAATACACGAGCAGTCTGGCATTGGATTTATCAAACGTATCCCAGGTCATATACCCATTCATTAATTCGGGATTAAAGACTTCCTGGCCGTGATAAACGATAAGTGCACCTACTATAATTCTAACCAACGCTATTCCCTGGGCTAAGGCGATTGGTGTGGATGAAAAAAAACTATTCATGTTACAGGATTATACGATGCGGGTGGGTAACTATCTCACTCAAAATAGTTTTAAAGCAACTCGGGTATCTCTAATTTTACTTTAGTCCCCTTCCCTTCTTCCGATTCGATGTTGATCATACCATGGAGTTTGTCCATTGTTTCTTTCACAATATACAATCCCAGTCCGGAACCAGCACCATCATCAGTGGCGCGATAAAACATTTGATATACATTTTGCAGATGTTCCGGAGGAATGCCGCGCCCATTGTCTTCAATTTCAACCGTTGCTTTATGATCCGTTATATCCACATTCACTTTAATAACCGGGTCATGACCATTGCGATA
>Ga0075163_10006355_pt1 | contig 15638 bp, 11 predicted proteins | sample JI1023141ADNA_FD_71478 | JGI IMG/M metagenome (GOLD analysis project Ga0075163, IMG submission 71478) | Wastewater effluent complex algal communities from Wisconsin, to seasonally profile nutrient transformation and Carbon sequestration -... | ecosystem: Engineered > WWTP > Effluent > Algae... | reverse complement strand
CAGGTCACCGGCGGAAAGTTCTCGTTCGAGGTCACGCCCGGCGACGCCGACATCGGCTACGTGGTCAAGGTCAAGTCCGGCAAGGCGCGCACGGACCTGATCCTCGACGGTGTCTATCCGTACGAGTACTACTCGGACTACGGCGACACCGATCGCGTCGATCAGACGCCGCGCCCGGCGAAGCCGACCAAGCTGAAGCTCGACCTGCCGAAGAAGCTCGAGGTCGGCGTCGCGGCGACGGTGAAGACCAAGGCGCCGTACCGCGGCAAGATCCTGTGGACGATCGAGACCGATCGCGTGGTCAAGTCCGAGTGGGCCGACGCGACTGGCGGCGAGACCTCGTGGTCGTTCACGCTCGACAGGTTCGCGCCGAACGTCTACGTGTCCGCGTTCCTCGTCAAGGATCCGCACCTCGAGAGCAAGGACGCGTTCCTCCCCGATCGCGCGTTCGGCCTCGGCAGCGTCCGCGTCACGCCGACCGCGTTCACGCAGGACGTCAAGATCACCGCGCCGAAGGACGTCCGCTCGTCGTCGCCACTGAACGTCACGCTCGAGCTCGGCCCTCAAGCGGAGCCGACGTTCGCGACGATCGCGGTGGTCGACGAGGGCGTGCTGTCCCTCACCAGCTTCCAGACGCCGGATCCGAACACGCAGCTGTTCAGCAAGCGCGCGCTCGCCGTCGAGACGTACGAGACGATCGGCTGGACGATGCTGCACCAGCCGCAGGGCGCGTCGTCGAAGACCGGAGGTGGTGATGAGGGTGCCGACGCGGAGGATGGCGGCGCGCTCGACAAGGGTCGCGTCCAGCCGGTCAAGCCGGTCGCGCTGTACTCCGGCGTGCTCCAGGTCCCGGCCGACGGCAAGCTGACGGTTCCGTTCCAGCTGCCGAGCTATCGCGGTCAGGTCCGGATCATGGCGGTCACCGCGAGCGCCGGCAAGGTCGGCCGCGCCGAGGCGCAGGTCACCGTCAAGGACCCGCTCGTCGTCCAGATGACGTTCCCCCGGTTCGTCACCCACGAGGACGAGATCATGATGCCGGTGTTCCTCACCAACCTGTCGGGCGGTCCGCTCGAGATCACGCTCGAGGCGTCGAGCGCGCACATCGAGATCCCGGGCATCGCCTCGAAGACCGGTGCCCCGCCGCCGCTCGCGTTCGCCGGCAAGGCCAAGACGACGCTCAAGCTCGACAACGGTCGCGCCGAGACCGTGGTGTTCCAGGCGCGCGCCGCGATCCCGATCGGTGCCGCGAAGGTGATGATCAAGGCGACCTCGAAGGGCGCGTTCACCGGGGTGCTGACCGACGAGGTCGAGGTCCCGTTCCTGCCCGCCGGCCCGAAGGACCGCGCGATCACCAAGATCCAGGTGCAGCCCGGTGCGCTCGATCTGACGAAGCAGCCGGCGCTCGCGGGTTGGGTGCCGACCAGCGAGACCACCACGTTCTGGCTGACCTCGAACCCGTACGGCGAGTCGTTCGAGCACCTCAAGTACCTCATCCACTATCCGTACGGCTGCATCGAGCAGACGACGTCGTCGGTGCGCCCGCTGCTCTACGTGGGTGCGCTCGCCGAGCAGATGGACGACAAGCTGGCGGCGGTGAAGCTCGAGGACATGATCCTGTCGGGCATCGCGCGCATCTTCTCGATGCAGACACCCGCGGGCGGCTTTGGCTACTGGCCGGGAGGCGTGGAGCCGGAGGACTGGGCGACCGCGTACGCGACGCACTTCCTGCTCGACGCGAAGGCCGCGGGCTACGCGATCCCCGAGGATCGGCTGAAGGACGTGCTCGCGTGGATCGACACGCGCGCCGCGGCCTACGAGCGCGGCCTCGGCAAGTACGCGCGGCACTCGTACCAGTACTACGACGGCCAGGTGCAGGCGTACTTCCACTACGTGCTGTCCCTCGCGGGCAAGGGCAAGAAGGCGCGCATCGAGCGGCTGATCTCCGAGATCCCGGCGACCGCGAAGGCCGAGCAGCTCGAGGATCTCTACATGCTGAAGGCGGCGCTCTACCTCGCCGGCAATCGGCGCTACGAGACCGACCTCAAGACCGTCGACGCCTCGCCGATCCTGCCGGAGCGCTCCAACTGGTGGAGCTTCTACTCCGACCGCCGCCGTCGCGGCATGCAGCTGTCGATCTTCTTCGACCTGTTCAAGAACAACCCGGCGGGCGAGCCGCTCGCGCAGCGCGTCGCGCAGTCGCTGGTCGGCCAGACCTCGTCGTACTACACGACGCAGGAGCTGGTGTGGGGCGTCACCGGGCTCGGCAAGTGGGTCAACGGCCAGGCGGCGAAGGGCGTGGCGGGTGGCACGCTGACCGCCGACGGTGCCGCGATCAACGTTCGCCCGACGAAGGGCAAGACCAACGACCGCACGTGGATGGTGCGTCGCGCGAGCGAGTACAAGCAGCTGACGCTCGACGTCCCGCAGAGCGCGGCCGGGATGTGGCTGGTGGTGCGTAGCGAGGGCGTGCGGCCGAACGTGCTCTACAAGACCGGCGGCAACGGCATGCTGGTGACGCGCACGTTCCGCAACCTCGCGGGCGAGGTCGTCGACACCGCCGCAGCCGATGCGATCAAGCTCGGCGAGGTGCTGTTCGTCGAGCTCGAGCTCCGCAACGCGAGCGGCGTGTCGATCCAGAACATCGCACTCGTCGATCGGCTGCCCGCGGGCTTCGAGATCGAGAACGCGCGGCTCGGTCGCGGGGTGAAGCTCGAGTGGGCGCAGCCCGACGACATGTGGGCGGTCGACTTCCAGAACATGCGCGACGACCGGGTCGAGGCGTTCGGATCGCTGCCGCCGAACACCGCGAAGAAGATCGTGTACTCGGTGCGTGCGGTGACGTCGGGCAAGTTCTCGATCCCGCCCGTCGAGGCCGAGGCGATGTACGACCCGACGCTGTGGGCGCGCGCCGCCGGCGCGATGCTCGTGGTCGGTGGCCCGTGGACAGGGAAGACGATCTGAGATGCCGAAACCGTCGACCTTGACCTGAACGTGAACCTCGACACCACCGTGATCGTTGACCTCGACCAAGCCCACGTCTGCCGAGTCATGTCCGCCAGCCAATCGAGCTCCCGGGCGTCGCGTTCCAGACGCGACTCACCTGCCATGCGCAAGGACCACAACGCTCGAGGGCCAGGGCTGCGCTCGACAAGGACAACGTCCAAGGTGGCGTTCAAGTTCATGCCGGGGTCGACGTCAATGATCCTGATCGATTGGAAACGGACCTAGATGGCGATCGGACGTCGGCGCTGGAAGGTCGTTCGTGCGGTGATCTGGATGGTCACCGTCGTGAACGCGCTGTTCCTGGCGCTGTTCGTCGCGGTCTACGCCGTGCCGCTCCCCGATCGCGAGACCGGCTGGTCCACCGTGGTCGAGTATCGCGATGGCACGCCGGCCCACGTGTTCCTGTCGCCCGACGACAAGTGGCGGCTCCAGGTCGACCTCGACGCGGTCGATCCGAAGCTGCTGGAGGCGCTGGTCGCCCTCGAGGACAAGCGGTTCTGGGATCACGACGGCGTCGATCCGCTCGCGATCGGTCGCGCCGCGTGGAGCAACCTGTCGAGCGGCCACCGCGTCTCGGGTGGCTCGACGATCACGATGCAGCTCGCGCGCTTGCTCGAGCCTCGCGCGCGCACGGTCCCGAGCAAGTTGCTCGACATGTTCCGCGCGGCGCAGCTCGATCTACGGCTCGCCAAGCGCGAGATCCTGGCGGAGTACCTGTCGCGCACGCCGTACGGCGACAACGTCGAGGGCGTCGAGTCGGCGGCGTGGGCGTACTTCGGGCACGGCGCGCGCCACCTCAGCGCGGTCGAGATCGCGACGCTGCTCGCGGTGCCGCAGGGCCCGCAGCGGTTCAAGCCGCGCGCGAACAACGCGGCGTTGCGGACGCGCCGCGACGCGATCGTCCGCAAGCTGATCGAGGCCGAGGTGTTCACCGGGCCCGACGCGATCGCCGCGCTCGCGGAGGTGTCGGATCCGTACAATGCCCCACCCGATCAGCTTCGCCCGATGCCGCGGGAGGCGCGTCACGCCGCGATCGAGCTGCGCGCGAAGTACCCCGAGCGCGATCACATCCGCTCCACGCTCGAGCGCGGTGCGCAGGCGCTGGTCGAGCGCGAGATCGCCCTCCGCACCCCCGAGCTACATCGCAAGTTGATCTTCGGCGGCTCGATCGTCGTCGTCGATCACCAGACCCGCGAGGTGGTGGCGCTCGCCGGCAACCTCGACTTCGATGACGCCAGCCACGGCGGCCAGATCGCGATGTTCGATCGCCCGCGCTCGCCGGGCTCGACGCTCAAGCCGCTGCTCTACGCCCTCGCGATCGATCGCGGCATCGCGCTGCCCGGCTATCTCGTCGCCGACGTGCCGAACCAGTACGGCACCTACCGGCCGCGCAACTTCGACAACGACTTCGCCGGCCTGGTCACCCTCGAAGAGGCGCTCGGCAAGTCGCTGAACCTGCCCTTCGTCGACCTGCTCGCGCGGCTCGGTGTCGATCCGTTCCTCGGCGAGCTGGCGCGGATGAACATCGCCGGCGCCGATGCCATCCCCGGCACCTACGGGCTGTCGATGATCGTCGGCGGCATCGAGCTGACGCCGCTCGAGGTGGCCGGCCTCTATGCCACGCTCGCCGAGAACGGCTCGTACGCACCGCTGCGGCTAACGACGGACGAGCTCCCCGTCGAGAGCACGCCGATCTTCGCGCCCGGTGCCGCCTACCTGACGCGCCAGGCGCTGTCGAAGAAGGATCGCCCCGACTTTCCGCGCCGCCGCGACATCTCGAACCTGCCCCCCGACATCCACTGGAAGACCGGCACGAGCTTCGGGTTCCGCGATGCGTGGGCCGTCGGCTCGGGCGCGCGGTACACGGCGGTGGTGTGGACGGGCAACGTCGACAACAAGCCGAGCGCCGAGCTGGTCGGGAGCGAAGCCGCGGGCCCGCTGCTGTTCGACGTCCTCGAGGGGCTGTCCGATCGCACCCGTCGCGGGCTCGAGACGCCGCCGGCCGCGCTCACCGAGATCGAGGTCTGCGCGTACTCCGGGCACGTCGCGTCCGACGCGTGTCCGTCGCGGATCAAGGCCCCGGCGTTGATCCACGCGGTGCCGACGACGCCGTGCCCGTACCACCACACCGTCGAGATCGATCGCGCGTCCGGGCTCGCGGTCACTCCTTCGTGCCGCAAGCCCGGCCATGACTACGAGGAGAAGTCGTTCGTCATGCTGCCGAGCTCGGTGACGTCGTGGTTGGCCGATCGCCATCGCACGATCCCCGAGGCGCCGGTCTACGAGGACGGTTGCGCCGGCGAGACCGGCAGCGCCCCCGTGATGATGCTGCCCGGCGAGGGCCAGGTGATCACGCTGATCCCGGGCATGTCGGCGCGCCAGCAGGCGGTGCCGCTCGCCGCGACCACGCGCGCCGGCACGCTGTCGTGGTTCGTCGACGGTGCGTTGATCGCGGCCGGCCCGTCGAGCGAGCGCCAGTACTGGACGCCGACGCCGGGGCGTCACGCGATCGTGGTGGCCGACGCTGCGGGACGCAAGGCTCGCCGCGTCGTCGAAGTTCGCTGATCCGGCTAGCGGGGTACTGGCGTGGTCAACGCCACGACCTTGCCGCGGCGGTCGGGATCCGGGTTGCCGGCGAAGTAGTACTTGTCGAGGAAGTCGAGCTCGCGCTTGGCCTCGGCGGCCGAGTGCGGGCGCGCGAGGTAGTCGTCGATGTATTCCGGAAACCGCGTGAACTTGACCGTCGGATCGTTGCGCAGCGGATCGAGCAGGTCGGCGCGATATCGCGTCAGGCTGTAGGTCTCCATGTCGAGCTTGAGCTTGGTGATCTGCGTGTCGTGTGCGGCATCGTAGACGCCCATCGCCGAGATATCGGCGCCGCGTTTGACGATGTGCGCGGGTGAGGCGTAGCGCTCGTGGCCGGGACGACCGCGCTTGTCGAGCGGCATCGCCGACAGCTCGACGTCGATCAGGCCGTGGATGTCGACCACCGGCCAGTCGGTGACGTAGCCGAGGATGCCGATCGCATACGCGGCGTACGTGGGCGGCGGCTCCCGCCCGGCGAAGTACTTGTGGAGCTGCGCGACGCGGCGCGGGATGTTGCCCTTCATCTCGAGCGGCCACAGCCCGTCGAACTGATAGAACGTGCGCTCGTCGGTGAGCTGCCAGATGTACTCCTGGTGCTTGATCACGCGCGTCGGCACCAGCGCGAGTGCCGCGATCGCGAGGGCCGGCGCGGCGATCTTCCAGCGACCGTTCGCGATCAAGATCCGCGCGCCGAGCTCGCCGAGGATCAGGATCAGCGGCAGCGCCGGGATCAACAACCGGCCTAGCATGAAGTCGCCGCCGACCTTCGCGACGTAGAGCAGGTAGAGCGGTGAGGCCACCATGGCGAACTGGACGACGAGATCGCGACGCTTCCGGATCCCGCCGTACACCGCGAGCCCGAACGCGCCGATCAAGCCGGCCGCGACGATCGACGCGTAGAGGTAGAAGAAGCCCTGGCTGAAGTACGCCGCGCCGCCGGACTTCGTGTAGTAGGTGTTCGGGAGCGGCAGGCCGTAGTAGCTCCAGCGGATCAAGAAGTACGGCACGAACACGAGGACGAACGGCGCCGCGTACCAGAGGAGCTGCTTGAACCGAGTGCGGCGCAGGAGCAGCACGCCGCCGAGCGCGACGTAGAAGATCGCGTGATCGGGGTGCGCCATGGTCGCCGCGATCCCGCACAGCCCCGACGCGAGCAGCTTGTCGCGGCGCGCGAAGTCGATCGCGCACAGCACCATGAACGCGCCGAACGTGGTCTCGAGGCCACCGGTCGCGTACGTCGCCGTCAGGTACGAGCACGCGAGCACCACGGCCGCGAGGCTGACGGTCACGGGCTTGCCGTCGGGTGCGAGCTGCTTGACCAGCCGCGTGGTCATGATCAGCACGCCGACCTGGCTCGCGAGGCAGAAGATCACCGCCATCGTCGGGATGTCGAGGCCGAGCTTGTAGGGGATTGCGAGCATCAGCACCCACAGGAAGTTGGTGTAGCCCTCGACGCGCTCGCCGTGGTTGAACACCAGCCCCTCACCGTCGACCCAGTTGCGCGCGTAGCGGAACGAGATGAACGCGTCGTCCGACAGCCAGCGCAGCTGCCACGCCCAGACCAGCGTGAACACGCAGAGCGCCGACAGCGCGGCCACCGGCGCCCACCGCGGGATCTTCCACTCCTGCTTGCGATGGGTGACCACCGCGTACGCGGCGCCCGCACCGACGGCGAGCACGGCGATCACCGCGTGATCGGCGAGCGCGTGCCCGTACCGGCTATGCAGTTCGCCGAGCCACGACATGGCCGGACTATAGACTCACCACGGCCCGAGGAGCTCGAGCTCGAGGAGCTGAGCGGGGCGATCGACGTCGTCGGGATCGATCGCCACCCACGCCTTGCGCGGGTTCGTGGGGTCGAACGCCAGGCCCTCGGCCTTGACCGAAGCGCCCTCGAACGACAGCGCGATGGCGCGCACCCCGCTGCGATCGATCACGCCGAGCTGCGAGCCGACCACCCGGCCGTCGTCGATCGCGTTGGGTGAGGCCTCGGCGGCGGCGAGGTAGAACACCCGCTCCCCGACGGCGGCGGCGTCGGTGAAGCCGAGCGCGACCCCCTCGGCGCGACCGAGATCGTAGGTCGTCGAGCCGACGATGGGCGGCACCCCAGCGAGCCCGGAGAGCCAGCGCTGAAACGCGGCGAGCTCGTAGCGCACGACCGCCGGACCGGTGTCGCCGGGGCCGGTGTTGCCGCGATGGAACAACCAGAGCTGGTCGCCGACCCGGGCGGCACCCTCGATGTTGACCGCGTGACCCAGCTCGGCGCGGAGGCGCTGATAGAGCGCGGGTGCGTCGACGATCCGCGTGGTGTAGCCGACCACCGCGATCCGCTCGCGGACCGCATGCGAGCCCGAGCCGAGGGCCCAGACCTCGTCGTCGATCGCGACGCAGGCCTCGAGATCGAGCTTGTCGAGCTTGTTGCCGAGCGCGGCCTCGAAGCGGCGCCGACCGTGCTTGCCGCGGGGCAGGGCGATCGCCGCCACCTCGTCGCGCGCGACCGAGCCGATGAACGCCGTGTCGTCCTGGATCACCAGGAGGCGGCCGTTGGTGAACGCGAGCCCCGAGGCGGCGCGCACGTGTGCCGGGCGATCGTCGTCGGGCTGCGCCGCGGTCGTGTAGTGGAGCGCGCGTGCGCCGACGACGCGGAACGCCAGCTCCGGATCGAGCCGGGCCTGGATCGCAGTGGGAACCATCGGCGGTTTGTACCCCAACCCACACGCGGCGATGGCGAGGACGAACAGCGCGTCACGCACCATGGCAACGTTTGTACTTCGTGCCGCTGCCGCATGGACACGGGTCGTTCCGGCCTGGCTTCGCGGGGGCGGTGGCCAGCTGGAGCTTGCCGTCGACGTAGAACCACGCGCCGTCGCGCTTGACGAACCGCGAGCGCTCGCGCTGCGCGAACGGCTTACCCTTCGTGGAGCCCCGCACGACGAACTCGACGATGCCCTTGTCGTCGGTCTCGCCGCCGGCCTCGGTCGCGAGGATCTCGAGCCCTTGCCACTCGGTGTCGCGCGACCACGCCTCGGTGGCGGCGCGGTCGATGTTGTCTCGCGTCGACGCGTCGTGGGTCGAGATCAGGTACTCGATCTCGCCGCGGACGTACGCGGTGTACCGCGAGCGCATCAGCGCGACCGCGGTCGGCGCGACCTCACCCCGGTGATAGTGAGCGCAGCACGCCTCGTCGGGAGCTCCGGATCCGCACGGACACGCCATCTAGAAGCACTTCAGGACATCGAACGAACCACCCGCCGTGATCTCGCCCACCTCGTCGTCGGTGGTGGAGAACTCGTCGACCGTCCCGGTGACGCGCCCGTCGACGGTGGTGATCGTCACCGAGCCGCTCGAGGAGTTGACGTGCGTCGAGTTGTTGCTGGAGCGCATCGCCGAGAGGAAGCCATCGGCGTACGTCCCGGGCTCGGCCGGCACGCTGAAGAACAGGAACGTCCCCTCGGGGTTGTTGAACGAGAACAGGTTGTCGAGGTTGCTGTCGCAATCGAGCTCGTCGGTGCCGAGCTGGACGAGCATCTGACCCGGCGTGTTCTCGTCCTCGACCACCGCGCCGACCGTGAAGGTGAACGTGTCGCCGCCGTAGGACATCGCGATGTCGCCCTCGATCGGCTCGCCGCTCGTCCCACCGCATGCGGCGAGGAGCGCCCAGATGATTCGCATGGCGCATCCTAGCGCTGATACGATCGGCACATGTGGGTGAGGATCGGCATGCTCGCGGTGCTCGCGATCACGGCGTGCTATTCGCCCTCGCCATCGCCCGGTGCCCCGTGCGGACCGGGTGGGCTCTGCCCGGCCGGGCTCCGCTGCTCGGCAGGCCTGTGCGTCGTCGACGAGCTCCCGGCCGACGCGTCCGATCCCGATGCTCCGAGCGACAGCCTCGAGCCGCCGCCGGATGTCGCGCGCACGCGGTGGAACCTGGTCGCCTCTGCCGGCTCGCTCGGCACCTCGGTCGTGATCACCCCGACGCAGCAAACCCACACGCTCCTCGTCGGGATCGAGACCAGCGCCGTGGGCTCGGTCACCGGCGTCACCGACGACGCCGGCAACACCTACGCGCCGATTCCCGCGTCGCGCGCGGTCAACACCGGCATCAACGCGGTGGAGGTCTGGATCGCGAGCGACATCAAGGACGGCGCGACCAAGGTCTCCGCCGCGGGCACCGCGGTCGGCGCGGTCGTGGTGTGGGAGGTCGCGAACCTCTCGCTGCTGGCGCCGGTGGTCGACGTCGGAACCGCGAACACCCAGCCCTCCTCGACGACGCCGAAGGGTGTCGAGCTCGCGCTCACCGAGCGCGGGCAGTTCATGCTGTCGTTGCTCCTGGTCCAGAACGTCGTCAGCGGGCTGACCGCGGGGAGCGCCTTCACGAACGACCACACCACGTTCGGCAACGGCTGGGCGCATCTCACCGACGACGATGCGCCGGTGGGATCGTACCAGGCGACGTGGAACCAGCCGATGAGCGGCACCTCGTGCGCCGTCTCGGTCGTGCTGCGCGTCGCCGACTAGAGGTCACGCCGCCGAGATCAGCGGTCGCGTGCGCTGTTCGAGCACCACCCGCGTTCCACCCTCGGGGGCGAGCGTGATCCCGCGCCGCGTCACCTTGGCCGGACCCTCGGCGAGCCGCAGCTTCGCCTGCTTGACGATCGTCGCGATCACCAGCCGCATCTCGACCTGCGCGAACGCCATCCCGATGCAGCGCCGGATCCCGCCGCCGAACGGCAACCAGGTGTACGGGTCGGGCTTGACGCCGATCCAGCGATCCGGGTCGAAGCGCTCGGGGTTCGGGTACGCGCTCGGACGATGCCCCGCGAGATAGATCGACGGCGCGACCCGCGTGCCCGGCTCGAGCAGGTACTTCCCGAGCTGGAACGGCTTCGCCACGTGGCGCCCGATCAAGGGAAGGATCGGCCGAACGCGCAGCACCTCGCGGATCACGCAATCGAGGTAGTCCTCGCGCCCCGCGGCGAGCTCGCCGCGCAGCTTGTCGAGGACGGCGGGGTGCGCGAGCAGCTGATCGAACGTCCACGCGAGCGAGGTCGCGGTGGTCTCGTGACCGGCGAGCAGCAGCGTGACCAGCTCGTCGCGCACCTCGATGTCGCTCATCCCGGCACCGCGATCGTCGCGCGCCTCGAGCATCATCGACAGCACGTCGGCTCCGTTGGTCGGGTTGCGGCGGCGCTCGCCGATCATCTCGTAGAGCGCGTCGTCGAGCCGCGCCTTGAGCTTCGCGATCCGCAGCCACGGGATCTTGAGCGGCGAGATGCCGATCAGGCCGGGGAACAACAGCCACGGGTTGCTCGCGACGTCGAGCAGCTCGATCAGGCGCGCGCGCAGGGTGCCCTGGCGATCCGCGCTCGACACGCCGAACACGGTCCGCAGGATCACGTCGAGCGTGATCGCCTGCATCATCGGATGAAGCGAGAACGGCGTGCCCTGCGGCCAGGTGTCGAGGTTCTGCTCGGTGACCTCGCGCATCACCGACGCGTAGGCCTGCATGCGCTCGCCGTGAAACGCGGGCAGCAGCAGCCGGCGCTGGCGCAGGTGATCGGCACCATCGAGCGTGAGCAGCGAGTACTTGCCGAGCATCGGCTCGAGGATCGCGGCGTTGCCCTTGCCGGCGAGCAGGACCTCGGGGTCCGCCGTCATCACCTGCTTGATCAGCTCCGGGTCCGCGACGATCACGAAGTTCTCGCCGCGCGGCGCGCGCAGGGTGAACACGTCACCGTACGCGGCGTGCTGCTGGCGCAGCAGCTCGAGCGGGCGGACCACCCACCTCGCGATCTGGTACAGCGCGGGCGCCTTCGATCCGGGTGGAAGCATCGCCGCCATGATACAGCGCTCTGCGATGAGCACGATCCTCGTCACCGGGGCAGGTGGGAGTCTCGGCGCGAATGTCGTCCGGGAGGCGCGGGACCGCGGCCACACCGTCCGCGCGCTGGTTCGCGATCCGGCGCGGGCGAAGCTGCCCGACGGGGTCGAGGCACTTCGCGGAGATGCCCTCGATGCCGCCACGATGCGCAGCGCGGCGACCGGCTGCGAGGCGGTGTTTCACCTCGCGAATGTGGTGATCGGCGACGCGTGGATCGAGACCACGGCGAAGCTCCTCGACGCGGCGATCGCGGCCTGCGCCGGCGGGGCGCGGTTGGTGTTCCCCGCGAACGTCTGGGTGTTCGGGCGCGGCTCCTCGCGGCTCGTCGACGAGACCGTCCCGCATGCACCGTGCTCCAAGCTCGGCCACGCCCGCGCGGCGAAGGAGCGCGCGGTCCGCGAGGCGAAGATCCGGTGGTCGATGATCCGGCTCCCGGAGTTCTACGGTCCCCACGTGCAGACCCTGACCGGCGGACCGCTGCGCGCGATCGCTCACGGCAAGCGCGGGCGCTGGTGGGGCCCCGCCGATCGCACGATCGAATTCGTCTACATGCCCGACGCCGCCGCCGCGCTCGTCGAGATCGGCCTCGCCCCCGGCGTCGATGGCGAGGTCTTCCATCTGCCCGGGGTCGCGCCCACCACGGCCCGGGCGTTCTTCGAGCGCGCGATCGCGATCGCCGGTGGTGGGGCGTGCTCGGTGATGCCGGCGCGGCTGGTTCGGATCGCCGGCGTCGTGCATCCGCTCGCCCGCTGGTTCGCGGACATCCTCCACCTGTGGGAGGACCCGATCCTGCTCGATGGCCGCAAGCTGCGCGCGCGCTTTCCCGACCTCGCGATGACCTCGTACGACGACGGGATCACGGCCACGCTCGCCTGGCATCGCGCGCACAGAGACGCGCGGATCTACTGACGCGCGAGCCGCGACAGCACCGCACGGACGCGGTCGTCGAGGTCGTTGGCGAGGTCGCTCGACGACAGCCAGTGCAGCGTGCCGTGCGGCGCATCCTCGCCGCGACCGATCGCGACGAGCATCGTGCGCGGATGTTCGTTCTCGACGAACCGGCGGAGCTCCTCGGAGATCGAGGTCGCGAGCGAATCGGCCACCGCGATCAGGTGCGGCTCGAAGTCGGCCTCGCCGAGGCGCACGATCGCCTCGAGCGGCGTGGCGGCCTCGATCACGAGGCACCCGGAGTCGCGAAATGCCTGCGCCATCGACCTCCGGCGCTCGACGACCTCGTCGACGAGCACGACCGAGATCATGTGGTCGTTGCGATCGGCCACCGCGTGCATCTCGTCGAGCAGGCGATCGAAGCCGCTCGGGGTGTGCTCGAGCGTCACCGCCATCGAGGTCGCGCCGATCCGCACCAGCCGCCCCTTGCACGCGAGCCACGACGAATCGCCGGCATCGAGCCGGATCATGATCTCGACCTGGGCACCGAGCAGGCGCTCGGGCGCCGTGGTGCGGGTGTTCGTGCAGACGCCGCTGCGGCTGAGGTTGGCGATCCGGCCGCGCAGCAGGAAGCTGCCGGAGCGGAGGATCGTGGTGCCCTTGAGGGCAACGCGCGTGAACGCGCGGCGGTCGTGGATGAAGGGGCGCGGTTTCATGGTCGTGGAGCCAGCCGTGGAACCACGGCTATCCGCGAGACCGAGCGTTCGTCCGTCGGGACGGTACCACGCGAGAGATCCTCAGCGTCGAGGTTTCTCGACGGTGCGCAGGCGCTCGACCTCGCGGCGCAGCGTCGCAGGCAGGTACTTGATCGCCTCGCGCCACGTCACGCCGGAGCACGCCGTCGCGTGCTCGCGGAGGAACGCGCCGACCAGCTGCGGGCGCTGCTTGCTGACCTCGCGGAGCACCCAGCCGATCGCCTTGCGGATGAAGAACTCCTTCTCCGCCAGCATCGGCGCCGCGATCTCGGCGAACAGCGCGAAGTCACCGCTCCCCCGGCGCAGCGGGCGGAGCTGCGCGAGCAGGGCGACGCGACGGATCCAGAAGTCGTCGTCCTTGGCCCACCTCCGCACGTGTCGTGCAATCGAGGTCTCGCGCTCGAGCACCGGACCGATCGCTTGCGTGACGAGGTAGTCGACGTGCGCCCAGCACGCGCCGGCCCGCGCGAGCTCGACCAGCCACGGCAGATCGGCGGCGACCAGCAGCGTGGTGTTGCGCTCGAGGAGCGCGATCGCGACGGTGCGCAGATCGAAGCCGTCGGTGGCGAACAGCGCGGCGACCTCCGCGACCAGCTGGTCGTGCGTCAGCTCGTGCGCCGCGCAGTAGGCCTTGCACTCGTCGCGCATCTGCTTGGCATCGACGCCATGGAAGCGCAGCGCGCTCTTCATGTACGCCTTGCTGCCCTCGGCGCGGGCCTCGGTCCCGAGCGCGGTGAATCGACGCTCGAAGTGGGCGACGACGGCTCGCACGCACGCATCGTACGCGCGAACCGTGGCATCTAGTAACGGTGAAGGTCGTCATCCCCGGCGGTAGCGGTCAGATCGGCAGCGTGCTCGCCCGGCACTTTCGAGCCTCGGGTCATACCGTGATCATCCTCGGTCGCGGCGAGGGCGTGACGCCGTGGGACGGCAAGACGCTCGGCCCGTGGGCCCAGGAGATCGACGGGGCGGACGTGGTGGTGAACCTCGCGGGTCGCACGGTGAACTGCCGGTACACAGAAGAGAACCTCGCGCAGATGATGGACTCGCGGGTCGACTCGACACGCGTCGTCGGCCAGGCGATCGCCGCGGCGAAGCGGCCACCGCGCGTCTGGTTGCAGATGAGCACCGCCACGATCTACGCGCACCGGCTCGACGCGCCGAACGACGAGACCACCGGGATCATCGGCGGCAACGAGCCCGACGTGCCCGCGTACTGGAAGCGCAGCATCGACATCGCGGTCGCCTGGGAGAAGGCGCTCGCCGACGCGATCACGCCGAACACGCGGAAGGTCGCGCTGCGCACCGCGATGATGATGAGCCCGGATCGCGACGGCATCTTCGACGTGTTCCTCGGGCTGGTTCGCAAGCGGCTGGGCGGAGCGATGGCGGGTGGCAGGCAGTACGTGTCGTGGATCCACGACGCCGACTACCTCGGGGCGACCGAGTTGCTGATCGCTCGCGACGACCTCGACGGCGCCGTCAACCTGGCGTCGCCGAACCCGCTGCCGCAGCGCGACTTCATGGCCGTGCTGCGCGAGGCCGCGGGGATCCGGCTCGCGCTTCCCGCGACGGCGTGGATGGCGCGCCTCGGAGCGTGGGCGCTGCGCACCGACGCGGAGCTGACGCTAAAAAGCCGGCGGGTGATTCCCGGCCGGCTGCTCGACGCGGGCTATCGGTTCAAGTTCCCGACCTGGCCCGAAGCGGTGCGTGATCTGCTGTCGCGACGTTAGTCCGCGAAGAACGTGCAGCCTTCGATCGTGAGGTCGTTGATCCGACCCGCGAGGTTCAGCGAGCCCTCGAAGAACACGCCGCCGACCGACGTGTCACCCGCGCCGTACTCGAGCACGGTGAGCTTGGTGCCCGTCGCCTTGTGGGTGAACGACACCACGTTGAGCTGGTTGTCGTCGACGCGACCGAGGCCGTCGGCGACGCTGGTGACGTCGGTGCCGTACGAGTGGCGGAACACCTCCAGCGCCTGTGCGGTGCCGAGCGCGTCGAGCTGCGACGCCTGGGTGACGACCGTGGTCGTGGTCTTCTCGAACGCCGGGTCGGTACGCAGCGCGGCCCAGTCGTCGGACAGCAGGCAGGTCTCGCGCTCGACGCTGCAGTTCTCGAGATCACCGTCGTGGATCGACGACGCGAGGTTGCCGGTGGTGCGCTCGAAGATGCCGCCGTACGAGTTGTCGCCGGCGCCGTACTCCATCGCGACGAACTGACGCTGCGCATCGGGCTCGTTGTAGAAGTCGACGTTGATCTCGCCCTGGTCGACGCGATCGAGCGCCTCCTCGGCGGTGGTGACGTCGGTGTGCGACGACTGCTGGACGGCCTTGACGACCATCGCCTTGAGGTCGTCGCCGAGGGTGTCGAGGTTCGCGAGCGTCAGCTTGAAGCCGTTGCCGGCCTCGAGGCCGGCTGCGGTCTCGAGGTCGTGATAGGTCTCGCCGAACAAGCACGAGGTCGACGGTGGCGGCGGCGCGCAACCGGCGCCCTCGCAGCTGGTGAACACGGAGAACTTGCCCTTG